>Ga0114977_10002430_pt1 | contig 11983 bp, 7 predicted proteins | sample S_130805_MF_Meta_FD_87026 | JGI IMG/M metagenome (GOLD analysis project Ga0114977, IMG submission 87026) | Freshwater microbial communities from Lake Simoncouche, Canada to study carbon cycling - S_130805_MF_MetaG | ecosystem: Environmental > Aquatic > Freshwater > Lake | place: Lake...
CTTTACAAACTGTATCTCTGCAACCATTTCCTGTTTCAATTGATAAACAAACATTGTAAGTGCCAGGTATATCAAATGTTGCAGAAGAATTTTGCACAGTTGAAAACGAATTTGACGATACAGACCATAACCAATTATTTACAACAGAACCAATAATTACTGATTGATCGGTAAAAGCTATCGGTTGTTTAATTACAACAGGGTCTGGATTTGCTAAAAAATTTGCAGTCGGTTTTGGATCCGTGTTTACAATTAAATTTACTGGGTTAGAAACACAACCATTGTTAGATGCCGATACAATATACGTTGTGCTTATTACAGCACCAGTGTTATTTGAGATTGTATCAATGATTAAATTATTGACACCACTTAATCCATTACCACTCCAGCTGATTGTACTTGTTGGAATACATGAATTTAACGATACACTAAATGGAATATCTGAACAAGCAATTACCGGATTAGGAGTTGCAGATACTGTTGGTGTTGGAATAATAGCAACAGTAGCAGATAATAGACCAGATCCTACAGAATTACCACAAGCATCAATTACAACTGGGGGCGGAACTGTTAATGTTCCACTTGTAGTGCAATATGTTGGGCAACCTGGAATAATAAGGCTAAATGATTTTATGGTTAAACCTGTTGAACAACCATTTGCAACTCCAGCAGTATAGGTTGAAGTGGTCCATGGATGTGTAATTGTATATGGAGGAACTCCATATTTTATATAAATAGTACCAGTAACATTACATACATTAGAGCACATTGATAAAGGAGATGCTTTCCATCTAGTAGTAAGCAATCCCGATTCAGCAGAATGACCTTCTACGTATGCTTTTATTGGGTAACCCGACAGTGGATTATGATCAATATATAATATGTTACAGCCTGCAACACCAAGAGTATAAGTGCGAGAAATTCTTGTAGATAAATAAAGAGTTTGAGTTGCACAAGATTGCGGAATACAACATAGTAAAGGCGATTTTAAATCTTCATTAGCAAGATAAGCAGTTCCGGCAAGTGTTGCTCCAGGTGCGGCTAAAAGAACTGTATAAGCTCCAGATTTACCACATTTCGTTCTAAATACCATGCTACCATGCGTTTTATTTGCCCCTCCAAATATTTCAGCATCAAAACTACCACTCACAAAAAAACCAGTTACAGTAACCATAGGCGGTATTGTTACCAAAATGCTATCCGAACCATATGCCGGTGAAATACATGATGGAATTTTTGGTCCGGAATAAGTTGAGGTTGGTCCTGTTACTAATGGGTCAATTGTGATTGGGTAAACCCTTGATGAATTATTTAACCATAATTGAGGGATAATAATTTTAAGTTTTTGAACACCATTTATGTTTTCTAATTTATACGCTGCTAAACAACGATTACCAATTGCATCAAAACAATAAGCCGAATAAATTTTCCCAATTTCAGTATTGTCGGAAGATGTTAATACTAATTCTCCCTCCCAACCATTTTTACCTTGACTTCCATATTCCGAATCAAAATTAATTTTTGAACCTTGAGGTAATTTAATTTCTTCTTCAATTATTAAATCTGTTGTTAATGATGATATTGGACTTTTTAAAATATAATTATATTTAGCACTTGATAGTTTTAAATCGAAAACCTTATCAATACCTGGTAAAATATTAGTCAAAATTAAATGTGTAGTATCTTGTGAAATTGAAACAGCTTTTGATGAAAAACCGTTTATCTTAACATTATTACTATACATAATTTCGGAATTTTGATTTACTTTAATAACAACTGAACCATTGCGTTTAATCGTTACTGGACAAATCTGATTATTTGCTTCATAATCACCTTCACTATTAATAGTTGGATTTAAATCAATTGGAACTAGTTTATGATTTGAATTAAGATAATTTATTGGAAGCTTAGAATATTCAATTACAATTTTACCATCAGGTTTAATGTATGTACTTGAATACGATGTTCTTTTTGCATCATCTTCCTTCCATAATTTCCGATCTTCCATTAACCTTGAAGCTCCAGTATTCATTGAAACATTTTTTGATATAGGAGAAATTAAATTATTTATTTGAGATAATAACTGAAAGTTATATAAAACTAAAAATCCAATAAATAAGGGACCGAAATTATTTTTTCTTACAATCATATTTTACAATTATTTTACAATTATTTTACAATAAATAAAGTTATTAATAAAAATGAAAAATGCAAATTTACTCACTCAATAGTTAAATAAATTTACATTAGCAGACAACTCGAGAATAATGTATTTAGGTAACTTAATCGTTACAGGTTTTTATTTATCAAATTAAGAAATAACTTAAAATAAACTCAATCTTAAGCCAAAGCGGTAAAATAAATCAATTTTTTTATTTTCATTAATTGCTGTTCCAATATCAAAACGAAATACTTTAATGATTTTATCTATTCCAATATAAACTTCATTATACGTTCCTTTTTCTGTTATTACACCATTTATTCCCGCAATTTCATAAAACTTAGTTTTTCTTAACAACGGAATTTTACCTATAAAAAAACCTCTAAAGTTATGAGAAGCGTGATATTCAATAAATTTAGTATTTGTACTCAGCGAATAATAATTAAGATTATGAAATTCAGAAATTTGGTCTCGTGTTGAATAAAATGATAATTCAGAACTTGGTTTATTCATTAAAAAGAAAGTTTGATTACCATTGAAATGCTTATAATCAACGAAATTCATTCCATTTGTGTTAAAAAATGCACCACCAACTACATCAAATTTAAATAATCCTAAACTTCTTAATTCAATATCTTTACCAACACCCAATTCTAAATAATCATAATTAAAGGCAGATGTATTTACAGACATTCCTTTTTTATAGGCAAAAGAAAACTCTGGCCATTTAGTTTGTAAAATACGCTTAAATGTTGGATACGTTTCGTATTTGGCAAATGGTATTAATTTAAAATTTACTTTAAACTGAACTAATTGTTCGGGTTTAAAAGCTTCAATTGTACTATATGCTCCATCATCCATAATGGGATTATTTGAAGTAAAATGCTTGTTTTCATCTCCGTAAAAATAATTAAAACTGTTGTTTAATAAGGCTTCTCTGCCAATAAATTGGAAATCAACATTTGAACTTAATCCATTAACTAATTCGTGATTATAATTAATACGTAACATATCTTTTTGATACAATTTCATGTAATTACTTTTATCCAGCAAGGTATAAGCAGAATTAAATAAAGTACCAATAGGATCAAACTCATTATATTGCTTCATCGTTCGCGAACCAGTAACCATAATATTTTGATTATTTTTCGGATTAAAAAACCAAAAAGCATTTGCGCCTCCACTCCATTTGTAATTATCAAAACCATAATGTGCTCTTGCCGAAATACCTCTAACCACTCTTGTATCTTTATTTCTATGAGAAAATGCCCCTGTAAGACTTGCATTTATTCCTTCTACTGTATTGTAAGAAACCATATTTAAAAAGGAATTCGTAGTAAAAAAGGTCCCTCTTATATTATTTCTTTTACTAATTCCATCAATACCGAAATTTAATTTACTATCAGCTTTAGAAACAGAATCTTTATAAGACTTACTTTCCATTCGTTTTAATGCACTATCACCTTTTTGATAATAGTTTGATTCTTCATTTGATAAAATGGCTGGTCGAGTAGTTGTCCAAAAAGTGGTATCCTTTTTATTTGCTTTGTCTTCTATTTTAAAAATCTCATTATTAAAATATTTTTTCGGAAACGTTCTATTTACCTGGTAATTTGAAATAGAGGCAATACTTAAATCATTTGCATCAAAACCAAAAAACTTTATATGGCTATAAATTTGCATTTGCAATGGAGCCCAAATGCTATCATTTATTTTTACCATTTCTTGTTTTATATGAACCGTATCAGCAAATTCAATTTGTGCATCTTTTGTAATATATAAATCACTCGAATAAATTTGATAATTATCGCCTTCGTTAATATAAATCTCACCATGAAAAAGTGGATCACCTTTTCTTCTTGGCACAATTTCTATTTTATGAATTGGTTTATTGTCAACATAAAATGTCCCTAAATATTTATATTTATAACTCAATAAAGAGCCTGTTGCTAATGGAGATACGAAAGGACGTTCAGAATAATTAAACATTTTAACCGAAGGTTCATAAAAATTAACAAACACATCCTCTACTCTATTCCAACTAAAACCAGTTTTTTGTCCAGCCACTTTACTTGCAATCATTTCCTCTTTTTTCTTATCAGGTTTTTGCATGCTATATTTGGCAACAGACTCCGACATGAAAATAATTCCTAAATTATTTGAATCAGGTAATGCTTTTTTATTGACAAAAAAAGGCAACTTTTTAGGAATTTTCAAAAGTCTAACTGTACTTTTCATGTAAACATCAGCCGAAAACGATTTCACTTTATCATTATTTCTACTGCGCTGTTTTATTGCCTCGCGCATTATTGCATATGCAGGATCTTTAGCATTACTTTTAATTACAATTTCTTTTAATAAATAATTTTCTGATTTCAATACAATATTTAAATCAGAAGTTTGTGTATTGATGTCTAGTTTTTCTTTATGCTTCACGTAACCTAATGTTTGAAAAACCAAAACAATATCTTTAGCTTGTTTAACGGTAACAATAAATTCACCATCGGCATTTGCGGTAGTACCAATCGTTGTTCCCTCTACAAAAACATTTACAAAAGGTAGTTGTGTTTTTTTCTCATCAATTATTCTTCCTTTTATGGTGATGTAGTTTTCATTTACGCCCAAACTTCTCATAATAAATGCCATATTAAAAGCCTGTTCTTTATACTGTCCATTTCTTCCAGAGGCACCGCCATGACCGCCATCCATATTAGTTTTAAATAATAACAAATTAGTATCTGTCTTTAATTCTCTAATTTTAGAAACCCATTTTGCTGGTTCCCAATAACCAACTTGCGAATCGTTATAACCTGCTGTTGCTAAAATATCAGGATAATTAGTTTTTATGACATTTTCGTATGGCGAATACGATTTCATATATTGGTAATAATCTTTTTGTTTTGGATTTCCCCATTCTTCAAATTCAAAAGTGGTAAGCGGAAGCGTTTCATCAAGCATTGTATTAATAACATCAACAAAAGGAACATTTGCCACAACGCATTTAAACAAATCAGGACGCATATTTGAAACAGCACCCATTAATAAGCCTCCAGCACTTCCGCCATTGATGGCTAATTTATTTTTGTTAGTGTATTTTTGATTTATTAAATATTCAGCACAATCTATAAAATCATAAAATGTATTTTTCTTATTAAATAATTTACCGTTTTCGTACCATTGAATCCCTAAATCATTACTACCTCTAATATGTGCAATAGCATAAACAAATCCTCTATCGATATAGCTAATTGCTCCAGCATCAAATCCTGCAGAGTTTGGAGCTCCATAAGAACCATAACTATACAAAAAACAAGGATTATTTCCATTCAATTGCAAGCCCTTCTTAAAAACCAATGTTATTGGCACTTTTGAGCCATCACGAGCATCTGCATATATTCGAGTGGTTTCATAATTATCTTTGTTAAATGAACCTAAAATAGTATCAGCGTCAATTAACAGTTGGTCTTTAGTAATTAAATTATAAGAATATGTTATCGAAGGATTAGCTAAATTAGAAAAACTGAAATGAATTGAATTTGTTTTATTGTAATCATAATCTTCAAATTCAGTCGAAATTTCGTAAATATCTAAACCTGTTTTTAATACTTCTGATTCTTTGGTTTTTAGATTAATTATTCTAATTCTATTTTGAGCATTCTCTTTTTCTTGAATAATCATAAAATCCTTTGTGTAATTAACATCTTCTAGTAATACATTTGGGTTATGTGGAATTATATCAGTCCAATATTTGGGTAAAGGTTGATTAATTTTTGTTTTTGATAATCTGAAATTTAATGCATTTAAATTTGTTATAATATTAAACTCATCTCCCGCTATATGCTGCAAACCATATATAACATTAGGATCTCGTTTTAAAAACAAATTAGGTTTAGAGTCAGTGCCATCAGCATTAATATACCAAAATTCAGTTGATTTTGTTTTATTTAATCCAATAAAAATATACTTTTTAGAAATAGAAGTTGACAAAGAAATTTGAAATGTTTTGTCTAATTCTTCAAAAACCAATTCATCTTGCGAAACTGGATTACCAATAATATGTTTGTAAAGTCGATATTCTCTAATTGTTTTTTCTTCAGGTTTCGTGTAATAAACTGTTTTATTATCCTGTGCCCAAATTAAACTCATAACGTTATCTAACTTATCATTCACATAATTACTGTCAGTATCAATACCTTTTAAAAAATAGGTGCTAACACGATTCCCTTTATTATCTATTCCGTAATATAATAATTGTTGATTAGTACTTATTTTTGAACCAGTTACATTTACGTAATGCTGTTCTTCAGCCAATTTATTAATATTTAAAACAATTGTCTCTTTTTGAAATTCTTCTAACGTATCTTTTTTTCTACATATAATTGGGTAATCTTTTCCTTTTTCGTAACGATTATAATATAAATAACCTTTATTAAGATTGGGCCGAGAAGTAAAATTTTCTTTTCTTCGTGATTTAAATTCCTCATATAATACTTTTTGCAAAAAAACACTTTGCTTCATAACATAGTCGGCATAAGCGTTTTCAGCATAAAGATAATTTATTACTTCAGGCGAATTTTTATCGCGAAGCCAAAAATAATTATCAATTACGGTATCATTATGAATTATAATTTGGTTTGGATGTTTGTTTGCTATTGGCGCAACAATATCATCAGTTTGAGAAAAAGATGTTTGGACAAAAAAGAAAAAAAGAAAATATTTGAAATATGTCATATTTGGTTTTAAAATGAGACGTTTAAAGCTACAAAAAAAGTTACTGAGAAAATAAAAAAACATAAATTACTTCAAGCTATTTTCTTTAACCTCTGTTAATAATTGGTCTTTTGCCTTTATTTTACTTTTAATATGAATAAAATTTCCATTTCCAATTTTGGCTATTTCTTTTAAGTTTTTCATCGCTTCTTTATCTTCTCCAAATGCAATGGTTGTCAATTTCACCTGCTTACTACCTTGCTTTGTAACATAGGTTTGTTGGTCTTCTGGGTCAAATCTAAACTTACCATCCGTTGCAAGCATTATTTGATTATTTCCACCTTCGATGTAATTTTTTAAGGCAACATCTAAACTATACAAAACAGCTTTTTTTCCTTTGGTTATCCCTTTTGCTTTTAATAAATCAACCACTGTATGTAAATCGGTTTTATCAGCTCCGCTAATTCCATTTCTTAATGTTCTAACAGAATCAGCATAAGTGATGACCGTAATTTTATCAGTTTCTCTTAATGCATCAATTAAATAATGTAAGGCATATTGCATCACTTTTAATTTATTTGTATCTTTCATTGAACTTGAAACGTCAACCAAAAAAATAATATTATTTGGTTTGTATAAATCCTTGTCTAATTCAGTTTTGCTTTCCGGAGTTATAACTTTTGGCGTTATAGTTTTTGTTGTAGAAACAGTTTGAGTTGATGTAGGATATTTTGTTTGATTTACTGTATTATCAGGTATTTTATTAGAAACATCTTTTGGCTTACTATTTATGTTTGATGCGATTGGCTCAATCGTTTTAACACTGGCGTTGTTAGGTTTCTTAAAATAAAAACAAGCTGTTTTATCATCAAATTTAATTGATTTAATATTACCCTTCAAAGATATTGTAAACGGTAATCCATCTGCACTAGTAATTAAATTAATACTTTTTGAAAACTGGCCAGTTTGATTTGGAATAAATTCAACAACAATTAAAGTTGTATCATTTGGTTTTATTGTTTTTTTTGAAGTTTGAATTGTAATTCCTTTTTCCGCATCGGCCCTTAATAAAAACAAATTTTTAGCCTGATGGTTTGTTATAATAAAGTCTGCTTTTACTTTATAAATCTGGTCAACCGTTCCAACATCTTTATTTTGTTCATCAATGCCAATTAAGCTATTTTGACAAAACATCCAATTACTTAATATAACTAGTAAATAAAATAAATTATTTTTAAAATTAAATTTCATTAAAATCAATTACTTAAGTTTTTCATTATTCAAGTGCCTTTCAAAATCACGATTTGTTTTCTTTTCCATGTTTTTATTAAAAGCATCTTGCAAATTAATTCCAGTTTGATTTGCAATACAAACTAAAACAAATAAAACATCGGCTAATTCATCTTCCAAATTAACTTTTTTATCAGATTCTTTTTCACTTTGTTCGCCATATCTGCGAGCCATTACACGAGCCACTTCACCAACTTCTTCCATTAAAATGGCCGTATTGGTTAGTTCGCTAAAATACTTAACGCCGTATTTTTTAATCCAATCGTCAACTATTTTTTGTGTTTCTTGTAAAGGCATAATTATTTATTGTTTTAATGGTATTTCTTAATTAATTCTTAATCTTTATTTCTTTATAGAATCGCCTTCATATTTTTCGATAATTGCTTTAACCAATTTATGTCTAATTACATCAACCGTAGTTAATTCTACAAAGTCAATTCCGCCTGTATTTTTCAATAACCTAATTGCTTGATTTAAACCTGAAGGCTGATTACGAGGCAAATCTTGCTGAGAAGGATCGCCAGTAATTATAAATTTTGCATTGGCTCCCATTCTTGTTAAAAACATTTTCATCTGACTTTCAGTTGTATTTTGAGCTTCATCTAAAATTACAAAAGCATTATCTAATGTTCGTCCTCTCATAAACGCTAAAGGAGCTATTTGAATAATATTTGCTTCAATCATTTGATTCAATTTATCTAAAGGAATCATATCAAAAAGCGCATCATACAAAGGTTGCATGTATGGGTCTAATTTTTCTTTTAAATCTCCAGGCAAAAAACCTAAGTTTTCCCCCGCTTCAACGGCTGGTCGAGTTAAAAGAATGCGTTTAACCTCTTTGTTTTTTAAAGCTTTCACAGCTAATGCAACAGCAGTATATGTTTTTCCTGTTCCAGCTGGACCAACAGCAAAAAGCATATCATTTTTATTAACCGATGTAATCATTTTTTTCTGATTTTCGGTTCGGGCTTTAATTACTAATCCATTATTACCAAACAAAATAATGTCTGTTCCAATAGCTTCTTCTTTTTCCTTAATTAAATTATCACCAGTTTGCCCTAATAAACGCTCAATTACAGTGTCTGTTAATATCCCATTTTTATGGTAATAATCAACTAACATATTTAATTTTTTCTCAAAAATTGCTATTTCACTCTCTTCGCCTAGTGCTTTTATTGAATATCCTCGTGCAACAATTTTTAATTTAGGGAAAAACTTCTTTATTACATTAAGTTTCACATCGTTTACGCCATATATTTCAACCGGTTCAATACTATCAATCGTTATCGTTTTTTCTATCATTCTAATTAAAATACGTTTTTATTTTTCTGATTTATACTTTACGCCAATTATAAATATGTTAATAATCATGTTAATCAAAAAGTATATATTTTAAAGGTAAGGTTAAAATAATATTTACTTTTAGAATACATTTAAAAAGTTTTCAATATGCAAATAATAACCATTACAACTGATTTGGGCTACCGCGATCCCTATCTGGCAATGGTTAAAGGTTTGATATACAGTAAACAACCAAATTGTAAAATTGTTGATTTAGCTTGTGATGTCAATCAGCACGCGCACAAAGAAGGTGCTTTTTCGTTAAAAGCTGCCCTTCCTTATTTTCCAGAAAACACGATACATTTGTTTGCTATCAAAAGTTTAAGTTCTGCAAGTAATAATTCTAATTTAAGGCTTGACAACAAACGTTATTTAATTACTAAATATAAAAATCAATTTATTATCGGACCCGATAATGGCTTATTTACTTTAATTGACAAAGAATTTAACGAGCCCGTTTATCAACTCTATTTCGAAAAAGAAAACCAACATCCTTTTTATTTAAGAGATATTTTTGTAGATATAGCATTAAAAATAGTGGCAAACATAGATATAAAAGAATTTAGTTTGCCAACTGAAGATTACTGTAAAAGCTTCAATTTTGAGAGTTTTTCTACACCTAATAATTTACAAGGTAATGTATTATACGAAGATGATTTTGGGAATCTAATTACGAGTATTACAAAACAAGAATTTGATAAAAACGTTGGTCATAAACGTTTTTTGATTGAACTTCCATCAAGTAAAATTGATAAAATATACAACACATATGATGATGTAAGACATGGCGATGTTGTCTGTTTTTTTAACTCCATGAATCTACAAGAAATAGCATTAAATGGGCAATCTGCTACAAAAATTGTAGTTAACAAAGCTCTATTTGAGAAATACCATATTGATAAAATTATTATAGAAATTTATGATTAAAAGATTTGTGAAAATGACATTTAAACCAGAATTAGTTGAAGAATTTATCGCTTTATTTAATTCAAAAAAAGAACTTATTGCCGCTGTTGAAGGTTGCACTTTTGTTGAATTATTGCAAGATTTAAACAACCCAACAATATTCTTTACTTATAGTTTATGGAAAGATGAGAGTTTTATCGAAGCTTATCGTCATTCCGATTTATTTAAAGGGGTTTGGGATAAAACTAAAATATTATTTGATGCTAAACCTGAAGCTTGGAGTTTAAAATCTTTATAAAAAAATTAACAGAATTTGTATTTTTTGTATATTTAAAAAAAATGGCCAAAAAATTGGATTTAAAGATTGAACCATTTTAAAATATAATTTATGAAAAAAATTTACACCCTAATAGCAATTGCTGTATTATCAATTTCCTCTTTTGCTCAAAACTCATCTAATCTAATAATCTTTTCAGAAGATGGATTAAAATTTTATGTCATTCTTAATGGAATTAGACAAAATGAAGTCGCAATGACTAATGTTAAAATTTCTGGCTTAACACAACCTTATTACGGAGCCAAAATAGTATTTGAAGATCCAAAACAACCTATACTAGAAAAAAAATATTTAAATGTTACTGACCCTGAATCTAAAGCACCTTTAGAGGTTACTTATAAAATAAAACGAAATAATAAATTAGTAAATGTATTGCGTTTTTTTAGCCAGATTCCTATAGCTCAATCAGCTCCAGCTTCTCCAAATATAACTGAAGTACATTATAATACTGAACCTTTGCCTGAAATTGGAACAACTGTTACAACTCAACAAACAACAACTACCAATGGTTCTAACGGCGCAAATGGTAATGTAAATATTGGAATAAATATGCCAGGTGTAAATATGAGTGTAAATATTAATGATCCAGGAATGGTTAAAGAATCAACCACGACAACAACTTCCTACACAACAACTACTACAACAACCAATGGCAATTCAACCGAACAACCAAAAGTTGTTGATAAACCAAACACCACTAATACATCCGTAAATCAAGGTTGTGGAGGTTCAATGCCAATGTCAGATGCTAGTTTCATTGCTGCTAAAAAAACAATAAGTAAACAAAGTTTCGACGATACAAAATTAACAACGGCTAAACAAATTTTAAAAACAAATTGTTTAGCATCTGTTCAAATAAAAGAAATCATGCTATTATTTAGTTTTGAAGCTACACGTTTAGAACTAGCTAAACTAGGTTATACAAAATGCGTAGATGTAAATAATTATTTTTTATTAAATGATGCCTTTTCATTCGAATCTTCAGTGGAAGAGTTAAATGAATCGATAAAATAATTTTAATTTTTAAATTAATAAAAGGTTGCTTTTTAGCAACCTTTTTTATTGCTTATAATTCGTACTTTTACGTATTACCCAATCACAATTAAACAAATAAATGATAACCATAGCAATACTTATTCTTACTGTCGGATTTTCTCTTTACGCCATGAATAATCCTGAAATAAAATTCAAATACATATTTCATCCTTATTCCATTGCTCATAATAACCAGCATTATC
>Ga0114977_10002432_pt1 | contig 11976 bp, 15 predicted proteins | sample S_130805_MF_Meta_FD_87026 | JGI IMG/M metagenome (GOLD analysis project Ga0114977, IMG submission 87026) | Freshwater microbial communities from Lake Simoncouche, Canada to study carbon cycling - S_130805_MF_MetaG | ecosystem: Environmental > Aquatic > Freshwater > Lake | place: Lake...
CTCGCCTTCAGAGCTTGGCGGGCTTGAAAAGGAAAGCTTCTTTACTGGCGAGTACACTGAAGCCAACTCAAAAACATTGCCAGGCTTCCGCGCTGAGAAAATGGGCTCTCTCTTATCCGTGGCCATCACCAAAACAATTTCAAGCGGGCGCAACAAAGTGCCTGTTGAATTCACAAAAAATGACTATCGCCGCGCTGTGGTTAACATTTGGAATAGAGAGGCCGCCCTTATGATTGCCAACATTCTTGAAAGTCGCCCCAAGGGAAGGCTTTTCCCGCTTTCTTATGACGGCTTAGTTCAAGCTTGGAACCGCGAAGTCAGGCCCCACCTTGGCACCACTATTCACGACTTGAGGCGCTCAAGTGCGCTTTATCTTGGAAGAATCAAAAGAATAAGCCTTACCCTCTTGCAAGAGCACATGCGTCACTCTGAAATCGAAACAACCATGCTTTATATTCGTGAGCCAAACATTCCAGAAAAGCATGAAAAAGTGATTCAGAACTTCAAAGCGATTTGATAGGGTTTGCGCGTGACCCCATAGCTCAACAGGATAGAGCACCACTTTCCTAAAGTGGAAATCCCCGTTCAAGTCGGGGTGGGGTCGCCACTCACCAATCGCACATATCCTAAGACGCGCATTTTATTGGTGCCATGAGGTGAGCGCACTTTTCTAAAGCAGCCATCACCCTCGCGATTGATACCGCTTCCATTTGAGCTTGTGTTAAATTCAATCGTTTTCAGCATGCCGTTTTCTAACACGCCCTCAATGAGGCCGGCGTGCCCTTTCGCGGGCTCGTCGATTCGCTGCCAAATGATCACGCTTCCTGGCTCCGGTTCCGCAACATGCCCGCGCAAGCTTTTACGATAAAAAGCAACGGTTGAGCCTGTGATTGCACAATCAAGCTGTAAACCATGCTCTTGCGCTACTTTGTGCGCGAGATAAAGAATTGCGCTTAAGCAATAAGGCGAACCAAGGGGCGCTTTTGTGAAGCTATTACAAGCATCAATGAATGGGCTGCGGTTAGGCTCCCGCTCACCTTCCCCCCCCACCAAAAGAGAGGCTTCATTGATAAGCGCGAGAGCAAAGTTTGAGGGCTGAGTCATTGCTTAAGCTCCATTTTGTCCATTGGGGCGAGCCTGTCGATTTGATTGCAAGCCATCACAATTTCAATATAAGCCTCGTCAATTTCATCAAGCCTTGATGAATCGCTGCCAATGCTAATGAGGTACTTTACTTTAAAAAATAGATTTTCAAGCTTCATTAATCGTGTTGCGCTCTTTTTGTAATCATCAAAGCTCATTGTTTTATATCGGTGAGGGCTTCGGGTATTTTGCTTTAACAGCTAAACGCATGTTTTGAAGCTCTTGAACCGCAAATTCCCCGCCATCAAAATAAGCGTTTAAGAAATCCTCAATGCCCGGATATTCTGCCATTCTGTTTTTGTAACACTCTTCGAGTTCTGTGGTTGAGACGATGATTTCGCAATCAGGGTATTCATTTATTAATCCCTGCATGGCAAGCTCAAACTCGTTTTCCTCAACAATTGACAAGGCCATTTGGATTTCATTTTTTTTGACTATGATTTTTTTCATCTTAACATCCTGAGTACACGCTAATTGACCCTGCTTCAAGCTTCACAACCGCTGAAGTTCCACCGTTAAAGCGCTCATTGTGAGGGTATAGTTGCACGTTTGGAAGGTTTGAGCTAATTGTACCAATCTCAGTTAAATCACTAATCAAGCCCGTAATTTGATAGTGAAGCTCACTTGAGCCAGCCGCATTGTAAAAATCAACTTTGAAAATATTATCGGTAGCGGAAATTGAATAAAGGTTTAACAATGTGACTTTTGTTGTTGCGCCTGGGGTAGCGCCATTGTGATAAATGTAAAACTTCGTATCACCCGCTCCAGAGTCATGACCAAAGCAAAAAAAGTTAGTCAATGAATTCATTAATGGGTTGTTATTTGATGAGCCGTTGATTGCTGTTGCTGAGGATGAGTTATTCATGCCACAAAAATGCCTTGCTCCCGCCACCGTTGCGGCATCGTTAATCATGAAAATCGTACTAAATCGCAACCCCCCACCAACACTGAATGAAGTTGAAGCACCACGAAAGCCTGTTGTTGATCCCGCTGTTGAAGTTGTGTTTAAAGTCACATGCGGAATTTTACCAATGACTGAAGCACTACTGTATGGGGCAAGGGCAATCGTGCCGGTTGAGCCTGTGGTCATGCCGTTCAAGCCTGACAATATTGATGAGCCCATCGTCACTCGGATTGAATAGTTCATTTCATTTCCGTCTAGTTTAAAGCGTGTCAGCTCATTAAGCTGCGTCCCGAGCTTGGTTTTAATCGTTGCGGTCGTCTCGTCGCCTGTATTGGTGCCTGAAAGGTTAGAACCTAAAACAGTTCCACTTGCTTTCACGTTTCCGTTTACATCTAAAAGCTCTGAAGGTGTATCGGTTCCAATCCCTACTCTACCGTTTGCTAAAATGGTAAGAAGATTTGTCGTCCAGTTTCTAAACTGATAAAGCGGTCGAGTCACAACCGCCGCTAAAACACCTAAAGTTGTTTGCGTTTGCGCTCTGAACACGTTGATAGGATTTGTTCCGGTGTCATCCGTGTTGAAAATGAAACCCTGATACAAAGACGCAGAGTTGATGTTTCCGTTTGCTTGCGTGTGCGCAAGTGAAGGAACAAATGTTCCGTCCGTTGTCGCGGCGTTGCCGATATTCAAGTTTGCGGTTGAATCCGAAACTGAGAATGAAGCGATTGCCTCTGCGGTTGAAGGTATCGCAGTGGTTTTCACGCTCAATGTCGCACTGCCTGCGGTTGGAATAGTATTGATTCCGACTTTTCCAGAGCTAGTGATTCTCATTCGCTCAGTACGAGTAGCGCCTTCACCTGTTGCAAAAGTAATTGCTTGAGGTACTGCACTTGTAGAAACAGCCCCGTCTACTGAAAAAGTAATTCCTGCCGTTGTGATATTAGTTGTGCCATCATGACCAGCGCCGACGATAGATAAAGTCTGATCACCATTTTGTACTGCTGTAGGTGCGTCAAGAGTATTGCGAGAGCGAGTAGATTTGAAAACACCTCGATGCCCAGAAGTATCACTAGAAGTGATAATGTTAAATCCGGGGGCCGTAGATTCAGCGCTCAAAGTTATAAAATCACTGGTATAAAGTGTTGAGCTAACTGTTTTATCAACAGATGAAACTTGAAGCGGTGAAACTCTATTGGTAACACCAATTCCCAAACTTCCGGTCACTGTGTCACCGGTCTTTAAAACATAGCGAGCATCACCTCTAGTATCGTTGTGATATTGAGTGTGATCATCTGCATTGAGATTGCTTAGTAAGCTATGATCACTAACGCCACTTGCACCCGCTGGGCCTTGCGGGCCAGTCGCTCCGGTTGCGCCGGTTGCACCTTGTGGACCTGCGGGGCCAACGTCACCTTGAATTCCTTGCGGGCCTGTTGCGCCAGTTGGTCCTTGAATCCCTTGGGGTCCAGTGTTTCCAATTGGTCCTTGCGAGCCAGTGTCTCCGGTATCGCCTTTCAAACCTTGAATGCCTTGAATGCCCTGCGGGCCTGCCGGTCCAGTTAAACCAATCGGGCCTTGCGGTCCAATGTCGCCAGTGTCTCCTTTTAGGCCTTGAATTCCTTGCGGGCCTTGTGGGCCTGTCAGACCAATTTCACCCTGTAAACCTTGAGGCCCAACATCTCCTTGAGGCCCTTGAATACCTTGCAAGCCTTGTGGCCCTTGAGTTCCAACATCACCTTGCAAACCTTGAATGCCTTGAGGTCCTTGTGGCCCCGGCTCGCCTTGAATACCTTGCGGACCGGTTGCACCTTGAGCACCTTGCGGGCCCATCGGACCAACATCGCCAGTGTCGCCCTTTGGTCCTTGCGAACCTGCCGGGCCGGTGAGCCCTTGTGCGCCCTGCGGACCGGTATCGCCAACGTCGCCTTTAATACCTTGAGGCCCCTGTAAACCTTGCGGACCTTGGGGGCCTGTTTCTCCCTGAATTCCTTGAGGCCCAATGTCTCCTTGCACTCCTTGAGGGCCTTGCGGTCCGGTTGAGCCAGTTAATCCGATTGGCCCCTGTGAACCGGTTAAACCAGTGTCACCTTTTGGCCCCTGTGGTCCAGTTGCACCGGTATCGCCTTTTAATCCTTGTAAGCCTTGCAGGCCTGTCGCTCCGGTGTCGCCTTTAATTCCTTGAGAGCCTTGTGGGCCTTGAGGCCCTGTTGCGCCGGTCGCTCCGGGCAAGCCTTGAGCACCGGTTGCGCCAGTGTCGCCCTTAATTCCCTGCGGACCTTGAGGGCCAATTGCTCCCGCTGGGCCGATCTCTCCTTGATCACCTTTTAAACCTTGCGGACCTTGAGCGCCGGTTGCTCCAGTTTCGCCGGTGTCACCCTTATCGCCTTTTGGGCCTGGCACCGCGCTTGGCAAGAGGTTCAAATTTACATCATCATTTGGAGCGTTAATTGAAACGCTGATTTCAACGCTGTCATTGCTTGGCTCGCTAATGTTTACAATAATGTCACTCATAGAGTCACCCCTGGGGTCAGTTCAAAAGTTCCCTCGCAAATTCTTTTCTTCGTGCCATCAGGCTTTTGCATCAAAATGTCGTAAACAAAGAACGCGGATTTTTTAACGTGATCGCTCTGAACGGGAATTGGCATAGCTGAAGTCACTGCCGCACTCAAATTCAAATGAGCAATGCCAAGAGCGGGGTTGCCTTTATTCACTGTGAATTCAGCAATGACGGTTGTTAAATCGGCCTTTGATTTGATTTTGCCAAAAAAAATGTAATTCGTAATGTCGATTGCGGTTGTGCCGTTCTTGCATTCGATTGCAAGCGTGTAATCATCACCTTGAGCCACTTTCAAATCGTTTCTCTTAACGCTCATTTGCAACATTTCTCCATTATCTGATTCATGTAATAAGGCACCGTCATTTCGCGCCCTTTGTAATTTTTGAAAGCATGCGAGTAATTGAGCGGGCTCAAATGCGTGCTCTCGTGAAGAGCGGTGCTCGCAAAGTCGCAAATTGACCAACCACCAATCATGCGCCGATTGAAATAAAAGATGCCTTTTTCAGCGTACGCAACCGCACTTGTGAAACGCTGGCTGTAATAACTAATCACGGCCTCAATTTGCGCTGATTTAATCTTTGAATAAACAATTTGAGGCGAGTCTTTTGTTTCATTGAGCTTTAAGCCAGGCTTAAGCATTTCATTTTTAAAGCATTCGCCGTTTACTGCTTCATTCACCTTTTCTTCGATTTTAGTGACCGTGATGGCATCATCAATGGTGGCGAGAGAACTTGGCAGAAATTTGAATTTCGCGTTTTCAATTGGCTCTTTTACCGGCTCAACAACAACGCTCGGCTTTTGTTCAAACTTGATTGGTTTGTGAGAGCAAGATGAAACCGCCAAAACAGCAATCAGAATTAAAACTTTATTCATTTTTGAGTCCTCACAGTAAAGCCAGCGTCAATGAGGCGCTTTCTGTTTTCAGCAACGGTCAAATCTATCTCATCAGTGTGGAGCTCATAACAGTGAGCAAGCTTTAAAAATCCGCATTTATATTCGGTGTAAAAATTATAAAAAAGAGCGGGCTTATTTGGGTGAATCCACCACGTTCGATCTTTGAAGTTCAAGGGAATAGAGCTCAGTAAGGCGCAAGAGTTCTGCGTTAATGTGATCAAGCCTGTTGTGATCGCGAGTGAGATAATCTTTTGCGTTTTCGTGATCATATTCCTTTTTGAGCTCATACACCTTTCTTGTCGTTTCGCTGCTAATCCTATCCGCGAAAATCTCGCTTAAATTTGCCAATAGTTTAAAGATTGATTCAGCCATGTTTTAAGCGCCTGGGCTTGCAGAAATGCCGGCCTATTTGTTCAAGCGTTGTGGCAAAACCTTATCCAAAAGAACGCCAATGGTGTTGCAAATTGCGCCAACTTTTTTGATGCCGTCAGCAACGATGTAAATGATTGAAAGTGGCTTGTCGGATTTAACCATTCGCAAAGCAAATTCGATTGAAACGGTGATCATTCCGGTTGCGGTCATCATATTGTGGTTGATGAAGTTCAAGATTTGGTCAAGCATGGTCTTATTTCCTCTTGCTTAAAGAGTAATGCCGTACGCTTTTTTTTAATTTGAGGGGCCAATTATTCTAAAAAATGAGCCAGTGGTGCATGGTCTTTGCAGCAATACACCTGATCAAGTGCGGTCTTATTGTTGCAACCAGGCTTTTTGCATGTTTTGTAAATCTCATTGCGGCTTGGGTATTTGGGGCGGCCCTTTTTCTTATAAGAGCTTTTGTTTTTTGCTCTGAATTCTGCCTTAAGCTTTGAGTATAGGCTTTCAGTTTTCGCAAGCAACCACTCGGCCTCGGCTGCCGTGATTTCGTTGTATTCTTTTAGCTTCTTTATGTTTTTGATGAGCGTACTGAAAACGCGATAATTTTTTAAGCGCAAAGCTTCATTTGGCATCGTAGTCTCTCCATTACGGTTGCCCTTGCTTCACTAATTAAATGCTAAATAATCAGTTGATTTTTGCCAGTGTTATAAATTTGACGTTCTTTAAATTTATTGGAAAGCCACTCATGGGCCCGCATGAAGTCGCCGGCATGGTCGCGAGTAATCCAATCGCTCAGAGCTTTGCCATTGTAGCCTTGATTGTAAAGCCACACTAACACTTGGTCGCAATTTTGCATTTGATGAATCAAAAACATAAGTTCAACATGCCTTGGGTCAGGCCCTAAGATGTGTTTAATTAATCGCTTTTGATAATCATTAATTTTTTTGGTCATTAAACATGCGAGCCATTCAGATAAAACGGAATTTTATTGAATGTTTGTTCCACAACCCAAATGTTTTTCTTTTGTGTTTTGGTTTGCATAACTCCATAAACTTCAACTTGCAAATCAACGTCGATTTCTTGTTGAATCATCTTTTGCAAATTTTTGTTCGCATCGAATGACAAAACTTCGTTTCCGTTTCGTGCCAACTCATACAAATAAACTTCAACGTCTTGGCGCAACCAACCTTTTGCGGAAATTGTACGCTCAACCCATGATTTGTCGCTTGGTTCATTCAACCAAAAATCAACAAATATACCTTTATTAAAAACTCCGATTGTCATTAATTATCTCCTTAAATTTTAATTATCCTACTTGTGAATCATCGTAAATGATCCCAATAAAACCTTGCCCGCCATCGCCGCCGCGCCCACCTGCGCCGCCCGCTCCATCGCCCTCTGCGGGGCTACTTCCTCCGCCTCCTGCACCTCCTGCACCAGCCGCACCAATTGTGATTGTATAAACTGTATTTGGAACGATTGGGAAAGATTTTGAAATCCCATGCGCATCCCCGCCATTTCCGCCTGATCCACCACCACCACCACCACCACCCGCTGTTAATGCTGCTCCAGTTCCGGGACCAGAAGCACCAGCAGAACCAGTTAGCCCTTGCACTGCCCTTCTAAAAAAAGAAAATTGTGAACCAATTGCGCCCAATGTACCTGTGCCATGCGCCCCGCTTGATCCTGATCCACCAGCCCTTCCAGCAGTTGATCCTGCAGCCCCAGCCGCACCGCCGCTTCCACCGCCACCGCCGCCTGTGCCTGTAAATGTTAAATTGACAACATCGCCAACAATCGAGGTGTTTCCGCCTGTGCCGCCAGTACCGCCTGCCGATCCTGCCGCACCTGCCAAATTTGAGTGACCACCATTTCCACCGCCGCCGCCGCCGCCTCCACCGCCGCCGCCGCCTGATCCAACTATGATTGCTTCATAAGTGGTTGCACTTGAAGTATATGATCCTGATGCATTAAAAAAAATTTGCTTTTTCCATTGTTTTTGCACTTGAGGCATTTGAATTTTCTCCTTTAATTAGCTATGTAAAGTCACGCGTAATGTTTGTGGGTCACCGCTTGGCCATTGCAAAACATACAACCCCAAAAATGTATTCGCCGGAAGTGTTTGCACGATGAAATTCGTACTTGAACCTGAAACCCATTCGTTCGGTTCTAATGATGTTACATCATTAGAAAGCGTAGGTGCAGAGTTGAAAATGCTTTTCATTTCCGTTTGCACATAACCTGCCGGTGATGCTTGCGAAGGTCCGCCATCAACGCGAATGACTACGTTATAATTTACGCCACCACCACGGTTAACTTGCAAAACTTGAAATGGAAAAAGCCCATCATTTTTTAGATAACTTCCTGAAACCGTTCCAACCATTTCAATAAATGAAAGCGTTGTAAAAACCGATGATTGATCGCTTGCAAACTTGATGAGCTTTTTTGTGTGCCTGGTAAAGCCGGCAATGCCCGCTTGGGCAACGCCGCTTTCGTTGTAAATAACTAAATTGCTTAATGATGAGCGGTTGATTTGTTTAACAACAAAAATCCCGTTATTTGCTGAAGTGGTGTGCGATTCAAGTTGAGCAAATTCACCCACTGTGAATTGAGCTGAAGGGTCAATCGCAAGCGAATAAATCCAACGGTTTGTGCTCGCAGTTCCAACCGCACCACCTTGGGCAACGCCCGCAGCATTGTAAACCACGATATTATTGCCACCACTATTTAAGGCAGTGATTGTGAAGCTACCATTATTTAAGGCGTTGGTGTGTGAAGCCATTTTTGCCTTTTCACCAACAGTGAAATCAGGTGATGAAACTGGGCTTGAATAAGTGTAAACCCAACGACCAACACTTGCATTTCCGGTAACAGTTCCTTGAGTTGCTCCGGTTGCATTTTTAACCCATACGTTGTTGCCGGCCTCATTTACTTTGTAAATTGTTTTTGTGCCGTTGTTGTTTGCGCTTGTGTGTGAAGCGAAAACGCATTGCTCGCCTGCAACAAATTGAGCATTAACCGGGTTTGTGAAATTGTAAGAAAAAATGGTGTGTTGAATGGTGCCAGCGGCTGAGGTTTGCGCAACGCCTGAGCTATTCACAACAACAATGTTTGAGCCACCTGATTGGTTCACTTCAACGATTGTGAAAGTTCCATTATTTGCAGCGTTTGTGCATGAAGCAATTACAACAGAATCACCGATTGAAAAATCAGAGTCAGGCGTGCTTGAAAGATTGTATCTTACTTGGCCACTTGAAAAAACAACGATTGAAGAAACACTCAATGCGCTTTTGGCATAAGTGATTGACTGAGTTGAAATCTGAGGTGTGGCAAGTGAAATGGATTGAGTCGCCAAAGCTGGCGCAATGTTCACAACCGATTGAGTGGCCCCTTCAAATTGGTGATCAATGCCAGTAATCGGGATTTTGCATTGATTGTGCGTTCTAATATCAATTTTAAGCTGGCCAGAAACGCCTGATTTCCTAAGCCCGAATCGACAATAAGAAGGCAAAAAATCTTTATAAAGCGGAATAGCATCAATCGCTCTCTTATAGCCAAAAGCGACAACAAGTTGCCCATCAAGGCCAAAGCTCAAATTGTAGTTACCCGCTGAAAAAAGGCCGTCCAAGTAATTCAAATCAAGCCGAATTGAGTTAATTAGATCGTCGTCAACAGGGCGTTTAGCATCGGTTTGAGTGCTTGCAATCGGATTTGGTAGCGCCATTTTTATAAGGTAACAACGTACGTCCTTTTTGAGTCGCTAAAATCAAGGCCAGAATCAGAGATAAAACAGTACCTTTTTTGGCTTTCAGTCACCTCATCATAGTTGGCGAACTTGAGCCGGTGGCTTGTTGTGAGAGTGGTTGAAAAGTCGCTCGCAAAGGTCACTTGATCGCCGCTTATTGCAACAATCTCGTTTACTGGCTCGCCAGCAACATAGTCGCGAGCGGTGTTGTCATAAAGCCTCAATTTCCAACCAACCCGGTACATGTCGCCACGACCTGCCGGCAAAACCACTGTTTTTTGGTTTATTACGGTCATCACCATGTCTGAAGGGGCAATGAAACAAAAGCGGTTAAAAGAGCCCGAAGTAAAGGCAACTTTAAAAGCAACATCGCCAGTGTTTTGATTAATCCCTAGTGACACAATCTCAACCTCATTTGAAAAATTGATGGAGCCATCAAACTCAGGCGTTTGAGATGACGTGAGCTTTACTCTTTCAAGTAACTCAAGCCCGCTTTTATCCATGTGCGAGTTGAATGAGATTTCAGGGATTGGAACACTCAAGCGATTTAAGAGCATTTTTTGAAGCTCAAAAATAATATTGTAACCGTCTTGAGCCTCTCTTATATATTTAAAGCTGTATTTAAGAGCGGGCTTTTCGCCATAAGTTGCAATTGAAGCTGCATCGGTGAAAGTGTTGCTTTTGAGATATTTGCCGGTGATTTCGTTGTAATCCCAATCAATCTGAATCTTATTGGTGATTTTGTTATCATCAACAGACCATTTTGGATTCTTTACAATGCTTGAATCGTCAATCACGTTTTCACCAATAATCTCGACCGGGTCCATTTGCTTTATTGTGATTTTTGAATTTTGATTGGTCACCATTCTGAGCCTAAATGGTGTCAAAAGTTGGTCTTCAATTAGCTTTAAAGCGCTGCTAATGTCGTAAAAATAACAGGTCACTTGAGTCGTTGAAAAATGCTTTGCCCTCAGCTCTTCAATTCCAGTTATATCAATCAAGCTTGGGTCAATCGCGCACCCACTTTCGAGCACGTCATAAGAGCCAACGCCGGAGCCTGAAGTTAAAATTTGTAAGATAATCTCAATCGGATTGCCAACCACCGTTTCAAAAAGAAAAATGTCAGAGCCGGCATCATATTCTTTTGCAATGCTTGAGAGCTGGGCCCTTGCGCAACCGGTGAAATAGTTATTCACTAAATCAATGCCAGTGTAGGAAATCACTTCTTTATCAATGATGATGTTTCCAGAAGCTGGCCATGATGCCAGTGAATCGCTGGCAGTGATGACGGTTGTTGCTGCCAAAATATCAACCGCAAGCTTTGTTTTAATCTGGTAAATTTCTTTGTCAATCCGGTCAGTTTCTTCACTGCTTGAAATATTGTAGGAATTGTCAGAATAATCAATTTTTTTTATGCGAGTAATTGGCAATTCTTTATATTCGCTAAAATCCATACCAACATTTACGCGCCCAATGAAAATTCTGACCTGTTGGCCAATAACGTTTGCGCCAGTGCCTTGAATAATTTGCGAAAGTGAGTTGTAACGGTCAACGATTTTAAAGCTGAAAGTTGAGATTGTAGTGCTCACGCGTCTAAGGTCAATCGTTGTTGGATTCAATACGCATGAAGCAATCGTTTTATTTAAAAAAGGCTTAATCACCAAACCGCTGTCAGGCTGACAAATAGAAAAATACTCGCCGTAAAGTTGAATAACGACATTTTCCTGGTAATTCTTATTTGTAACAACCTCAGTATTGTAACTCATTTATTTTTTTCTAAATCTCTGATTCTGTCGTGGTGATCATCTAAAGCCTTTTCATGATAACTTACCTTTTCAATTACGGTTGCAATCTTAACATTTAATTCAATAACAGAGGCTTTCATTGAATTAATGGATTGCGCAATGATGTAAATTCCGCCACTGATAACCCCATAAAAAGCCCATTCAATAAATTTTGAAAATTCCATAAATATCTATCCGTTGCTTTTCATCTCAGTAAAATAAATGATGCCAGTATAGTTTGAGCCAGTTAAATTTGAGCTAACATATTGTATTTGGCCGGTTGCAGTGATTGAAAAAGTCACGCCAGTTGAATCGCCAAAATATGAGTCACTGATTTGCCAGCCGGTTGATTTATATAAAATCATCAATTCGCCAAGAGCCTCTTTTTGTTGCGTGCTAGTAATGCGTCTGACCTCATAACTCACGCGGCCTGAAGTTGAGCCTGAAAAGTTTAATCCTTGAATTGAGACTGGCGTTGTTTGATTGTTTAAAATGTTTGCGCTCATAGACTCCTTAATGTCCAAATCATCATTGGCGTTAATGATTCGCCTCATTGAAATTTTTAGTGAATAGA
>Ga0114977_10002434_pt1 | contig 11974 bp, 9 predicted proteins | sample S_130805_MF_Meta_FD_87026 | JGI IMG/M metagenome (GOLD analysis project Ga0114977, IMG submission 87026) | Freshwater microbial communities from Lake Simoncouche, Canada to study carbon cycling - S_130805_MF_MetaG | ecosystem: Environmental > Aquatic > Freshwater > Lake | place: Lake...
ATGCCGGCCGTGGCGAGGGCGCTCACCGCCGCCGCCGTGACGAACCGCATCTGAAAGGGATACATGGGCACGGTGAGGATCGCGAACAGGTAGGCACCGATGCCGAAGAACGCGGCGATCCCCAGGTGCACCAGACCCGTGTAGCCCACCATCACGTTGAGCCCGAGCGCCAGGATGCAGTAGACGAACAGCGTCGTCACCTGGCCGCCGAGCGCGCCCCCAAGCGCCGGCACCACGAGAGGCGCCACCGCGAGCGCGATCAGGGCGACGAAGTCCCAGCGCTCACGGACGAACGCGAACAGGCGGTCGCGGGGCGATGCCGCTCCGGTCGCGTCGCGCAGGCCGGCGGGGGCGGGGCTCATACCTTCTCCTTCGTGCCGCGGCCGAGCAGGCCCTCGGGGCGGAAGACGAGGATCACGATCAGGATCGCGAACACGATCGCCCCGGTCCAGCGCTCGCCGACATAGGCGCTCGACAGCGCGCGGACGAGGCCGATCACCAGCCCCCCCACGACGGCGCCCGGAATGCTGCCGATCCCGCCGAGCACCGCGGCCGTGAAGGCGTAGAGGCCGTTCTGAAACCCCATCTGGAAGCCGATGGTGTTGATATACAGCCCGTAGATCACGCTCGCGGCGCCGCCGAGGAAGCCGCCCACGAAGAAGGTGGCGGCGATCACGCGATCGACGTCGATGCCCACGAGGGCCGCGGCCGTGGGATCCTGCGACACCGCCCGCATCGCCTTGCCGAGGCGGGTCGACTTCACGAGCACCGAGAGGGCGATCATCAGCGGCACCACCACCACGATCACGAGCAGGTCCTTGGCGGTGAACTGCAGGCCCTCGCCAGCCAGGAGGTTCGTGGCCGGGAGGAGTTCCGGAAACGAGCGATCGGCCGGCCCCAGCCAGAAGAGCCCGATGTTCATGAAGATGAACGACACGCCGATCGCCGAGACGAGCGGCGCGAGCTTGGGCGCGGTGCGGAGCGGCCGGTAGACGATCCGATCGACCGCCACGTTGAGGCCGCCGCAGAACAGGCCGCAGAGGATCACGAGCAGGGCCACGCCGAACCAGGTCGCGGCCCCGGTCCAGGCCGCCATCCCCAGCGCCGACACCAGCGTGAGCGCCAGGCAGGCGCCGAGCATGATCAAATCGCCGTGGGCGAAGTTGATCAGCCGGATGATCCCGTAGACCATCGTGTAGCCGAGGGCCACCAGGGCCACGAGGGCCCCGTTGGTCAACCCGATCAGACACTGCTGGAGGAAGAATGTCATGCGTCGCGGGCCGCGTCAGGGCGTGGCGGCCTCCTCGGCGGCGTCGAGGATCTCCTCGAACTCGAACTTCCCGCCCTTCACCACGCTCACCGTCAGCGTCCGCATGGTCGTGTCGCCGTTGGCGTCGAAGCCCCAGCGGCCCAGCGCTCCGTCGAAGCCGCGGATCGCCAGGGCCCGATCGGTGATCGCCCGGCGATCCTTCGCCCCCACCTCGCGAATCGCCTGGAGCGCCACGCAGGTGGCCTCATAGCCGTAGACGGCGTAGGCCTCCGGGAGCTCGCCGAACTTCTGGCGGTAGCGGTCCACGAAGGTCTGCCCCTTGCCGGTGAGCTTCTCCGGTGGCAGGCCGCCGAAGGTCACGAAGCAGCGGCCCTCGAGGTTCACCGCGCCCGCCGAGTCGATGAACACCTGCTCGCGACAGCCGTCGGGCACCATGAACAGGGCGTTGATGCCGGCGCTGGCCATGTCCTTGGCGAGCTGGCCCCCCTTCGTCTGCGTCGTGCCGCCGAAGTACACCAGATCGGGTCCGGCCGCCTTCACGCTCGCCATCAGCGACTTGAACTCCTGCGCCTTGGCGTCGATCGAGTCGTGGCCGACCACCTCGATGCCGAGCTCGCGGCAGCGCTCGTCGAAGAGGTCGGCGATTCCCTTGCCGTACACCTCGCTGTCGTCGAGGATGTAGACCTTCTTCACCCCCCGCTTCTTGGCCCAGTCGGCGGACAGCGGACCCTGCAGGTCGTCGGCCGGCACGACCCGCGCGTAGTTGAAGCGGCCCGTGGGGCGGTAGACCTCCGGCTCACCCGGCGCCCCGAGCCCGGGCTTCGTCAGCCCCACCGCCGTGTTGGCCGGCGACACCATCAGCAAATCGCCCAGGTTGAGGATCGGCATCGACACCTTCGCCGCCCCCGAGTTGAACGTGCCGATGTAGGCCATCACGTCGGGATCCTGGAGCGCCCGCCGGGCGTTGGCGGCCTCGGCCTCGCTCGTCCACTGGCCGGCCGCGGCGGTGGAGTCGTCGAGGTCGAGGTATTCGATCCGGAAGGGCCCGACCTTCCCGTCGACCTCCTCGATCGCCATGCGGATGCCCCGCACGATGGTGTCGGATTGCTGCTTGGCGCTGCCGGTTCGCGGCAGGCTCGACACGATCTTCACGAGGGTCGGATCGGCCGGACGGCAGCCGGCCGCGATGGCCATGCCGACGGCCAGCCAGGCGGCCCAGTTCCGTGCGTTCATGGTCATGAATGTAGAAACCCCGGCAAATCCGCGTCAAACCGGGCTCTTCGCCACCAGCCGCCAGCAGCGATGGATTCGCTCGTTGCGGAAGTCCTCGGGGATCGTGCGGTTGGTGATCTCGCGGACCGTGAATCGCGGCTCGAGCAGGTCGGCGGCGAAGTGAAACCGCCGGAAGTTGGTGGAGAAGTAGACCACGCCCGCAGGGACGAGGTTCCGCCACACGAGTTCCAGCAGGTCGGCATGGTCGCGCTGCACGTCCCACGGCGTCTCGCTCTTGGCGGACCGCGAGTAGGTCGGCGGATCGACGACGACGAGGTCGAAGGGGGGCTCGCCGCGGCGGGCCCGGTGCTCGAGAAAGGCCCGCGCCTCGTCCCGCACGGTGCGGTGGCGGCCGGCGTCCTTGAAGCCGTTGCGGGCGAGGTTGGCCCGCGTCCAGTCGAGATACGTGTTGGAGAGATCGACGCTCGTGGTCTCGGTCGCACCTCCGGCGGCGGCGTAGACGGAGAAGCTGCCCGTGTAGCCGAAGAGGTTGAGGAACCGCTTTCCCGCCGCCTCGTCGCGGACCAGCGACCGCGTCATCCGATGATCGAGGAACAGGCCCGTATCCACGTAGTCGGAGAGGTTGCACTCGAAGGCCAGCCCGCCTTCGTGGACCGTGACGAGCGCCTTGCGTTCCGCCAGCTTCTCGTACTGCTCGCCCCCACGCTGCCGCCGCCGTGTCTTGAGGAAGGTGCGATCGGGGGGCACGCCGAGTTCGGCGGCGGCCGCCTCGATCATCCGGTCGAGCCAGACCTCGTGCTCGATCTCCGTCCGCTCGTGCGGCCGGTCGTATTCCGCCGCGTGCAGCCACCCGGCATACCAGTCGATCGCCAGCGGAATCTCGGGGATATCGCGGTCGTAGACGCGAAACGCCTCGATCCCCTGGCGGCGGGCCCACTTGGCGAGGTGCTTGAACCGCTTGGCCAGCCGGCGGCGGAAGTCGCCAATCTGGTCGGCGGTCGTGCGCACGCGCGCGCGGCCGGGGTGGGGCATGGGGGGCGCTTCGTCGTGCGCGCCGTCGGCGCCGGGACGGGACGAGGTGCCTCGCCCGGAGGTTTCGCCGCTCCCCGGTTCGACGCTGCCACCCGCGGTGGGGCGAAATCTCCAAGGCTCGGCATCCTCGCCCCGATCCCGGCTGGCGGCGGCGGGGTCCGAGGAGCGGGCGGAGACAGTCGTGGACACGTCTCCCCGGCCTTCGACCTGAGGGGGAGGAGGAGGGGGAGGAGAAGGAGAAGGAGGGGCAGTAGAAGGAGTCGGCTGCGTGGACGCGGAGGGAGGCGCGTTTCGTTCCCGGAGCGTGAGTTCGATGAGTTTGCAGGCGATCGGGCCGTTCATCAGCGGGATCCGGTGGCTCGGACGCAGGCCGAGGTGCACCAGCGCGGGCGTGTCGGCGGCGAGGATCGCGGCCCGCCAGCCGCCGCACCGCTGCACCAGCCAGTCGCCGAGCCGGCGGAAGAGGGCGCCGGCACGCGGCAGCGGGAGCCGTTCGCCGTAGGGAGGATTCGTGACGACGAGGCCGGGGCCCGTCGGCGGCACGACATCCTCGAAGTGTCTCTGCTCGATAGCCACCGCCGCCGCCACGCCGGCGGCCTCGGCACAGGCCCGCGCCGCCTCCACGGCCTGCGGGTCGAGGTCGCTGGCGAAAAACGCTCCTGCCGCCGGCAGGCGCACCCGGGCTTCGAGGTCTGCCACGAGCTTCGCGGCCAAAGACTCGTCACGGTCGCGGAAGCGGAAGAACCCGTGGGCCCGCCGCCGCGCCCGCCACAGGCCCGGCGCCATTCCCGCGGCGATCGTCGCCCCCTCGAGCACGAGCGTGCCCGAACCACCCAGCGGATCGAGGAGCGGTTCGCCGGTGGTCGAGCCGCCAGCCTCGCCCGGCCGCCACCAGCCGGCGATCGCGAGGATACCCGCGGCGAGAACTTCCGAGAGCGGTGCCTCCACCTCGCCCATCCGCCAGCCCCGCTGATGGAGCGAGCGGCCGGCCGCGTCGCGAAACACCGTCGCGACGTTGCCAACGAGGTGCAAGGCGATCCGCAGCGTGGCGCCCCGGAGCTGCACGCTCGGCCGTTTGCCGCTCGGGGTGCGGAGCTGATCGACGACGGCGTCCTTGACGATCTGCGCCGCGTAGAGCGAGTGGGTGAGAAACGTGTCGTGGATGGCGGCGTCGACGCGGAGGGAGTCGGACACCTTCAGCTGCTCCGTCCAATCGACCTCCTGCATCGCCCGATGCAGCGACTCGGGGCTGTCGACCACGAATCGGCCGAGGGGCTCCAGCACGCGGATCGCGGTCCGGCATTCGAGCACCGCCCGATAGAGCGTGGCGCGTTCGTGGCCGGCCTCCGGCGAAAACTCGATCGTCCGCCGGCCGATCCGCAGGTCGCGGGCCCCGACCGCCTCCAGTTCGTGCGCCAGCACCCACTCCAGCCCCTCGAGCGTCCGGGCGGTGAACCGGGCGGGCTCGTCGGCCAGCGGAGCGGGCAGCGGGCGGGGCGTGACGGGAACGTCCGGAAACGTGGCGGTGCTCATGCGTGCTCCCGACTCTACCCGCACGCCCGCCCCACAACCATGACGGGCGTTCCCCGCCCCGGCCTGCGCTTGCCGCGCCGCCACGCGGCACAGTAAGACCCCGCTGGGCTCCGCATGCGACACCTGCTTCACCAACTCACCGGCACCGGCCGCAAGGCCGGCCTCGTCCCGCGGCAGTTCCGCCGCGACGGCGTGATCTTCATCCACGTGCCGAAGTGCGCTGGATCCGCCTTCCTCGACGCCTACCTCGGCTATCAGACCGGCCACGTCACCGCCCGCGACTATCACGACGCCGACCCGGCCTTCTTCCGCGCGGCCTACGTGTTCACGTTCGTCCGCAACCCTCTGGCCAGATTCGTGTCGGCCTACGATCACATCCGGACCGACGACCTCTGGCCCACCCTGGCGGAGATCCGCGGCCTCGTGAATCGCCACGGCCACTCCGTGGCGGAGGTGGCGGCCGGCCTGGAGGCCGACTCCGACCTCCTCAGGCTGCCCTGGTTCGCACCGCAGCACACGTTCCTGAGCCTCGGGACCGGCGGGCCGCCGGCCGTGAACCGCGTCTTCAAGACGGAGACGTTTACCGCTGACATCGAGCTTCTGCTGGCCGACGTCCCCCTGCGACTGCGGCCGCTTGCCGCGGTCAACCGCCGCGGCGCCGCCGAGGCCGACCCCGCCGCCAGGCTGTCGGCCGACGCGATCGCCACGCTGCGACGGATTTACAGCCGCGACTTCACGCTCTTCGGCTACTACTGAGGGGCCTCCCCGCGCGATCCCCGCCAGACGGAAAAAAGTGGCCGCAGGTTTTCAACCTACGCAGCCTTGCCGAGTGGCCGCAGGTTTTCAACCTGCGGAGTCCTGCCGAGTGGCCGCAGGTTTTCAACCTGCGGAGCCTTGGGCACCTGCCCCGCGAGAGGCTGACCGCACCCCGTCGCCGGCTGCGGGGCGGCATGATCGCTGCAGTCGTCACCGCCGGCCCGGCCGCGACGCGGTCGCAAAAAAATCGTGCATTCGCCCGTGACACGCCCGGCCGCGGCGGCCACTCATCTCTCGACAGCCGAGGTCCACGGATGGCCCGGCAGACCAGAGAACTCCTTCAGGAAAGTCGCATCACCATGGATTCCCAGATCATCAGCTGGATCATCAGCCTCATCGCCGGCGGCGCCGGCGGCAATGTCGTCGGGGCCCTGCTCAAGAACCGGAACCTCAGCCCGATGCTCAACACCGTGCTCGGCGTCGCGGGCGGCGGCCTCGGCGGCAAGGTGCTGCCGATGCTGATCCCGGCGCTCGGCGGGCTGTTCGGCGGCGACGCCAACTACGCCGGCACCGGCGTCCTTTCGGCGCTCGTCGGAGCGCTCCTGCCCGTGATCGTCAGCTTCTTCAAGAAGCCCGCCGTCGCGGTCTGAGCCACGCGGTCCAACCGCGGGCGTCCGGCGGCACGCCGGACGCCCGCGGCGCCGTCACCAGCCTTGATCACGAGGCCTTGCAGCTCACCAGCGGCCGCAGCTCGCGGACCACGGCCGTGAGTTCGCGCTGGGCCCGCATCACGTCGCGGATGTCGCGGTAGGCGCTCGGCGCCTCATCGACGAGGCGATTCGCCCGCCGCGTGTCGAAGATCACGCCGTGCATCTCGCGGACGAGCCTGCGGGCGTCGATCCGCGCTGCCGCCTTCCCGCGGGGCACCACGCGGCCCGCACCGTGCGAGCTCGAGCCCAGCGCGTCGGCATGCCCGCGGCCCACCGTGTGGAAACTCGCCGTCCCCATCGACCCGGGCACCAGTCCCGCCTGCCCGTCGCCGGCGGGCAGCGCTCCCTTGCGGTGCACGACGAGTTCCCGGTCGCCATGCCGTTCGCACGCCACGTGGTTGTGGTCGCAGTCGATGAGCGTCGCGGCGTCGAGCGTGGCCCCGAGAACCTCCCCGAGCACGGCCGCGGCGGCTTCGACCATCCGGCCGCGGTTGGCCCTGGCCCAGGCCCGTGCCCAGGCGACGTCAGAGAGGTAGGCCCGCCCTGTGTCGCTCGCGGCATCGAGGGCCGGCAGCCCCTCCGCGTCCGGCCTGGTGGCGCGGGCGACATGCCAGGCGGTGATCGCCTGCCCCATGCCTCGCGATCCGGAATGGAGCATGAGCCACAGGCGGCCCTCCTGATCCGCCTGCAGCTCCAGAAAATGATTGCCACGGCCCAGCGACCCGAGCTGCCAGCGGCCCTCGCGCCGCGCCGCCCGGGCCAGCCGCTCCGCGGACAAGTTTTCAGCCGCGAGATCCCCCTCGAGTCGCTCGGGCACCATGGCGGCCGCGGCCTTGAGCGGCGGCACGGCGCGTCCGAGGCGCTGCAGGAGCGCTCGGCCGACCCGAGGGTCCGACGTGACCGCCGCGGCCGGCACGTCGAACCGAGCCGCCGTCATTCCGCAGCCGATGTCGCCGCCGACGGCGGCCGGGTAGACCAGCCCGCCAGTGGCGACCGCCACGCCGACGCACACGTCTCCCGCGCGGTGCACGTCGGGCATCACCGCGATCTGCCGCACGTCGGCCGCCTGCGCGAGCCGGCCGAGCGAGCGGACCACGTCGGGCGGGAGCGGCCCGGTGAGCCAGCCGCGCACCGGCACGCCGTCGACCGCGGGCAGCAGGTCGGTCAACCTGGCCCCTCCCTTCCCTCCTCCGGCATGGTGGCGAGGTATTCGAAGAGCAGCGCCGGCGCCCGCTTCCGCGTGATCGCGTGCGCGACCTCGCCGCGGAGCCAGGACGTGCGGTCCTTCAGCCGCCCGAGCACGTCGCCCGGCGGGGGAGGCAGTTCGCCGGGCGCCGAGCCGACGATCACGAGCAGCTGCGATGCGTCGGGCGCGGGCACCACGCGAACCACGTGGAGGTCGCGGAGGACGTCATCACCACAGTCGCCGAGGGCGAGCTGGAGCGTGTCGGCCACCTGGCGACAGAGCTGGAGATCCTTGCGGGCGTGGCCCGCGGACGGGAACGAATCGACGCCGGACGGGAAACTCCGCGACCGGCCGAGATGCCTTCTGGACATGATGGTGTGGGGGTTGTGAAGGAGGAAGGGAAACAAGCGAACGATCCGAGCGGGCGCCGGGGAATCACCCCGCGCGGCCCTGAACGACGAACCCGTCGAGCGGACGGCTGCAAGCGGCCCCGGGGCCGGAGTCGGAAAGCGAACCCGCGTTCAAACCGTCGGGAATGAACCCGGCGCAGAAACGTCGCCGCGGAGCTTGATCGGCGTCAGGCCGAGCGGCCGACACGCACCACGGAGGCCATGCAGCTGAGATTCAGACGCGACATGGGATGGCCTCCGGGGGGAAACGAGACATGGCTAGCGCGCACGCGCTGCCGCGTCTCCGATACGTGCACGCTACCGCCCCTGTTCGGAGCGGTCAAGAAAAATGCGCCCGCGGGTCAGCGGGATGACGCGAGCGGCCCGGGAAACCGGTCCTGGATCGGCTGCACGGTCAGCGGCGCCTGCCGCATGCCCTCCATCGCCCGCACGCAGGCCTCGGCGGCCGGCAGCGTGGTGATGCAGGGCACGCCGTAGAGCACGCTCGCGGCCCGGATGCGGCCCTCGTCGGTCCGCGCTCCCTTGCCCCGGGGCGTGTTGAAAATCAGCTGCACGCGGCCATCGATCAGGTGGTCGATCAGGTTCGGATGGCCTTCCTGGAGCTTCTTCACCACCTCCACCGAGATGCCGGCAGCAGCCAGTTCGCGGGCCGTGCCCGAGGTGGCGATCAGCTCGAAGCCGAGGGCCACGAGCCGCCGGGCGAGCGCCTTCATCGACTCCTTGGCCTGCACGCTCGCCACGCTCAGGAAGATCCGCCCCCGCTCGGGCAGGAGGATGCCGGCCGCAATCTGGCTCTTGGCGAAGGCGATGGCGAACGTGTCGCTCACCCCCATCACCTCCCCCGTGCTCCGCATTTCCGGTCCCAGGGCGATGTCCACGCCGGCGAACTTCACGAACGGGAACACGCTCTCCTTCACGCTCACGTGGGCGGGCACCGGATCGGCCGTGATCCCCTGCTCCGCCAGGCTCGTGCCCGCCATCACCTTCACCGCCACCTTCGCCACCGGCAGCCCCGTGGCCTTGGCGACGAAGGGCACGGTGCGGCTGGCCCGCGGATTGACCTCGATCACGTAGAGCGCCTGGCCGCTCGACCCGTCTTCGCCCGCCTCCTTCTTGACCGCGAACTGGACGTTCATGAGGCCGACCACGCCGAGGCTCTTCGCGAGGCCGGTGGCCGCCGCCTTGATTTCCGCGATCATCTGGGGCGCGAGGCTGTGGGGCGGGATGCAGCAGGCCGAGTCGCCCGAGTGCACGCCGGCCTCCTCGATGTGCTCCATCACGCCGGCCACGATCACGTCCTTGCCGTCGGCGATGCAGTCCACGTCCACCTCGATCGCGTCCTCGAGGAAGCGGTCGATGAGCACGGGCTGCCCCTGGGCCACGGCGAACGCCTCGGCGACGTAGCGCTCGAACTGCGACTGGTCGTAGCAGATCTCCATCGCCCGGCCGCCGAGCACGAAGCTCGGCCGCACGAGGCTCGGATAGCCGATCCGGGCCACCTCGCGGCGGGCCTGCTCGAGCGTTCGCGCGATGCCGCTGTCGGGCTGCTTGAGGCCGAGCCGATCGAGGAGGTCGCGAAACTTCTCCCGGTCCTCGGCCATCTCGATCGTGTCGACCGACGTGCCGATGATCGGCAGGCCGGCCGCGTGGAGCGCCCGGGCGAGGTTCAGCGGGGTCTGCCCGCCGAGCTGCACGATCACACCGTCGGGCTGGATCCGGTCGGCGATGTTGAGCACGTCCTCGCAGGTGAGCGGCTCGAAGAACAGCATGTCGCTCGTGTCGTAGTCGGTGCTCACCGTCTCCGGGTTCGAGTTGACCATCACGCTCTCGATGCCCAGCTCGCGGAGCGCGAAGCTCGCATGGCAGCAGCAGTAGTCGAACTCGATCCCCTGCCCGATCCGGTTGGGGCCGCCGCCGAGGATCATCACCCGCTTCCTGCCCGGCTCCTTGGGCGGCGTCTCGTCCTCGTCTTCCCAGGTGGAGTAGAAGTAGGGCGTGACCGCCTCGAACTCGGCGGCACAGGTGTCGACCGCCTTGTAGGTGGCCACGATCCCGCGTCGCTTCCGCTCCGCCCGGATCTCGAACTCGCTCGAATCCAGGAGCGTGGCCAGCTGCCGGTCGGAGAAGCCCGCCTGCTTCGCCATCCGCAGCGTGCCGTCGTCGAGCGCGGCGAGCGAGCCGACCGTCCGCAGCAGGCTCTCGATCTCGACGAGCTGCTGCAGCTGGTCGAGAAACCAGCGGTCGATCGCCGTGATCTCGTGGATCTCGTCGACCGAGAGCCCCGCCTTGATCGCGTAGCGGAGATACCAGACGCGGTCGGGGTCGGGCGTGGCGATCTTCGCGCGGATGTCGTCGATCGAGGGCTCGGCCGGCGTGCCCCAGAGATCCTTGCCGTCGCACCCGAACCCGAACGAGCCCACCTCCAGGCCACGGAGCGCCTTCTGGAAGGCCTCCTTGAAGGTCCGGCCGATCGCCATCGTCTCCCCCACGCTCTTCATCTGCGTGGTCAGCCGGCTGTCGGCCTCGGGAAACTTCTCGAAGGCGAACCGCGGCACCTTCACGACCACGTAGTCGATCGACGGCTCGAAGCAGGCCTTCGTCTTGCGGGTGATGTCGTTGGCGAGCTCGTGGAGCCGCCAGCCGACCGCGAGCTTGGCCGCGATCTTCGCGATCGGGAACCCGGTCGCCTTGCTCGCCAGGGCGCTCGACCGGCTGACCCGCGGATTCATCTCGATGACGATCATCCGGCCCGTCTCGGGGTCGACGGCGAACTGGATGTTGGAGCCCCCCGTCTCGACGCCGATCGCCCGGATCACGGCGAAGCTCGCGTCGCGCATCCGCTGATACTGCTTGTCGGTGAGCGTCATCGCGGGCGCGACGGTGATCGAATCGCCGGTGTGCACGCCGCAGGGGTCGAAGTTCTCGATGGAGCAGATCACGACGGCGTTGTCGTCGGTGTCGCGCATCACCTCCATCTCGTATTCCTTCCAGCCGAGGATCGACTCCTCGACCAGCACCTCCCCCACCGGCGAGAGGTCGAGGCCGCGCTGCACCTTGGCGTCGAACTCCTCGCGGTTGTAGGCCACGCCCGAGCCGGAGCCGCCGAGCGTGAAGCTCGGCCGGATCACCGCCGGCAGGCCGATCTCGACGAGCACCTCGCGGGCTTCCGGCAAGCTCCTCACGATCCGCCCCCGGCAGGTCTCCAGGCCGATCTTCTGCATCGTGGCCTTGAAGATCTCGCGGTCCTCGCCGCGGCAGATTGCGTCGGCCTTGGCGCCGATCATCTCCACGCCGTGCTTCTCCAGCACGCCGTGCTTCACCAGTTCCATCGCCAGGTTGAGGGCCGTCTGGCCGCCCAGCGTGGGCAGCACGGCGTCGGGCTTCTCGACCTCGATCACCTTCTCGAGCGTCTGCCAGGTGAGCGGCTCGATGTAGGTGCGGTCGGCGGTGCCCGGATCGGTCATGATCGTGGCCGGGTTCGAGTTGACCAGCACCACCCGGTAGCCATCCTCGCGGAGGGCCTTGCAGGCCTGCGTGCCGGAATAGTCGAACTCACAGGCCTGGCCGATGACGATGGGGCCGGACCCGATCAGGAGGATGGTGTGCAGGTCGTCGCGGCGCGGCATGGAAACGGCTTCTGCGGGGCGGGCAAAAATCGCCCGAGGGTAGCATCCTTCGCGGCCCGCAGACAACGAGCGGCTACAATCACCGCACGCCAACCACCTCCGCCGTCCCCCGCGTCCCGAAACCTGCCATGTCGATCCCCACGCCCACGACCGACGCCCTTCGCGACACCCTGCCCGACGACCTCAAAGACATCCGCCTCAACGTGGGGTCGGTCCTC
>Ga0114977_10002436_pt1 | contig 11971 bp, 9 predicted proteins | sample S_130805_MF_Meta_FD_87026 | JGI IMG/M metagenome (GOLD analysis project Ga0114977, IMG submission 87026) | Freshwater microbial communities from Lake Simoncouche, Canada to study carbon cycling - S_130805_MF_MetaG | ecosystem: Environmental > Aquatic > Freshwater > Lake | place: Lake...
AGTTACGCCAGTGATGGCATGGAGTTTCTTCTTCGCCGGTATGTCGAGCTTGGCGCTACCTGGCCTCTCAAGTTTCGTGAGTGAGTTCTTGGTTCTAGTTGGAACATATACTCGCTATCCATTTGCCGCGATCATTGCAACATTTGGAATTGTTCTTGCTGCGCTCTACATCTTGATTCCGGTGCAGCGCGCACTTCATGGTCCTACAACTCCAGGCAATGAATCACTTCCTGATTTAAATCTACGTGAGAAAATTGCGATAACACCTGTAGTTGCCGTAATTATCTTCTTAGGTTTTTATCCTGCTCCTGTGCTCAACATTATTAATCCTGCCGCAGAGCACACCCTTTCAGTCGCTGGTTTTAGTGACCCTGCACCACAAATGACTGGAAAGGCAGGGCACTAAATGTTTAATACCCCAGTACTGAATTACTCAATTCTCTCGCCAATGCTGATTGTTTTAGCAGGCGCAATTATCGGTGTATTAATTGAGGCATTTGCCTCGCGCGCACTGCGACCTCTATTGCAACTCAGCACAACTCTTGGAACCTTAGTTCTCTCCTTGGCCCAGGTAATTCGAATTCGCAATACCTCCTCACTCACTGCAGCAATTGGTTCGGTGACCTTTGATGGTGCAGGCGCAATTATGCAAGGCTCGATTTTGATAATTGGAATTCTGGCGATTCTTCTCATTGCCGATCAAGAGAATTTCACACCAGTTGCAGCAGCGCTGCCAGGCTCCGAGGAAGAGCGAGAGTCACTTCTTACTGGTCATCAACTCACTGAAGTATTTCCACTCACACTCTTTGCAATTGCTGGCATGCTGCTCTTTCCAGTGTCTAGTGACTTAATCACTCTCTTTGTTGCACTGGAAATGCTCTCATTGCCGCTCTATCTCATGGCTGGTCTCTCTCGCCGTCGCCGCCTGCTTTCGCAAGAGTCAGCGCTGAAATATTTCTTACTTGGTGCTTTCTCTTCTGCATTCTTCCTCTTTGGCGCCGCCTTCCTTTATGGCTATTCCGGAACGCTTTCATTTGCCGGAATTCATGAAGCTGTTGCAGGCAACGGATCCAACAGCGTCTTTCTATTGATCGGCATTGTCTTCTTATCAGTCGGACTTCTCTTCAAAGTTGGCGCTGCGCCATTCCATGCTTGGACCCCTGATGTTTATCAAGGTGCACCTACTGCAGTGACTGCATTTATGGCAGCTGCAACAAAAGTTGCAGCATTCGGCGCGATGCTACGAATTTTCTACACAGTATTTGGTGGAGTTGCAGATCTATGGCGCCCCGTAATGTCGTTGATTGCCATCGTCACGATGTTGCTTGGCTCGCTGGTTGCAATTGCCCAACGCGATGTCAAACGTATGTTGGCTTACTCATCCATTGCTCACGCCGGTTTTCTTCTTACTGGAGTCCTCGCACTGAACAAAGCCGGACTTGATGCCACACTCTTCTATCTCTTTGCCTATGGCATCGCGACACTAGGTGCATTCGCAGTTGTGACGCTCGTGCGTGATTCCGCTGGAGAAGTTACCGATCTCAATCGTTGGTCAGGTCTGGGAAAGCGTGCGCCATTTGTTGCAACGCTCTTTGCTGGTTATCTCTTAGCTTTTGCCGGTATTCCTCTTACTAGTGGATTTATCGGAAAGTTTTCAATCTTCTCAGCAGCTTATGAGAGTGGAAATAAGGCTGTTGTTATTGCTGGTGTACTTTCAAGTGCGATTGCCGCTTTCTTCTACATTCGCGTGATTGTTTTAATGTTCTTCACCGAAGCTAGCGATGAAAGTACTAGCGTATTGATTCCATCGAGCCTTACTCGGATCACGCTCCTAGTAACAGCAGCGCTAACGCTCATTCTTGGCGTCTACCCAGCACCGCTCTTGAATTTCATACATTCACTAGCCCTCTTTATTCGCTAAAGTTTGGCCAATGGCGACTATTGGCATTCCCAATGTTTCACCAGCGTTGGAGCTCGACTTAACTTCTAGGTTGGTTCAAGTTGAGACTCTGCTCGGTGAACACATTAAGGGCGATTACCCGCTAGTTGATGAGACTTCACATCATTTAATTGCAGCGGGCGGCAAGCGCCTTCGCCCACTTCTTACTCTGCTCGCATCTCATTTAGGTGATCCCAATCGCCCTGGAATTATTGAAGCCGCTGTCGTCTGCGAACTTACTCACCTTGCCACTCTCTATCACGATGATGTTATGGATGAAGCAGCGCTGCGTCGCGGTGTTGCTAGTGCAAATTCGCGCTGGGGAAATACCATCGCAATTCTCACCGGTGATTATCTCTTTGCTAAAGCCTCTGATCTTTTGGCAGATCTCGGACCAACTGCAGTTCGGTTACAAGCGCGTACCTTTGAACGCCTTGTCATTGGTCAGATCATGGAGACACAAGGCCCGCAAAATGGTGAAGATGCCTTAGCCCATTATTTGAAAGTTGTTGGCGATAAAACTGGTTCACTAATTGCAACGAGTGCCCGGTTCGGTGCGCTCTTATCTGGTGCAAAGGCAGAGAACGTTGAACTAGTAACAAAGTTTGGCGAGAAAATTGGTGTGGCATTTCAATTGGCTGATGATGTCATCGACATTGCGAGTGAATCATTGCAATCTGGAAAAACACCTGGCACTGATCTTCGTGAGGGAGTGCCAACTCTTGTAACAATCAATGTAATGAAATCCTCTGATCCAGCAGATCGTGACCTGCAAGAATTGCTGGCTGGTCCGATTGCATCTGAGGAGCTCGTGCGCGAGGTTTTACAGGCCTTACGCAACCACCCAGCCCTAGATCAATCCCGTGCCCAACTTCATAAGGTGGCGGGGGAAGCAAGGGCTATTTTGGGCCCACTTCCGATCACAGATGTGACCGCCGCCCTCATCTCACTATGTGACGCCGTCGTCGAGCGCACTTCCTAATCCATTACGCTTTCCTCTACTTCACTGGCTAGCGGTGAGATAAAGAATGAAGGGAATGCAATGTCGCATTCATTTATTTTTCCATTCTCTGTAGGCGACCGCACCCAAGCAGATTTGCTGGGCGGCAAGGGCGCGAACTTGGCTGAAATGGTCAAGATTGGTTTGCCAGTACCTCCCGGATTCACAATTACTACAGAGGCATGTCGCGAGTTTCTCGCTAGCGGAAAAATTCCAGCAACGCTCCAATCTGAAATTGATGCAGCCTTAAAAGATTTAGAGAAGACTCTCGGAAAAGAATTTGGCAATCCAGCAAAACCACTTTTAGTTTCAGTTCGCTCTGGTGCAAAGTTTTCAATGCCCGGCATGATGGAGACTGTTCTCAACGTTGGCATGACGCCTGCGGTTGCAGAGAGTTTGGCAAAGCAGACTGGTAATCCAAAGTTTGCCTGGGATTGCTACCGTCGCTTTATTGATATGTATGGTCGTATCGTCTGCGACATCAGCCCATCTGAATTCCACAAAATTGAGGCACGTGTTCTTACCCAATTCAAAGTTGATGCAGTCTCCAAACTCGATGTCGATGGTTTACAAGCCCTCGCCGATGGATACATCAAAGAGACTGAAGCAATTACAGGTAAGCCATTCCCCACCGATCCACGTGAACATTTAGCACGTTCAGTTGAAGCGGTATTCCATTCCTGGAATTCAGAGCGTGCACAGCTTTATCGCCGCCGCGAACGTATTCCTTCTGATCTTGGTACTGCAGTAAATATCCAATCAATGGTCTTTGGAAATCTCAGCGACGATTCCGGAACAGGTGTTGCATTTACTCGTAACCCTGCAACTGGTGAAATTGGTAGTTATGGTGATTATTTAGAGCGAGCTCAAGGCGAAGATGTGGTTGCCGGTATTCGCAATACCCTCACTTTGGCTGAGTTCGGTGGCATCCTTCCAACAGTTCATGCAGAACTAGAGCGCGTGATGACTCTCCTTGAAGATCACTACCGCGATCTCTGCGACATTGAATTTACCGTTGAAACCGGCAAGCTCTGGATTCTGCAGACTCGCGTAGGAAAGCGCACCGCAGAAGCGGCATTCCGAATTGCAACGCAGTTAGTTGATGAAGGAAAGATCACTATGGATGAGGCGCTCGGTCGCACATCTGGTGATCAATTAGCACAATTAATGTTTCCGCAATTTGATCTTCGGGGCAGTGTCAATGAAGTTGCGCGCGGTATTCCTGCCTCACCTGGTGCCGCAGTGGGTGAAGTTGTCTTTGAATCAAAGCGCGCCTTCGATTTAGCGCGCTCGGGCAAGAAAGTAATTTTAGTTCGGCGCGAAACAAATCCGGATGACTTAGTAGGAATGGTTGCATCCGAGGGAATTCTCACAAGTCGCGGCGGTAAGACTTCACATGCTGCTGTGGTTGCACGTGGCATGGGCAAGACTGCGGTCTGCGGAACCGAAAGCATTAGCGTTGATGAGCGCGGTGGATTCTTCACTGTTGGTTCAATCAGTGTCTATGAAGGCGAAGTCATTTCAATCGATGGCACAACCGGCGCGGTCTACTTAGGAACAATTCCTGTTGTTGCCTCACCTGTTACTTCTTACTTAGAAGGTCGCTTGGATCCTAAGAGTGATGCGGCATCTCCTGTAGTGAAGTCAGTTGATCGCATCTTGGTTCATGCTGATTCAAGTCGCAAACTTCGAGTCCGTGCAAATGCCGATACACCAGAGGATGCAATTCGTGCCCGAATTCTTGGCGCCGAAGGTGTTGGCCTCTGCCGCACCGAACACATGTTCCTTGGACCACGTCGTTCATATGTTGAGCGAATGATTTTGGCTGAAAATGAAGATGTGCAGCGCAGCGTTATTGCTGAGATGGAAGTTCTACAACGCGCAGACTTCGTCGGCATCATGATGGCAATGTCTGGCCTGCCCGTAACAGTGCGATTGCTAGATCCACCACTTCATGAATTCTTGCCACCACTTGCCGAACTCAGCGCCACAATGGCCCGGGCGGAAGCACTCGGTGAGGAAGTCTCAGTGCGCGATAGCGCGATTTTTGCCGCAGTAAATCGAATGCACGAATCAAACCCGATGTTGGGACTGCGCGGTGTGCGCCTCGGCATTCTCATCCCAGAGCTCTACAAGATGCAGGTTCGTGCCCTTGTTCATGCCTACCTGGAAGTCCGCAAACTCGGTCACGATCCACGCCCTGAGGTAATGATTCCGTTAGTGGCAACACAGCGTGAGTTGCTCTATTTGCGAGAGACCCTTGAAGAAGAAATCAAAAATACATTTGTTGGAACTGGAAATACCCTCGATATTCCAATTGGCACTATGATTGAAACACCACGTGGTGCAATCACCTCAACTCGTTTGGCAGATTATGCCGACTTCTTCTCCTTCGGAACAAATGATTTAACACAGCTCACTTGGGCCTTTAGCCGCGACGATGTGGAATCCACATTCTTGCCACGCTATCTGGATCTAGAGCTTCTGCCATTTAATCCATTTGAATCACTCGACGTTGATGGCGTTGGACTCTTAGTAAAGATCGCTTCAGAGCAAGCGCGCGCAGTGAAATCTGACTTTAAGTTAGGTGTCTGCGGTGAGCATGGTGGAGATCCACGAAGCATTCACTTCTTCCACGCCCTCGATTTAGATTATGTTTCCTGTTCACCATTTCGGGTACCAGTTGCCCGCTTGGAAGCAGGGCGAGCATCAGTTATTAGTGCACCAAGTATTGATGGCTAGTTCTTACTAGTTCTTACTCGTACTTCGATTTGCCTGAAGTAAGTCTGCTGCAAGGAAAATTAGTGCGAGCCAAATTGCACTAAAACCAACGAGGCGTCCGATATTCATCGCTTCATGATTAACCAAAATACCGATCAAGAACATGATCGTTGGCGTGATGTATTGCAAGAGTCCGGTAATTGTCAGCGGCAATCTTGTAGCTGCGCCATTAAATAATAGAAGCGGCACAACGGTGATAAATCCCGCGCTAGCAAGTGCAATAGAGAACCAGAAACTTTGGCCGAATTGAGCGCGGCCATCGTGTTCAAGTAAAAGCAGGTAGGTAAGGCAGGGAAGAAGGGCAACGAGAGTTTCGATAGTGAGCGTTTCTAGTGCGCCAAGTTGGAGCGATTTCTTCATAAATGTATAGAGCCCCCATGAGAAGGCAAGTGCGATTGCGATCCAGGGCAGTGAGCCATATTCGATAGTTAGACCAAGCACACCAAGGGCAGCAAGGGTGACTGCGGCCCATTGAAATTTGCGCAACTTCTCGCGGAAGATAAATACACCTAGTGCCACATTAACTAGCGGTGTGATGTAGTAACCAAGGGATGCCTCAACAACGCGATTAACACTCACTGCCCAGATGTAGGTGGCCCAATTCATTGTGAGTAACGCAGATGTTAAAGCTAGGAGAGCGAATTTACGTCGCTCCTTAACGATGGCAAAGACAACACGAAGTTGCTTCTTGAGCGCTAAGAAGATTACGCAAACGACAAGTGACCAGATGCCGCGGTGAGCAAGAATTTCAAAGGCACTGGCGGCATGGAGATAATGCCAATAAAGGGGGAGTAAACCCCAGAGAACATATGCTGCGATACCGAATAAGAGACCGGTCGCTCGATGTTCTACTTTAGGAATTGAAATAGATCACCGGAAATTCGTAAATTGAACTGCAAATTCCCAAGTCTGGGCTTTAACAAGTGCCATGGCACTTTGTAGATCATCGCGACTCTTACTAGTGACACGTAGTTCATCGCCTTGAATCTGAGTCTTCAGCGACTTAGGTCCGTCATCGCGCAAGAACTTAGCGACTTTCTTTGCTTGTTCGGTTGTGATGCCCTCTTTAAGTGGACAGCTAATTTTATAAATCTTTCCACTCAGTTGTGGTTCAGCTGGATCAATGTGTTTAAGTGAAACGCTGCGCTTAATTAATTTATCTTTGAGAACATCAAGGGCTGCTTTTACTCGCTCTTCAGTGCCGGCTTCCAATTCAATTTTTTCACCGATGAGTTCAACTTTTGCCCCAGTATTTTTAAAGTCAAAGCGGGTATCGAGTTCACGGACGCATTGATTAACGGCGTTATCGAGCTCCATCCGATCGATCTTGGAGACGATGTCGAAACTACTATCTGCCATGAGCGTGCTCCTTAATTCTCAGGAATGGAGTATTTCACTCTAGACCCACTTCATCCCTTGCCTAATTTTGGTATTTGATCCCTTTTTGATAACGAAAGGTTACGGCGAAATTTGCAGATAACAAAACTTTATCACCGCAGAGACTCACCCCTATGTTTCATCGTTGCTTTTTCAGCCTGCTGACCCGTAGTATCGTTGCAAATCCTTTGCACCTTTTAAGGGATTTTCCATTACCTAAATAGGAGGCACTACTTGAAGAAGCACTTTGCATCACGCAAGGGAGCAGCTGTTGTTGCAGCGCTCGCTCTTAGCGTAAGTGTTTTCACAGTGGGTACAAGCTCGGCCGCAGATGCCACATGGAACTGCGTACCGACAAAGGCTAAGCCAGTAAAAGTTCGTTTAATCGAATTTTTTGCTGGTCCAGCACGTACTCCATTGCTGAACGCATTCGCACGTACCTACGAAACAACTCATCCAAATGTGAAGGTTGAAATTATCTCTCCATCACAGGCAGATTCTGCAGCGAAGATCACTCAGCTTCTCCAGGCCAAGAATATTGACATTATTGAGCCAGGTGCTGCAATTGGTGGTCAGGCAATGTCGGCTAAGCAACTTGCTAACATTTTCCCATACTTCTCCAAGACCAAGGGTTATGCCGGACTTACAGATTATTCAAAGTTCCAAGCACAGATCTACGGTAAGGGAACAATTTACACAGTTCCAAATGGTTACTACACGAAGGCATCATTCGTCCGCGTGCAACCATTTAAGGATGCAGGAATTGCAATTCCAACAACATGGACCGACATTTACAATGCTAAGTCCATGCAAAAGCCTGGTGTAAATTCCTATGTTTACTCAATGCGTGGCGCTCGTGCGTCATTCACACAAGCAGTATTCATCATCCGTGCATACAACGCACCAGATTTGAACTCTGGCGGTTACTACAACAAGTCAACCGGCACCAGCATGTTCAGCAATCCAGTGTCAAAGACTGCACTTGATCAACTTATGAAGATCTGGAATGAAGCATCACCTCCAGGATCTATTGCATGGGGCTATCCAGAAATGGTTCAAGGCTTCATCGATGGAACTGCTAACTACCTCATCCAAGATAACGAAGTTATCCAGATGGTAGATGAGAAGTACGCACCATACGACAGTGGCAAGTGGATCATGGCGCAAATTCCAAAGGGTCCAACTGGCTACTCAGCACAAGATGTTACTGGCGGCAGCTGGGCTGTTGCTGAGTCATCAAAGTGCAAGAACATTGCAGCCGGATTCTTGGATTACATCACTCAAGATCCACAAGCTTCAATCTTCGCTCGTGCTTATGGTGTAGGCCCTGTTACAAAGACCGCTGCTAAGGATCCATTCTTCAAGACTGGTGCTTGGGCGATCTATAGCAAGGTTGGCCTAGATCCAAAGGAAATCAAGCTAGATGGTACTGACGTGTCACAACCTTGCTACGGTGATTTCTTCACCCAAGCAGATAAGGACATGCAAGCCATGAAGGCTGGAACACTTACTACCTCAGCAGCGCTCGCACAATGGGCGACTTACTGGGATACAAAGTGCACCAAGCCAAAGGCATAAGTTAGAGCTCGTTAGCTAAGCAATTAGCAATGGCGGCGGTGGTTAGTAAGAAATTACTAACCACCGCTCTCCATGCTAGGTATAAGTATTAGTAAGAAGTTCAATAATTTTGGGGGTAAGTTTTACGTATGAGTCAGAGCATTTTTAAACTCCAGCATAGGAATAGGAAATCTTCCCAAAACATTCTGGCACCGCTCTGGTTTTTGCTCCCCGCTTTAATCCTCATCTGTATCTTCATTTATTACCCAATTTTCAAGACCGCAAATCTTTCATTCCAGCATTATCTGCTGACACAACAGAGTGATATTCACTATAACGGCCTGGAAAATTTTAGAAACATATTTCGTGATCTACACTTTAAGCGAATCGTCATTAATTCAATCATTTGGGTTGTAGCTTCGCTCTTTTTTCAATTTATGATCGGATTTAGTTTAGCTCTCTATCTTCGCAATAAATTCCGATTCTCTGGCCTTTACCAAGCCATTATCTTCATTCCGTGGGCGCTGTCTGGCTTTCTCATCGGCCTGATGTGGAAGTGGATCTTTGATGAAAATTTGGGTGTTTTAAATGACATCCTCAAAAACTTCCACATTATCAAAACACCAATTCCGTGGCTCTCCAATGACAAGTGGGCCATGGCGGCGGTCATCATTACTAATATTTGGTACGGCGTTACCTTCTTCGTCATCATGATTCTTGCCGCCTTGCAAGGTGTGCCAAAAGAGATTTTGGAAGCAGCTGAACTCGATGGTTGCAGTAAGAGCCAAGCACTCTTTAGAGTTATTGTTCCTTTCATTCGTTCGACGCTTGTCATGATTATTCTGCTTCGTGTTATTTGGATAACCAATGCGCCAGAAGTGATCTTTGGTATGACAAGCGGCGGACCCAATGAGCAGACCCACATTCTCTCCTCGTGGCTGGTGCAGAAAATTACTTATGATCAAGATTGGGGTGGTGGTTCAGCCCTGGGATTGATCATCCTTGGCATTCTCTTCGTCTTTACTGTTTTTTACTTACTTGCCACTCGTCTTAACGAAAGCGAGCACTAATTATGTTGAAGACACTTGGCAAAGCAACAAAAGTTTCTGTTCTTTCAATCTGGCTCATTTTTACGGTCTTTCCGCTTTATTGGATGTTCCTTACTTCAATTCGTCCAGTTCGTGAAGCCACTAAACATTTTTACTTTCCGCATGCCAATTCGACACTAGATAACTATCGAAAGCTCTTTAAGGATTACGCTTTCGGCACGTACATGCGCAATTCGCTCGTCGTTGCACTTGCTGCCTCAATCTTTGTGGTCTTTATTGGCGCGTTGGGTGCTTATGCATTGGCGCGCTATCAATTCCGGGGTAAGACCCAGATTCTTCTGGTTTTTTTGATTACGCAGATGATTCCAGGCTTGATTGCCTTAGCCCCTCTCTATCTCTTGCTTAATCGGGTCCACCTTCTCAACACCCTCTACGCACTTATCCTCTGCTACCTAGGTGGCTCGATCCCATTTGCCACCATGATGTTGCGTGGCTTTTTGCAACGAATTCCGCCCGAACTAGACGAAGCAGCTCTTATCGATGGTTGCAATCGATTCACCGCACTCTTCCGGATTGTCTTCCCAGTTGCCCTTCCTGGAATCGCAGCGACTTTTATTTTCTCCTTTGTCAGTTGCTGGAACGAACTCTTCCTTGCAATGGTTTTGATTGATTCTGATGCCAATAAAACCTTCCCAGTAGCAGAGCGTTCATTTATCGGTGCTTACTACATTGAGTGGGGCGGACTTGCTGCATCGGTAATGATTGGTGTTATCCCAACGATGATCATGTTCGGCCTCATGTCGAAATTTATGATTTCCGGTCTTTCCGCGGGAATTGTTAAGGGGTAATTAACGTGGAATTTGACCTTCAAGAATATAAGTCCGCCTGGAAGCTCGATCCCAGTGTGCGTCACCTTAATCATGGTTCCTATGGCGCAGTAACTACTGGAGTTTTGCAAGAGCAGCAAAAGTGGCGCGATCTCATGCAATTTAATCCGGTTGCTTTCTACTCTCGGATTTGCCAGCCAGCGATTATTGAAGCACGCACTGCTGTTGCAAAACATTTAGGCCAGAAGCCCGAGCAAATTGCCTTTGTTCGCAATACCACTGAGGGTGCAAGCACCACGATGCGTGCCTTCCCCTTCAAAGCTGGCGATGAAGCAATAGTTCTCGATCATGAGTACGGTGCAGTTACTTACGCTGTAAAGCGCGCAGTTGTTGCGGCTGGTGCAAATTTAGTTGAAGTAGTTGTGCCACGTATTGCAACTGATGAAGAGTCAATCAAGTTGATTGAAGCAGCACTTACTTCGAAGACTCGCATGCTTGTAGTCGATCACGTAACTTCTGCTACTGCGCGCACATTTCCAATTTATGAATTAGCTGACATCTGCCGGGCCCGCAACATCGCTTTTGTAGTGGATGCTTCCCATAGTCCTGGCAACATCGATACCGATTTAGATCGACTCGATGCAGATTTCTGGTTTGGTAATTTACATAAGTGGGTTGCCGCCCCTCCCGGAGCCGGCGTCTATCGCATTGCACCACGCTGGCAAGAGCAAATCCGTCCACTCATAGTTTCTTGGCAAGATGACATGCCATATCCACTTCCATGGGACATGCTCGGAACGGTAGATGTAACTGCATGGCTTGCCGCACCTGCTGCATTTAAGTTCTATGCAGATTTAGGTTGGGATCGCGTTCGTAAAGCCAATCAAACTCGTATGCGTTATGGCCGCGATTTAATAATGAACGAACTTGGTGTCAGTAGAGATGAATTACGCGAAGAGGATCTACCACTTGGTGTAGTGCCACTTCATAAGATGTCAGGCGGACGCGATGGTTGCTTTGCGCTTCAGAAGCGCTTTGCTGAAGTCCATAAAATTGAAGTGCCAATCACTACATTTAGTGACAAGTACTTTATGCGAATTTCAGGTCAGCTCTACAACACCCCAGATGATTACGATGCGCTATTAACTGCGGTTCGTGTGGAGCTGAAGTAAAGGTGGCACTTAATGACACCGAACTTAAAACCCTAGAGAGTATTCAAGCAAAAACACTCTGGTTGGCAGTGCGCATGATCGATCATGCCAATCGCGAACGCGAAAATACCGATGGCATCAAGGTGGGCGGTCACCAAGCATCGAGCGCATCGATGGTTTCGATTATGACTGCGCTCTACTTTAAACATTTAAATTCCAATGATCGCGTGAGTGTGAAGCCACATGCCTCACCAATTTTTCACTCCATTCAATACCTATTAGGAAATTTA
>Ga0114977_10002440_pt1 | contig 11945 bp, 11 predicted proteins | sample S_130805_MF_Meta_FD_87026 | JGI IMG/M metagenome (GOLD analysis project Ga0114977, IMG submission 87026) | Freshwater microbial communities from Lake Simoncouche, Canada to study carbon cycling - S_130805_MF_MetaG | ecosystem: Environmental > Aquatic > Freshwater > Lake | place: Lake...
ACCTACAAGTTAAAGACTTGAGGCTGTAACAATCGTCACACAACTGTAACAATATAAAGAGCCTATACGCTTGACCTGAGGCTAGCCCTCCCTATCTTCAGGTTTGCACCTACCACAACACATATGACCACCACCCCTGCCAAAGTTACTGTCGCTGATATCCTCGCCGACAAGTTCATCCTCGCACTCGAAAACGGCACTATCCCTTGGCAGAAGCCTTGGGAGTCCGTAAGCGTCCAGAACGCCATCAGCCGCAAGGCTTACAGCGGAGTCAACGCTTTCATCCTCGGTTTTTTCGGAAGCGATAACTACTACATCACCTTCAACCAGATTAAGGCTCTTGGCGGTACTCTGGAGAAAGGTACGAAGTCTAGCCCAGTTCAATTTTTCTCGAAGATTGAAGCGGCTAAGTCTAAGGATAAGAAGGAGTTCCTACTCCGCAGGTACTATAATGTCTTCCCTATGAACAAGGTAACCTTACCTGAGGGTAAGACCTTCAAGCGTATGGATAAGGTCATCACCTTCACCCCCGTGGCTGAGGCTGAGCGTCTCGCTAGCCTCTCGACCTGCCCTGTTACCCTAGGCGGCTCTCGTGCCTGCTACAGCCCATCAGCCCACGCTATCAATATGCCTGCCAAGGAGTCCTTCAAATCAGTTGCTCACTATTATGCTACCCTCTTCCACGAGATTGGTCACTCCCTCAAGGCTAAGGGTACGCACTCGGTTGGTTTCGGTTCTGAGCCTTACGCCAAGGAGGAACTGGTCGCTGAACTGTTCTCCTCCCTCTGCCTCGCTGAGTGCGGACTGGATGCCTCTGGCACTTTCGATAACTCAGCCGCCTACCTCCAGAACTGGCTTGAGGCTCTCAAGGGTGACAAGACCCTTATCCTCTCAGCCGCCTCCGAAGCCTTCAAACGCTTTACCGCCTTGACCAAGGTCGAAGAGCAGGCTGAGGTCAGCGAAGATGTCGAGGCGTAAGCCTCAGCCCCTAGGCTGGTGACTAGCCCCCTAACTGGGGGCTTTTTGCCGTCTAGAAGGCTCTAGGATGCCCTCAGAGGGTGGCTTCTACCCGCCCTAGTCCTTACCCTAGCAAGACCTGATACCCCCCTTAAAAGGCATTTACAGGTGGCACTCGTTTGACCCAATGAAATCAAGGGTTTCCTGCACCTCGTGAGCCGTGTCAAGGGATACTTCAAATCAAGCACAATCGTACCAGCCAGAGCAGAAAGTTATTCACAGCCAGAGGGTGAACAGGTGAGCAGGTGAACAGGTGTTCACTAGTTTGCTAGAATGCCCTCAGAGGGTGGCTTGTATTGACCCTTACCCTGCTATGCATAGACCCTTGCAAGAGCCTCTGAGGGCATTTGTGAGGGCTGTGCATTCTACCCAATAGAATCAATGGTTTCCTGCGTGTCGCTGGGCGTGTCAAGGGAAAGTTGAAATCAAGCACTAAATCACCTGACCCCCATAAATATTTCAGACGCAGGGCATCTAATCCCCCTGAACAGGTGTTCACCAGCCCCCCTAATCGGGGGCTTTTTTGTGCCTGCCTGTCACCTGCACCAGCACCCCAGAATCACCCCCTAGAAGCCCTCTGGTTTGCCCTAGGAAGCCATTTGATAGCCTCGCCCATACCTAGCCTACCCCAGACATAAGTCCACATCCTAGCCTCACCATAACTAAACCTTATCAATTGCATTAGCATCCCTACTGACCTCTTTCAGCAATCGATTTCCCTTGTTTCTCAATCCGTTCTCATCTGGTTTATAATAGAATTATATATGGGCTGACCCGTTTTCCAATCCTTCGGCTCACTCTATAATAAACCTACAGCCTTATATTATAGAACATATTCTTATAGAATTATTATAGAATCCTTATAGAATATTCTACAGCCTTTCTATAATACTTTCTTTTACTTTCTACAAGAAGGGGGCGGGGGGAGTGCTTTCTTTTTTCAGGGGCTGAAAATCGAACGCTTCCTATCAGATACTTTTTTTATACCAATAAGCCAATAGCGAGTAAGTACGAGCGAGATGAGGGGTTATAGGGGAGGTTAAAAGGGCTTGTGTCAAGCGTGGATTATAATATTTAGGCTATAGAGCCGATTCCGCTTGACTCATCTCCGCTGAATCCCCCTAGTACCCCCTGTTCTTCACCCCCTCAGTCCCCCAATTCTGGGGGAAGGGATTTAATTTTATTATTGACTCTAAAGGATTTCTTAGGAAGATAACAAGTGTTCTTTGAATGTGCGGAGATTATTAAGTCTAATGTACGCAAATCTGCGTAGATACTTTGCCTTGATAGCACAATGGTTGTGCAACAGTTTTGTAAACTGTCGGTTGTCAGTTCAAGTCTGACTCAAGGCTGAATTTATAACGGCTTCCTCCTCTGCGTGACAGGTAACAAGAGGGAGTCATCCTTTGGGTGCTGTAGGAAACTACAGGGTGTGTAAGGTGTTAATACAGGTCACAATGGCATAATAGCGTATACTGATTAACAGAACCATCGGTGGGCATAGAACCCCACCCACCCTCTATTTTGCGACCCTTAGTTCAACGGACAGAACACCTGCCTTCTAAGCAGGCTATCCAAGTTCGATTCTTGGAGGGTCGATTCTTGGGGGTGTAACTCAGCGGTTAGAGTGAAGTCTTTATAAGGCTTAAGTCGGTGGGTTCGATTCCCCCCGCCCCTATAGTATATATTGCTTGACAATCTACACATAAAACACGATACATCGATTATGAAGGAAAAGGAACTCAGCATCGCCCTAGGACTCTCCAGAGACATAATCAAGGAACTGCGTTGCGGAATCGGCTCTTCATCGTACACGAACGGACTGCATTGGGAGAAAGTGCCGTCCCGCAAGCCAGAGACGCTCTGGGAGGTCAGATGGACAGACGAAGGCGTTGCCCTCCTCCGTGAGAACCTAGGATTCAAACTGGAAGAGAAAGTATCTCCCCCAGAAAGAAAGCGTGGTACTGTGTATTCTAAATTCAAGAACCCCCGTGTACTTGGTGTCATCATTGATGGCTCTCAACACAATGTCCTCTGCCGTGAATCCCGTAAGTTCGGCATCGGTATGCCCGTTGATGTCCGCTGGGACGGAGCACGATGGGTGGTCGTGCGACATCCGAGGTTCAACGGAAAGTACTAAAATAAAAAAATTTTAATGATGCTTAGATGGCTGACCCTAACGATATTGAAGATGAAGACGATATCGAATTCTACGAACTGATATGGCTTTCGAGCCTACACCTCATCCTATACTTATCACTCCTACCACGGAGGATATCAGACGGCTTGCAGAAAAGGTAGGCTCAGAGCGAGCCGCAGAAATTTTGACTCTCCGTGAGGATAAAATCCTAGCGGAAAAGTTAGACCCCTACCGCCACGGGTTCGACCTTCCACATTGGAAGGAGGCAGACGAACTACTCAAGAGTAATAACGAAGTTCTTATTCTAGGGGGCAATCGTGCGTCTAAGACTGAGTGGGCGGCAAAGCGGGTAGTCCAGACCTTGATTAACATCAAAGACGCTAGGGTGTGGTGTCTGCACACTACGAACCAGTCGAGCATCCAGATGCAACAGAATGTTATCTTCAAGTACCTACCATCTGAGTTCAAGGAACTACGCAAAAATAAAATACAGAATGTACAGTACACTCAGAAAAACGGCTTCTCCGACAACACCTTCATTCTTCCGAACAAAAGCCAATGCTTTTTTATGAATTATGCTCAAAAGCGTGATGTCATTGAGGGTGGTGAGGTGGACTTCATCTGGTGCGATGAGTTAGTGCCGTTGGACTGGGTTGAAACACTACGCTACCGAGCAGTCACACGCTCTGGTAAACTCGTAGTTACATTTACCCCGATAACTGGCTATAGTTCTGTTGTCAAAGAGTATGTTAGCGGTGCAAAGATACTTGAGCACAAAATATCGCCTTTATTGCCAGATAACATCAATGTCCAAGGTTGCCCTAGGGGGACGATGCCATTTAAGGCTCAATCATACACCCGCCCAGCGGCTGTGATGTGGTTTCATAGCCAACTCAACCCATATAATCCTTTTGACCAGTTAAAAAAGACGCTCTCTGGTAAGAAACCATACGAGATAAAGATTCGTGCCTACGGCTGGGCTGACAACATCAGCGGCAGTCAGTTTCCTAGGTTTAGTCCAGAATTGAATATCGTTAAACATTCTGACATCCCCGAGAGTGGTACGAACTATATGGTCGTTGACCCCGCTGGGGCTAGGAACTGGTTTATGCTCTGGCTTAGGGTTGATAAGGAAAACAATATGTATGTGTATAGAGAATTCCCAGACAGTTCAGAAGGCGAGTGGGCGTTGCCAGCGGCAGAGCCAGATGGTAAGGCTGGGACTGCACAGCGTAGTGGGGCTGGAAGAAGCCTCAGCGAATACAAGCAATTAATACTAAACTTAGAAGATGGCGAAGAAATCTGGGAACGCTACATCGACCCTAGGGCTGGTGGTAGCAAGGCTGTAACCGAAGAGGGCGGTACAACTCTTATAGAAATGCTTGACGATGGAGAAGTGCCTATGCATTTTCAACCTGCGGCTGGCATAAGAATTGAACAAGGCGTAGCAATGATTAATGACGGATTTGCGTATGATATGAACCAAGAACTAAGCCCATTAAACAAACCAAAACTTTATATTAGTGACCAATGCGAGAACTTAATTTACTGCTTAAAGGAGTGGACTGGACAGGATGGAGACAAGGGTGCTACCAAAGACCCAATAGACTGTCTTCGTTATTTGATGACAATGACCCCAACATTTCAAGGAAACTCAGCAATGTCGGGATGGGGTGGAGGAAGTTATTAATGGAAATTTACTTCCCAACGCTCTTGTCTCGTCAGAAAGCGAGTGCCTTTACAGGTTTTGGACGAAAAAAACTTGCAACCCTATCAAGGACTGGTCAAGTACGAACATTTACGACCCGTGGCGGTCATAAGCGGTACTTCAGAGACGATTTAATCAAAATTTTAAATGAAATCTTACAAAAATAACGCAGACGGCTTTGTGTTTGCTACAGACACACCAAATATCCCTTATTTGTATAAGGAATACCAGCGTTCTACACAAAATGGCGGCAATGTTGCTAACATCGCTGATAATGATGACATCCGTCTTGCTAGATGGAGTGGTCAAACAAGAGATGGTAAGAAGCACAGCGAGAATTTAGAAGATGGCAATCCAGCGTTCCCATTTGAGGGTGCATCCGATGTTCGTTGCCGATTGGTTGACCGAACAATTAACGACCTAGTGTCGATGTGCGTTACGACATTTGACCGATGCCAGATTAAGGTCAAGGGTACGGAGTTCAGCGATTCTGAGTCTGCTTCCGTAGCAAATGTTCTGATGTCTTGGCTTCTTGAGTCTAGACTGCGTTCTGAGTTAAGAAAAGAAGCGGAGTTACTTGCTCAATACACACAGCAATACGGATGGTCTGCATTGAATGTAATCTGGGAACAGGAGATGGGTCTTAGATTCCAAAAAATTCGCCTAGATGAACTCGCACAAATTGTTCAACAGGCTGTACAGGCTAATCCAGAGGCTTCCATCAAGGACTTGCTTCCTGCAATTCAAGACCCTAATCAAGAAGAATACGCAGTAGATTTAATTTGTCAGTATCTTAAGTCGGTTGACCCAAAGGAAGTAAAAAAGGCAATTAAACAACTCCGTGAAACTGGAGTGTGCGAAATTCCAGAACCCTTTGTTGCTAAGAATCAGCCGTTGCTTGTGGCACTTAAACCTTACGATGAAATCAGTTTCCCTCCAGAAACTATTGATATCCAAAAAGCCCGTGTAATTTTCAGACGCACATTTGTTACTGAAGTTGAAGTTCGTTCTATGGCGGCTCACGAAAATTGGTCTGATACATTTGTTGAACAGGCTGTTAATGTTGCTGGTAAACACAGTCAATTTAATGACCCTAATCTTCTGCCAGCCGCCGCTTTGATTAATTTTCAAGTAAGCAGAAACGATAACCTTATTGAGTTAGTATATGCATACAGCAGGAACATCGACAAAGATGGAGTGCAGGGCATCTACCAAACTATCTTCTGTCCACAGGCAGGAAGCGAAGAATATGCATCACACGGACTCCTTGGATACGCTCACAACAAATATCCGTTTGTTATTTACCGCAGAGAACGCACACGCAGGGCTATTATGGAATCCCGTGGTGTTCCAGAACTCGCAATTACTGACCAAGAAGAAATCAAGGCACAGCACGATGCAATTCGTGACCGCACAGCATTTACCACGATGCCGCCCATTCTTGTTAAGAAAAGACTTGGTGGTATAAATAAAATTGCCCCAGGAATTCATCTTCCAGTTACAAGCCCAGATGACTACAGATTTATGCCTACTCCTACTGGGGAAACAGGCACAGCGTTTAACTTGATTGACCGAGTTGAACTCAATCACGCATCTTACTTTGGACTTCCGCATCCGAACATTATGCCTCAGAAGACGCAGACAACTCAGCAGTTCGTAATTAACAACTGGCTTGATGTTTGGAGCGAGGCTTTTGCTATGACATTCTCTTTGATGTTACAGTATATGGATGCTGAAGAAATTGAGGCAATTACTGGTTCTGCGTTAGCACAGAATATGTCTAGCGTGAGCAATATGTACGACTTTCAAGTCAAGTACGATGTGCGTGAACTCGATACTAATTTTGTCATCGAAAAACTTAAGGCTATTACTCAGTTCATCCTTCCGTTGGATAACGGAGGCGTAATTGACAAAAACAAGTTAGTTAAAGCGGCTATTGAGGCTATTGACCCAGACAAGGCTAAGGAACTCATTATCAACACGGCATCTGCTTCGCAAATGCTTTATAAGGACATCCAGTCTGACATCGGACTTATGATGTTGGGCAATGAGGCTCAGTATGTTGAAAACGACCCAGCCGCACCTACCAAGTTGCAGTATATGCAAGACATTATGAGCAAGAATCCAAAGGCTCAACAGATGATGCAACAAGACCCTCATTTCAGAGCATTGATTGAGAATTCCATCAAGAATCTTCAGATGAGCGTAAGCCAACAGCAGAACAAACAAATTGGTCGTACTGGCGTAACTCCTGTAGGACAACAGGCTGGCAATCAAATGCAACAGCAGGTTGACAAAGCCAACCAACAGCAAGACCAGCAACCTCAACAATGAGTTACCCTACTCAAATCTTGGTTGGATTCTCTTTTGATAAGAACAACGAACTCTGGAAGGCTATTAATCTCTTACTTGACGCTTCCATTGAGGCAGAGACGGCTAAGGCTATCTCTATTGATGTAAAAGGGGAAGACAGAGTGTGGTATTGTGGACGGGCTGATGCCCTTAGTGCTTTCAAAGAGATTATCATTAATACTAGAAACGATGTCCTCAAAGACCAAGGAAGACCTCTAGAAGAAGATATTACATAAGAAAATGGTATCTTCAACAAGAAGTACTTGCATCAAACAACTTTAGGTCATAACTGACCAGCAATAGTTCTGTAACTATCAAAAAATACTGCCTTAAAAATAGGACTTTAGACCTTATCTAATGAATACAACAGAATCATCCGACCTTGGGACGGAATCAAATAACCCCACGAAAAACACAAAGGCTTCCGCACCCTTTGATATCGATAAACTCGCTGATATTGTCAACGAGTCCTTCCTAGGCGGTAAGGAAAATAGTGAGCCTTCAGTCTCTGAGGACAATACTGAAGCGGAAGGTCAAGCGACTTCCGAGAATAGTGAGGTTCTTTCTCAAGAAACCGATACAGCAACCGAACAAGAACAGTCTACAGACTCCGAGGAAACCGAAGAAACCAAGTCTGAAGATGATGAAATTGAACGGGGTTTGCCCAAAGGTGTTAAAAAACGCATCGATAAACTCTCTGCTAAACGCAGGGAGGCTGAAGCAGAAGTAGAACGACTCCGTTCTGAAGTGGAAAGACTGTCGCAAGAGGCTGTAAAGCCAGCACAGATTCCAACTAAGGACAACCCGTACTCCAATCTGTCTACGCTAGAGGAGGTCAGCCGTGAGGTAGACCAAGCCAAGCAAATCAGACGCTGGTGCGAAATGAACCCCGATGGTGCAGTAGTAACTGGAAAAGATGGAAATGAAGTAGAGTACTCAGCAGAAGAAGTGCGAAACATCAAAATCAAGGCTCTTGATGCGATGGAAGACCACCTCCCAAAACGAGCACAATACCTGCAAAACTTCAATCAAATGGAGCAAGTTGCAGTCAAGGAATACCCTTGGTGGAAAGATAAAGCGGCAAGAGAACGGCAGATTGCCGAAACTTTCTTAAAAGCCTTTCCCGAAATTCAACGATTCCCAGACTATAAGATGGTGGTAGGTGACTATCTCAATGGTGTTAAAGCCCGTGAGTCCAAGAACAAAAATTCTGGTACAGTCAACAAAGCCCCATCTCAACCTAGACCTTCCTCAATGCCAGCAAGCACTCCACAAAGAGATGCAAAAGCACAGCAAGCCCAGAAGCGTTTTTCTGTATCTAATTCAAGAGATGACCTTAGTTCTATAATCGCTACCCGATTCCTGTAATCATTAAATCCCCCTAAAACCTATATAACAATATGGCAAATCTAACAGAACCCTCCTTCTCGTCTGGTAAAAGAGAAGAACTCGCTGACCTCATTTCGATGATTGATGCGAAAGACACACCCTTCACTTCGATGGCGAAGAAAGGCTCAAAACCTGGAAATACTCTTTTCAGATGGCAAGCAGACAGCCTTCCTCTTCCTAAGAGCACAGGTACTGTCGATGGCACAGATGTGAGCACTTACGACAACTACACTAAGGACGCTGACGCTTCCAAGCAGTATCGTACAGAACTCAGCAACTACATCCAAATCTTCAGACGCTCTGTTCGTGTGTCCCCGCTTACGCAGGATATCACGACTGTCGCTGGTGTTCGTGATGAACTCGCTAATAATGTCGCTAAGGGCATCCAAGCCATCAAGCGTGATATGGAAGTCACTTTGTGCTCCAACAATGGTGCTCAAGCCGATGCTGGTGGTTCTACGCCTTACCTCACCCGTGGTCTGCACAAGTGGTTGCAAGCCGCTGGTACTGGTTCTGTGTCGTTCTCGACTGGTCTTTGGTCTACTGTCAATGCTTCGCAGGACACTACCCTTCCTATCCACGGCTCGTTCCAGACTCCTTCTGCCAATCGTTCTACAGTTGGTACTGCGGCTCTGAGCGAAACTGTTGTGCAGGATATGCTCACAGGTATCTACTCACAGACTGGTCAGTTCAAGGATTATGACGCTCTGGTTGGTACTGCTCTTAAGAGAGCGTTTACTAACTTGGTGTTCACATCTTCGTCTACGACTAACGCTTCTACTAACACATTCACACAGAATGCTGTTCGTACTCTGAATCGTGAGTCTGATTCGACCTCGTACATCAGTTCTGTCGATATCTTCGAGGGTGACTTCGGTAAGTTGAGACTCCACCCTTCGCATTATCTGAAGGCTACCTCTGGCATTGGCTCGACCTTCGCTGGTTACATCATTCCCTTCGACCAAGTTGAAGTGCGTTATGGTGGAAATGTCGCTGGCGTTACGGCTCTGCCTAATGCTGGTGGTGGCGAAGCCCGAATGATTGAAGCGGTTGCAGGTCTCTGTATCTACAACCCTCTGGCGTTCGGTGTGTTTGACTTCACGGCTTAATTAACCGAAGTGTCAGACTTTATCCAAAATCTGGCTGATGTAATCCCCTCCCACCTTAGAAATAGGGTGGAGAGGGAACTCATCAATGGCTGGAGGTCGGAAGAAGTCAAAATGAAAGCCACAGCGAAGCAATCCGCTGTTTTTCGCCATTCTAACGAGGCAAGCAATATTGAAGGTCTCGGTAGATTAAAGGCACAAATACCTACTCAAGCGTGGCACTACTGGGGTCATAGGCTTGGATATGAATGCTGGGAGGACAATGCCTTCCTAGACGAGTTCCTTCGGGACAATCCAGAAACCGCTGTTACCAATTATGCTAAACGCACAGTTGTTAATGGTGCAATTTTCACAGGTAGCGGTTATCTCATAAAATGAGACTAGTTAATTACAGCCAAGTACTCTTTGACGCTCTCCAGTATTCTGGAAATGACCGCCAGAACATCACAGACCAGACATTCGCTCAGTTCCGTGATTTCAGTTCTGCCCGTATGCGTGAGGCTTGGGAAGCAAACAACTGGAATGATATCTGTCGGCTAGTTGCATTTACGACAACTACGGATGCCAATAATGTGGTGTCCTTTGCAGTTGCGGCTGATGCTGGCGAAATCTTGTCGGTGTACAGCAAGAATCCACAGGAAACTACTAGAGCAATTCAGATTAACTACCAAATTTATGACAATGGTACGGCTAAGAATGTAGTCATTAACTCTTCTATCACAAGTGGTTGGTATCTGTACCGCAAGCAATGCCCTGCCATAACAGGTGACCTATATAGTCCTTCAGTAGTTTATTATCAAGGAGTGCAGGTGTACTTTGATTCTGGCTCTGGAACTGGCTCTTATACTCCAGTACTGGGTAAACCCCATTCTGGCAATTTCTATACCTGCACAGTAGCATCTACTACAGCAGGTCAAAACCCTAATACTCATCCTGCATACTGGACGAAGGTGGAGATTCCTTATATCTTTGCATCGTTTATGTCTTGGGCTTCAGCGGCTAATTGGTTTGTCTCAGAAGGACAAATTCAAGAGGCGGCTACCATTGAAGCCAAGGCTAAGGAAGTTCTTGAATTGGAATACGATAAGTTCCTGCGTCAAGAATCCCAGTTCGGTAGGATTAATATGATTAAAACTTACTAATATATACAATGGCTAATATTCAAATCTCATCCCCATTCATCCGTTCGTTTATTCACACAGATTATACTGTCGGGACTTCTGTTGGTACTACACTTGCCGCCGCTACTACCCCAGAAAGGCGTACTGTTGTCATTATCCAGAACCAATCCACTACCGCCAGCATCGAGGTTATTCTTGCTGGTTCTGGGTCTGCTGGCATCTATGTTGCCCCGCTTGGAAGCCTTACCATTGATAACTACCTAGGGGTTGTACGGATGAGTGCCTCTGCCGCCGCTACCCCAGTCCACATCGCTTACGCTACTGCCTAATGAGTATCTCTATTACACAGCCAGACAATGTAGGGATTACAGTTGAGTCCGACCCGCTTGCTCTGAAGATTGCGAGCAACTTGAGCGACTTGGCTTCTGCTCCTACGGCTAGGACTAATCTTGGGGTGGCTTATGCTACTAACGCTGAAACAATTACTGGCACTAGCACAACTACTGTCGTAACCCCAGATGATTTAAAATGGAGTCAAGGACGAGTTACCAAGTTTGAAATTATGCCAACTTACGGCACATTTTGGACAGCCGTTACAAATGGAGCACAATTTTTTGCTGATTCTCCTTATGGTGGAGGAAAAAGGTGTATAGGTAGTTCAACACAAGTAGCAGGATACGCTGTTCATAATTTGTTTGCAGCAACCACTCAGAAAAATATTAATATAGGAAATGGTTCTTTTAATTGGGCTAAAGCAGTTTCTATTTCATTTAAAGTAGTTGTTGCTAATGTTGCTAGTGACTCTAATACAATTGGTAGAGTATTAATTGGAAAAGGAAATGTTTTTACTGGTGATTTAACAAACAGGGGTATTGGATTAAGGTTTATTGGTGGAACTACTTATTACCAATTATGCGTTCACGATGGCACTACATTAACTATTGTTAATTCTACAAAAATTATAACGCAGGCTAATTCAGTAAGTGTTGATTTTAGAATTACTTCAGATGGGTCTGGTAATGCAAAATTATATGCTGATGATGTTCTTGTTGCTTCCACAACTGGAGCACCAACAACTCAAGGCACAGGGTCATTAGCATATGTTTCTGCTG
>Ga0114977_10002442_pt1 | contig 11941 bp, 9 predicted proteins | sample S_130805_MF_Meta_FD_87026 | JGI IMG/M metagenome (GOLD analysis project Ga0114977, IMG submission 87026) | Freshwater microbial communities from Lake Simoncouche, Canada to study carbon cycling - S_130805_MF_MetaG | ecosystem: Environmental > Aquatic > Freshwater > Lake | place: Lake...
GTCTTCCATCGAGGCGATGCGGTCGGCGAACGAATAAATCCGGGCGTCGTGCGTGACCACGATCACCGCCCGGCCGGGCTGCACCGCGACCCGCTGGATCAACTCCATGGTCACGCGGCCGTTCTCGGCGTCGAGGGCACTGGTTGGCTCGTCGCAGACGAGCAGCCGCGGCTCGTGGACGAGCGCCCGGGCGATCGCCACCCGCTGCTGCTGCCCGCCCGATAGCTCGCTGGGCAGGCTCGCGAGCCGGTTCTCCATGCCGAGCTGGGCGAGGATGTCGGCGGCGGCCTCGACCGCCTGCCGCCGCTTCCAGCCCGCGATCAAGAGCGGCACGGCAGCGTTCTCGGCGGCCGTCAGCGCCGGCAGGAGGTTGTAGGACTGAAACACGAAGCCCACGTTCTCGCGCCGAAACCGCACCTTGCGGCCGTTCGACATGGCCACGAGGTCCTGGCCGAGCACGACCACCGCGCCCGACGTGGGCGCGAGCGTGCCGGCGATGATCGACACCAGCGTGGTCTTCCCACAGCCGCTGGGGCCGACGAGCATCAGGAGCTCGCCCCCCGGCACGTCGAGATCCACGCCCCGCAGGGCCCACGTGGCCGCGGTGCCGCTGCCAAACTCCTTGGTCACGCCGCGGACGTGCACCGCGAGATCGGCGATGGGGGGCGCGGCGGCGGGCTCTCGGGGGGGCGTCATGGCGGTGTGGCGGCTCAACCCCGGAACACGATCGCGGGATCGACGACGAGCACCCGGCGGATCGACAGCAGGCTGGCGACCAACACGATGACGAACACCGCCACCGCGGTAATCGCGAGCACCTGCCAGGGCATGAAGAAGGCGAGCCGCGACGCCCCCCGCACCACCCAGCCGAAGACCGCCGCCAGCCCCACGCCGAGGCCGTAGCCGACCACGCCCACCTGCAGCCCCTGGGAGAGCACCATCAGGAGGATCGTCCAGTTGCTCGCCCCCATCGCCTTCAGCGCGCCGTACTGGCGGATGTTCTCCACCGTAAAGAGATAGAAGGTCTGTCCGGCGATCGCCGTGCCCACGAAGAACCCGAGCAGGACCGTGATCCCGAAGTTGACCGGGATGCCGGTCTTCTGCAGGTAATAGAAGATCGTCTTCCAGAGAAACTGGTCGCGAGAGAGGGCCTGGAGGCCGGTCCGCTCGTCGATCCGGCGACAGACCTCCGCGACGTCGGTCCCCGGCGCGGGCTGCGCGAGCACGAACGAGAGCACCTTCCGCTCCGGCGGCGCGAACAGCACGGCCTGGCTGTAGCGGGTGTAGACGATCGGAAAGCTCGTGAACGTGCGGCCCGCCTTCGTGATCCCCACCACCACGGCGCGGCGGTCGTTCATCTCGAAGGTCCGGCCCAGCCGATAGGGCTCGCCCGGCCAGATCCGCTTGTAACCCGCCTCGTCGATGATCACCGCATCGGGCGACCGCAGGGCGGCGATCGACCCCATGAACAGCCCCTCGGGCGCGCCCACCAGCGTGGCGTCGTCGAGCCCGAGGAGGATCATCTGCTCGTAGGTGCCCTCCTCGAGCCGGGCCCGGGCGATGCCCTTGTAGAACCGCACCGCCCACGCCACCCCAGGCACGCTCTTGACGCGAAACAGCTGGTTGTCGGAGAGCGGCTTGACGTCGTCCACGTACTGCACGTGGCTGTCCATCACCCAGATGCCCGGCCCCTCCACGTCGCGGATCTGGCTGACGGTCAGCGACATCAGCCCGCAGAAGATCGACGCCTGCTGGGCGATCAGCACCGCGGCGAACACGACGCCAAACACGATGCCGAGGTACTTGACCCGATTCCCGACCAGCATTTTCCAGGCGATCCAGAGCATCACGCCATCTTATCGCGACAGCCGGCGGCGGCGTCAGGGCACCTCGGCGTCCACGGCGATCAGGCGACCGACCGTGCGGATCACCATCCGGCCCCCGACCACGGACGGCGTGGCCCGGCACTCCTCGCCGAGCGCCGCCCGACCGAGCACCTCGAAGGCATCCCCCGCGGCGAGCGTCACCAGTTCGCCGTCGGCCGAGACGTTGCGGATCGTGCCGCCGACCGCGATGGGCGACGCGGAGAAGGTGCCCCCCACCCGGCCCCGCCAGCGGACCTCCCCGGTCGCGGCGTCCACGCAGCTCACCACGCCGCGGTCGCCCCAGAGGTAGAGCCGCTCACCCACGGCCAGCGGCGTGGGCACATACGGGGCGACGCTGCGGTCGAGCCGGAACACGAGCTCGGGCTCGGCAGCGGCGGCGGGGGCATTCGCCGGCGGCACCCGCACCGCCACGAGCGTGGTGTCGCCGCCACCATCACCCGACGTGCCGATCACGAGCGGCCCGGCGAGGATCGGCGACGAGACCGCCCGCTTCGGCAGGCAGCGTCGTTCCCAGCGCACGCGGCCCGTCGCGGCATCGACGCCCGTCACCCCGTGGGCGTGGCTCGTGAGCACGATCTGCGGCCCCACCGCCCCGGGGATCACCAGCGGGGTTGCGTAACCCGCCTTGCCGCTCTCGCGCGGCAGCCGCCACCGCTCGCGACCGGTCGCCGCGTCGAGCGCCACCACGAAACTCTCTCCCTCCTGGTCGTTTGACACGATCACGAGGTCGCCACAGACGGCGGCCGACCCGGCGAAGCCGTGCTCGGCCCGATAGGGCCCGAGGTCGACGTGCCACTTCGGCTCGCCAGCGAGCGTGAAGGCCTCCACCCGCAGGCCGTCGCCGGCAGCCCACATCCAATACACTCCCGCTTCGCCCACCGCGACCGAGCCCGACGCCGAACTGTTCTGCACGTGATGCCGGTCGATCGGCCCCGGGATCTCGCGGGTCCACACCGCCGCACCATCGGCCAGCGCGTGGCAGCAGACGAACCGCTTCCCCGCATCTTCGTCGGCAGAGGCAGTGTAGATCCGGCCATCGCGGACGACGGGCGAGGCATGGCCCCGGCCGGGGAGCACAGCGGTCCACGCGGCGTCGGCCACCGACCATTCGACTGGAAACCGCACTGCCCCGCCGTCTCCCGCCCCATCGGTCCCCCGCCACCGCGACCAGGGCTGCGGGAGATCGTCGGCGAGGGCGGGGGCGATCGTGGCGATCGCGAGCAGGGCGCCAAGCATGATCGTCATCGCAGGCTCCTCTCGCACCGGGAACGGGGCAGCGGGGCCGCACTATATACCCCACTTTTCGGCGCGGGGAGCGGTCCGAGCCGGCCGACTCCGGGCGACTTCCTTGCCCCGCGGGTCAAGTTCTGCGGGTTCGACCGCGGGCGCGGCCGCGTGGCTGGGCGCGAAAGCCGCCGCGGCCTCCGGACGATACGCATGAAGGCAGGCCAGTTCCCCCAAACCCCCATCGTGCAGCATGCGCACCTTCGTGATCGCGACCGTCGCCACGGTCGCCCTCGTTCCCATAACGCCCGTCGACGCCGCCAACGCCCGGATCGAACCGCAGATCATCGCCCGGGGTGAGAACCGCGAGCAGGTCCAGAACACGCCGATCCTGGAGCGGCCCAACCGGCCGCTGCACGTCTACGGCAACACGGTCCGCCGGCGGCACCACCGCAGCGTCTCCAAGGCCGCGAACTGAGCCAGCATCTCCAGAACGCATAACCGCGTCAGCGGTACGACCCCAGACCGCATAACCGCGTCAGCGGTACGACCCCAGAAAGCGTAACCGCGTCAGCGGTACGATCCCGCCCCTCGCGGCCATCACCTCGCCTCACTCGCTTGGCCTTTCCGGGGCCGTTGCGGTAGACTCCCCCCTGGTGGCGGCCATTCGGCCCGCCGCCGTCTCTGGGGAGGGCCAATCATGCTCCGCAGCCCCGTGCCTTGGATCGTCGTGGCGATCCTGCTGCTCGCGTCCCCCGCTCCGGCCGCCGACGAGTCGGAGTCGGCCGCCTCGGCCGAACAGCAGCGGCTCATCGAGGAGTTCAACAAGGCGCAGGCGCTCGAGAGGGGCAACCTCGCCGCCGTCCGCGAGCAGGCAGCGTTTCGGGAAGTCAGGTCGATTGCAGCCCCTGCCTCAGCCGGGCAGGTGCTCGCCTTCGCACCACTTCCCGCCGGCGGCCTCGTGATCGCGACGGGGCCGGCGGAGCATTACGGCGAAACTTCGGTGGTCGGCGCCGTGGCGTCGCTGCTGGGCCTCGCCGGCAAGAAGCCGCAGCCTTCTCCAGGGAAGCAGCTCGTCTGGCTCGATGCCTCCGGTGCACCGCTGCGGTCGGCGCCGCTGGCGTTTTCCTGCAAGGGTGTCACGGTCGCGGCCGACGGGGCGATCGTCGCCGTGGGAGATGACCGCGTGGTGGTCTTCTCGGCCACCGGCGAGCAGGTCGGCGAGGCGACGGCGCCCCACTTCCAGCCGACCGCCGAGGAGCAGGCCGCGCTCGAAGAGGAGCTCGCCGAGCAGCACCGCGAGCAGGCCGAGATGCGGCGGGAGCAGCGCGATCGCTTCGTGCAGGCCAAGGCCGACCTCGAGGCGATCCCCGAGGAGGAGCGGACGCCCCGGCAGGTCCAGGAACTCGCCGTGGCCACGGCGACGGCCAGCGCGTATGAAGCGAGCGTGACCGCGGACCAGCAGACGCCGGAAGCCGTCGTCGCCGCGGCGCTGGCCGACGCCCGCACGATCCACCGCGTGGCCGCATCCCGCGAGCATCTGTTCCTCGTCGCGCGGGAGCCGGTCGGCTACAGCTACGGCGTGTGGCGCTGCGGCCGCGACTTCTCCGCTCCCGAGAAGATCATCGGCGGTCTCCGCGGCTGCTGCGGCCAGATGGACGTGCAGGTGGTGGGCGACGAACTCGTGATCCCGGAGAACGGCCGGCATCAGGTGGCCGTGTATGGCTTCGATGGCGCGGTGCGGCGGACGTTCGGAGAAGCGTCGCGGACCAACTTCCGCGAGGGTTTCGGCGGCTGCTGCAATCCGATGAACGCCTGCCCGGGGCCCGACGGCACGATGCTGCTCTCCGAGTCCAACGGGCTGGTGAAGCAGTTCGCCGCCGATGGCACGCTCGTGGAGATCCTCGGTGCGGCCGACGTGCCCTCGGGCTGCAAGAACTCGTCGATCGGCCTCTCGACCGACGGCACCACGCTCTACTATCTCGACGTGCAGAAGGGCCGCGTCGTCGTGCTGGAGAAGAAATCGTGATGGTCGCCTGCCGCTGCTCGCTGCGCCTGGTGCTGCTGCTCGCGACCGCGGCCGTCGCCACGACGGTCGTCGCCGCGGAGCCGCTTCGGCTCGCGGTGATGGACCCGCTCGCGAAGCAACTCTCCTGCCCCTGCGTGCAGGGCTACGCCCAGCGAGACTACGACAAGCTCGCCGCCTTCCTCGGCGAGTCGCTCGGCCGCCCCGTGAGCGTCAAGTTCGGCGAATCGCTCGACGCGTTCGCCACGGAGGGCTTCGATGTCGTGATCGGCAAGCGGTCGGTCGTGGAATCCGACTCGGCGCGGCTCGGCCTCGACGTAGTGCCGCTCGCCGCGCTCGCCGGCAAGGACGGCCGCACGACGCAGCGGGGCCTGGTGGTGGTGCGGGGCGACGATCCGGCCAAGGCCATGGCCGACCTGAAGCAGCACCGCATCGTGCTCGGGCCGGCCGACTGCGACGAGAAGCATGCCGCCGCCCGCGCGGTCTTCGCCGCCCACGGCATCGACCTGCCCCCCGACTGCCCGACGGCGGGATCGTGCACCAAGGGCGCCGCGGCCGTGATCGAAGCGGCCGCGAAGGGGAGCCCGCCGACGGCGACCGTGATCTCCAGCTACGCCCAGCCGCTGCTCGAGGGCTGCGGCACCGTCAAGAAGGGCGACCTCCGCGTGATCGGCGAGACCGCGGAGGTGCCGTTCATCACGGTGTTCGTGGCGGGGGACGTCGAGCCCGGCGACCGCATCCCGATCCTCGCGGCGCTGCTCGAAACGAAAACGCTGCCGCTCCTCCAGATGGCGATCGAGTCGCAGGGGGGATTCCAGCGGATCGTGGAGCCCGCCGATGACGAGCCTGATGCGGAGCCCGCCCCCGCCCGGCAGCCGCCGGCCGCCGACTGGCCCGGATGGCGCGGCCGCCAGCGCGATGCCCGAGTATCGTGGCTGCCCGACACGCTTCCCGCGCAGCCCACCGTGCACTGGAAGCGGCCGCTGTTCAACGAGGGCCTCGGCGGCGTGGCGGTGGCCGACGGTGTCGTGCTCGTCGGCGACCGCGACACGGAGGACCGCCACGATCTCTTCCACGCGGTCGATCTCGCGACCGGCAAGCGGCTCTGGACGCTCGAGTATCCGGCCGAGGGCCGGCTCGACTACGGCAACTCGCCCCGGGCCACGCCGCTGGTTCACGATGGCCTCGCCTTCCTGCTGGGAGCCTTCGGCCACCTCCACTGCGTGAGCCTCGCCGACGGCAGCGTCGTCTGGAAGCGGCACCTGCGGCACGACTTCGCCGCCACATCGGAACTCGTCTGGGGCGTGTGCTCGTCGCCGCTGATCGTCGATGGCAAGCTGATCGTGAACCCCGGCGGCCCCGAGGCCTCGGTCGTGGCCCTCGACCCCGCCACGGGCGCGGTGCTCTGGAAGACGGCGGGAGCCGCGGCCGCGTTTTCCTCGTTCGTGGCGTGCACGCTCGGCGGCCGCCGCCAGCTCGTCGGCCTCGACGCAGCGAGCCTCGGGGGCTGGGACATTGCCAGCGGCGAGCGGCTCTGGACCCTCCCGCCCAAGGTTACCGGCGACTTCAACGTGCCCACGCCGCTCGTGCTGGACGACCGCGTGGCCGTCTCCACGGAGAACAACGGCACGCGGCTGGTGGGGGCCGGCGGCGAACGGGGTGCTGCCTATGCCGGCCTCGCCCCCGACATGCACACGCCGGTGGTGGCCGGCGACCGCATCCTCGGGATCGCGAAGGGCAAGGTGCACTGCCTCAGGGCAAGGGATCTCGAGCCGCTGTGGACCGCCTTCGACCGCTCGCTGACGGGTCATGTGTCGCTCGTCGCCACCCCCGATCGCGTGCTCGCGTTCACCGAGAAGGGGGAGATCGTGATCCTCGACGCCCGGGCCGACGCGCTCGAGATCCTCGCCCGCCTGCAGGTGCTGCCGCCTGGGCAGTCCACCTACGCCCATCCAGCGGTGATCGGCGACCGAATCCTCGTCCGCGGCCCACGACGGCTCTCGTGCATCGCCCTCACCGCCGCCAACGAGCGGCTGTAGGAAGCGTGCCCAGGAAGCGTCACCGCGTCAGCGGTACGATCTCAGGAAGCGTAACCGCGTCAGCGGTACGATCCCGCTCCCCGCTCGACCGCCCGCGCCTCACGCGGCCGGGCCTTCGGGTTCGGCGGCGAGCGGCTCCACGAACAAGAGCCCGTGCACGCGATATTCGCGGCCGCTGCCCACCGCGAAGCACTGCCGCCGCGTCCGCACGAGCCGCCCGGCGCGAAACGCATGCCGCCCGTCGATGCGAAACCACGTCCCCTCGACGAGTTCCTCCACCCGCACGCGGCCTTCGCGGGGCCGGTCATAACGGGCCAGCGCCAAGAGCAAGTCGCGGTCGCTGCACGTGGCCGCGGCGGGGTTCGTGAGCGAGCGGGCCACCGCCGCCGCCACGTCGTCGGGAAACACGCCCGCCGCCACCACCGGGGCGAGCACCTCGGAAAACTCCCGCTTCCACTCCGCGCCGTGGGGCCGTAACCGGCGGCGCCGGAGCCGATGCCGCTCCCAGGTGGCCGCATGCGCCACCTCGTGGAGCAGCGTGGTCAGGAAGGCATAGGGATTGAGGTCGGCGTTGACGGTGATCCGGTGCGGCCGCAGCGGCCCCGGCGGCGGGCGGTGGTCGCCGAGCTTCGTCCGCCGCGGCCGCACCACGCGGAGATCGACCGCGTAACCGTCGAGGAGCCGCACCACGTGGTCCAGCGCCTCGGGGGGCAGATAGGGCCGCACGCGGTCCGCGGGGGCAGGTGACGTGGGCTCTTCCATGGCCATGCTGGCGATCCACAGGAACCATCGCGATCTCGGCGGGGCATTATGCTGGCAGCCGACTCGTTTGGACACGCGGCCCGCGAGGGCGTCGTGTTTCGCCACGCGGATGGTCGCCGACAGCCGCGCGGTGGCCGAGGTCGAGCCGCCGTGCGACCCCCCCCTCCATCGACACCGAGCCCCGAAACCGACCCTGACGGTCGCGCCGGGAGGGGCCGCCGACGGTCGATTTGCGTTCCGCGGGGCACCGATCATCCTCTGACGGACGTGCGTTGCCGGCCGCCGGCGAAGCGCGGGGTTCGTCCTCGGGTGTTTTCATGCGGGCTGCATTCGTCACCGGCGGCACCGGATTCATCGGCCGCAACCTCATCGACGCCCTGCTCGCCCGCGGCGTCGAGGTGCGCTGCCTCGTCCGCTCGCCCTCCCGGGCGGACCACCTCCGCCGCGCCGGCGTGCGGACCGTGACGGGATCGCTCGGCGACGTCGCGGCCTGGCGATCCGAGCTTTCCGGCTGCGATGCGGTGTTCAACGTCGGCGGGCTCGTGGCGGCCTGCCGCCGGGACGACCTGTTCACGATCAACGGCCGGGCCGCCGGCGCGGTCGCCGATGCCTGCGCGGCGTTCGAGTCGCCCCCCACGCTCGTGCACGTCTCGTCGCTGGCGGCGGCCGGGCCGCCGCCGGTCGGCAAGCCGCTGCGCGACGAATCCGACCCGTTCGCGCCCGTCTCCGATTACGGCGCGAGCAAGCTCCTCGGCGACGGCGAACTCCGCCGCCGCGCCGCACGACTGCCGATCACGAGCGTCCAGCCCGGGATCGTGTTCGGGCCCCACGATGCCCAGGTGCTCACCATCTACTGGATGATCGACCGCATCCGCCTCCATCTGCCGATGGGCTTTCGCCCGGTGCCCGTCTCGCTGATCCACGTCGAGGACCTCGTCGCGCTCTTGCTCGCTGCCGCCGACCGCGGTGAGCGGATGGCGGCCGACACCGACGACGACACGGCCTCCGGGGTGTATCACGCCTGCGACGACCGCGAGCACCCCAGCTACGGCGAGTTCGGCCGCCGGATCGCCGGCGCTCTCGGCCGGTCGGTGATGATCCTGCCGGTGGCGACGCCCGTGGCCTGGCCGATCGTCACGCTCGCCTCGGCCTGCTCAAAGGTGGCCGGCACACCCAGCCTGGTGTCGCCCGACAAGCTCCGCGAGGCCACGGCCCGCAGCTGGGCGGCCTCGGCGGCGAAGGCCCGCCGGCAGATCGGCTTCGCGCCCGCCGCCTCGCTCGACGACCGCATCCGACAGACGGCCGACTGGTTCCGGGCGAACGGGCTGCTGTAGGCTGCTGCCGGTCGAGCACCACCGCCAGGAGGCCCCCATGACCGCCACGCACGGGTTTCGATCCCCGCTCTCCCGCCGCGACTTCGCCGCCGGCCTCGCCGCGGCTGCGGCCACACTCACCGCCGCGCCCGCCCTGGCGCGATCCCGCCGGCTCGCCGCCGAGACGATCATCGGCGACGGCGGCCACCACTTCCGCGTCAAGCATCACTTCCCCCAGCTGCCCGACCGCTTCTCCTGGCAGACCACGCACGGCGTGGCCCTCGATGAGGCGGGGAACCTCTACGTGATCCACGAGGGCAAGGCCGGCCAGAAGGACCACCCGGCGATCTTCGTGTTTGATCCGGAGGGGAAGTTCGTCCGGGCCTTCGGCAGCGAGTTTCAGGGAGGCGGGCATGGCATCGAGGTCCGCAAGGAGGGCTCCGAGGAGTTTCTCTACGTCTGCGGCTACCAAGACGTGAAGTGCTTCGCCAAGCTGACGCCAACCGGCGAGATCGTCTGGTTCCGCAAGGCGCCGATGGAGGCGGGCTGCTACGCCCCGGGCGAGGACGTCTCTACCAAGAAGAACTGGAGCCGCAAGGGCTTCCTGCCCACCAACGTCGCCTTCCTCGACGACGGCGGCTTCCTGCTCGCCGACGGCTACGGCTCGTTCAAGATCCATCGCTACGACAAGGACGCGAAGTGGCTCTCGTCGTTCGGCGGCGAGGGGGAGGGAGGAGGCACGTTCAACACGCCGCACGGCCTGTGGATCGACCGCCGCCCCGCCGCCGACGGCTCCGCCCGCGAGCCGTCGATCGTGGTCTGTGACCGGGCCCATCACACCCTGCAGCGGTTCGCCCTCGACGGCACGTATCGGGAGACGATCACCGGCTTCGGGCTGCCTGCCAACATCGACACCTGGAAAAACCTGATGCTCGTGCCCGAGCTCAAGGCCTGCGTGACGATCCTCGGCCCCGACGACAAGCCCGTCGTGCGGCTCGGCCGGGCAGTCGAACGGCTCGACGAGATCAAGGACCTGCGGTCGCAGCCCGACCAGTGGCTCGACGGCCAGTTCGTGCATCCGCACGACGCCTGCTTCACGCCCAGCGGCGACATCATCGTGGCCGAATGGGTCGCCACGGGCCGCATCACGAAGCTCGAGCGGGTCTGAGCCATCGTGGGAGCAGGTTTTCAACCTGCTCAGTCAGGACATCGGGCCCTGTGACGTCGCGGAGCGTCAACGGGGTCCTCGGCGCGGAGGAGTTGGCCAGATGCGACGGTTCGACGTGATCGTGGCAGGTGCCGGGGGCATGGGCACGGCCGCCGCCGCGCACCTCGCCCGCCGCGGCGCCAGCGTCCTGGCCATCGACCGCTTCCGGCCCGGACACGGCCGGGGCAGTTCGCACGGGCAGACGCGGCTCTTCCGTCTCGCCTACTTCGAGCACCCCGACTACGTGCCGCTGCTGCAGCGGGCCCGCGACCTCTGGCGGGCGCTCGAGCACGACACCGGCACGAGCCTGCTCACCGCCTGCGGCCTGCTCTCGTCGGGTCCGGCCGCCGGTCCGGTGATCACGGGCACCTGCCGGTCTGCCCGCGAGCACGGCCTCGCCGTCGAACATCTGCCGGCCCGTGAGGCGGCGGCCCGCTGGCCCGCGTTCCGGATCCCCGCCGACTGGGAGGCAGTGTTCGAGCCGGAGGCGGGGCACCTCGCCGTCGAGGCCTGCGTGCGGGCCCATGCCGAGGTGGCCGCGGGGCACGGAGCCGTGATCGAGGCCGATCATGACATCCGCGGCTGGCGGGTCGAGGGAGACGCCGTGCTCGTGGAGACCTCCCGCGAGACGCTCTCCGCCGGCCGCCTCGTGCTCTGTCCGGGGCCGTGGGCCGCGGACCTCGTGCGGCTGCCGACGATCCCGTTCACGGTGCTCCGCAAGTCGCTGTTCTGGTATGCGCCGACGAACGGCCTCACCGTCTCTGCCGCCGCCGCCCTGCCGGCCTTCGCCTTCGACACGCCGCAGGGCTTCTTCTATGGATTCCCGAGCCTCGACGCCCGCGGCCTCAAGGTCGCCGAACACACCGGGGGCCGCGTCGTGGCCGACCCGTTGCACGTCGATCGGGCGATCGACCCTGCGGAACAGGCCACGATCGAAGGCTGGCTCGCCGCGCATGTTCCCGGCGTCGGCCACCTCCGCACCGCGCATGAGGTCTGCCTCTACACGATGTCGCCCGACCACCATTTCGTCGTCGGCCTGCATCCGGAGCATCGCCAGGTGGCGGTCGCGGCCGGCTTCTCGGGCCACGGCTTCAAGTTCGCCAGCGTGATCGGCGAGGCCCTCGCCGACCTGGCCCTCACGGGCGCCACGCCGTTGCCCACGGCCTTCCTCGCGCCAGGGCGATTCGCGAGCGTGGCCGCAGGTTCGTAACTTGCGGTGCAGAAAGTGGCCGCAGGTTTGCAACCTGCGGTGCAGAAAGTGGCCGCAGGTTTGCAACCTGCGGACAAGGTACCGGCGGTGCATTTGTGCAGGTTAAAAACCTGCACCCACTTCGGAAACCTGCACCCACTTCGGAAACCTGCACCCACTTCGGAAACCTGCACCCACTTCCGGACACCGACACCCACTCGTAAACCGCTCAGTCGTTGCCCGGCCTGACCGCCGGTGACACCCGGAGCACCAGCCGGTAGAGCGCCGGCAGCAC
>Ga0114977_10002444_pt1 | contig 11936 bp, 10 predicted proteins | sample S_130805_MF_Meta_FD_87026 | JGI IMG/M metagenome (GOLD analysis project Ga0114977, IMG submission 87026) | Freshwater microbial communities from Lake Simoncouche, Canada to study carbon cycling - S_130805_MF_MetaG | ecosystem: Environmental > Aquatic > Freshwater > Lake | place: Lake...
ATATCCATATAAAACACTCCAGATACCCCCAGCTAAAAAGCCGGATGGTTACATACTGAGGTGGAAACTATTGGACGCCGTTTCCACCACTAATCTGGAAAGTATTGCACGCCGATTAACATCCTTTGGGAATGAATGAGCGCCAATTTTCGCGGCCAGCATCATCAAACCACAGGCCACGGTTCCAACCGAGCACTAGGCAAGCCGGCAACTTGTTTGCGTGAACTTGCTGACGCGCGAACTCAATCAGATCTGATTCCGACAATTCACTTGGATAGAGATTGATATTGTAGAGCGCAGAAAATACACGAGTGCTCAGATAAGGAAAACTGTTGAATGTTTGAAACGATTTCTTTCTCTCGCGAAAATAACGTGATGGATTTCTGTAACTCTCTTTTTTGCATCCATGGACTGACATGATGATCTCCTGTTTAGCGAATTTGCCAATGTGGCGGGGTTCGCAAGTTGGAATAAATCCCCCGATCCGTTTCTCACATGAGTGGTGGATCAGACCAAAAAACAAAACCCGTCGAAGCATTGCGCTAGAACGGGTTCCTCTCCACTTTAGCAGTTATTTATGAATCGCCCCGCAAGCTGGTGAACAAATCGGCGATGGGAGGATTATGCGTTTTCAATTGTAGCTGTCAAGCAAACGCGCCATTAGCTCAATCTGAAGTTGCGTAAATGGAGCTCGGAAGATCATCTATACCTTCAGCAACCCACTCAAAAAGTGTGTCAGAAACAAAATCAATGAATTCATCAAAATCACTTTCTTTAATTTGCTTTCCAGAGAAATGAGAAGCAGCCAAATGGATATCCTCATCACTGCATGTAAACCTAACAACTAGATTGCCATCAGGATCCCACCAGAAATCTGCCTGCGCATTCGTTCTGTCTCCAGCAATTTTGATACCCACACCTGGAACAGTGCATCGCTTGTAACCTCGCCTGGCATCAAACTGTTTGATCGTGGAGAGTTTGAACTTTGATGGTTTATTTCGAGTGCTCATTTGCAACTCCAATTTACTAAGCTGGCACATCGTGCCGTGTATCTAGCTAGATAGCAAATTCAAGGGGCGGGAAAATCCGCCCATGGCGAAGGTCGGCTATATGGCATCGAGATTTCAACCCTGGCTGACTCTTCATGGCACACCAGAGTCACTCAGGTTGGGAAAATTATACCCTCTTGTAATGGCCGCAAAGTCCACATTTGTGACGCACAAAGCTACGGCTGTTTTTAGATCTTTTACTCTGCGTTTTGGCTAGAGGTGCTCACCAACTTATACACCACGCCGATCACTAACAATGCGGCAAGTAACAATCCATAATGGATCGGATTGAAGTTGCTCTCGGACTGTCCCGAGCTAATCACTTGCACCGGCTGCACAATCATTTCGCGAATGACTGAAATCATGGCAACCTCGACAAACACGCGCACGTAGGTGCGTCCGGTTTGCAGATAAGTCATCTCGGCTGAAATTAACGTTGATAAAGTCCACAAGATAAACAGCGAACCAAGTGCATGAAAAAATCCATTGGCGGCATTGCCCGCCTGCCACGCCTCGGCCGCTTTTAAGCCAAAATCCCAAATCACCATCACGCAGGCGATGCCCAGTGCCAGCGCCAATAACACATGAATCAGTTGGTTGAAGTTTTTCATGCCGGTAATTAATTTTTGTTCAAACATAGTCGTTCTCGTTATTAAAAATTAGGCTTTATCCATCCGCCGATATTGCACCGCCTCGGCAATATGGGCTGTCAAAATCGCATCGCTACCAGCCAAATCAGCAATGGTTCGTGCCACTTTTAAAATGCGGTGATACGCGCGTGCCGACAAATCTAGCCGCGTAATCGCTTGTTTTAATAAGGTCGCACCGGGTTCATCTGGTGCGCAATATAAATCAATTTCGGTGACAGAAAGTTGCGCATTGGGTTTATTTTGCCGGTGCAATTGACGTTGCCGCGCCGCTTCCACCCGCGCCTGAATCACTGCGCTAGTTTCGCCGTCTGCTTGTTTTAATAAATCCTCGTGCGCCACCGCCGGCACTTCAATTTGAATATCAATGCGATCTAATAAAGGGCCAGAAATTTTGCCGCGATAACGCGCAATTTGATCTGGCGTGCAGCGACATTTGCCGTTGTAATGGCCAAGATAGCCGCAAGGACAGGGATTCATCGCCGCCACCAATTGAAATTGCGCTTTAAAATCAGCACGCCGCGCCGCCCGCGAAATGGTGATGCGACCACTTTCCATCGGTTCGCGCAACACTTCCAGCACCTTGCGATCAAATTCTGGCAATTCATCTAAAAATAAAATACCGTGCATCGCAATCGAAATTTCGCCTGGCCGAGGATTGCTGCCACCACCAACCAAGGCCACCGCAGACGCGGTGTGATGCGGTGCGCGATAGGGGCGTTGCTTCCAGCGGCTGACATCAAACGCGCCACCGAGCGATTGCATCGCCGCTGATTCGAGCGCTTCGGCTTGCGTCATCGCCGGCAAAATACCGGGAAACCGCGCCGCCAACATAGATTTGCCGGTGCCCGGTGGGCCGCTCATCAGCACGCTATGATTGCCGGCGGCGGCCACTTCTAGCGCGCGCTTACTTTGCGCCTGACCTTTCACTTCGTGCATATCAGGATAAACCGGTGCCACGCTGGCGGCTTCAGCCACAAAGCGCGGCAACTTTTCACGACCGGTTAAATGCGCCACCACTTGCAGCAAAGATTGCGCGCCATAGACCGCCGCGTCTTCTACCAGCGCCGCTTCGGGCGCATTCACTGCCGGCAAAATAAAAGCGCGACCACTGTTGGAAGCGCAATACGTCATCGCCAGCGCGCCGCGTATCGCACGCAGCTCGCCAGTAAGCGCCAACTCACCGGCAAACTCATATTCATTCAGACGATTAGCAGGAATTTGCCCCGAGGCCGCCAAAATTCCGATGGCAATCGGCAGATCAAAACGACCACTTTCTTTGGGTAAATCGGCTGGCGCGAGATTGACGGTGATGCGCCGCGCCGGAAAATCAAACTGGCAATTTTGCAGCGCGGCACGCACGCGATCTTTGCTTTCTTTTACTTCAGCTTCGGCGAGGCCAACCATGGTGAAATTAGGCAAGCCGTTGGCGAGATGCACTTCTACCGTCACCAAGGCCGCGTCCATGCCGGACAAGCCACGACTGTATAAAACAGCCAGCGCCACGACTATTTAGCGGTGGATTCTAAGGCGGCGAGGCGCGCTTCGAGTTTTTCTAAACGTAAGGCCAGCACGTCAAATTCTTCGCGCGACACTAAATCTAATTTAGCAAAGCCTTGCGCCAACAAGGCGCGTGCGTTCTTCTCAAAATCTTTGGCGGGACTATTGGCCACCGCTTCGTTTAATTTAGCGGACATATCTTCAAAAAACTTTGCGTTCAGCATCTTTACCACTCCTTTTTTTACGGTGACTAAATATACACTGCCCGCAACTTAAGTCGTGCGCACTAGCGGGGTGCGTAGTGTAGCAATCGCGCATAAACTTGGTGCAAATGTTTTCATCAATAATAGCACTAAAGAATAAATCCCATATAAATCAAACGATACCGATGCTGGCACAGAATCTGCTGATAGGGTGACGTGGATAAATTAATCCCCGTATTTTTAACTCAATAGAAAAGGAACCATCATGCTGAAGACTAAATTAATCGTTGTAGCACTAAGCGCTGCGTTTGCTTTACCTGCGTTTGCGGAAGAGGCGCCAGCTGCTGCACCGGCCCTCACTTCTAACGTTACGCTGATCAATGACTATTTATATCGCGGGATTTCGCAAACCGGTGCTAATCCAGCGATTCAAGGTGGTTTTGATTATGCACACGCGAGCGGTTTGTATGTTGGTGCATGGGGTTCTAGCATCAGCTGGTTAAGCGATGGCGGTGTTACCTCAAATTCTGGCTTGGAACTCGACACTTATGGCGGTTATAAATTTGCTACCGGCGATGTGAGTTATGACTTGGGTTACTTGCGTTATAACTATCCGGGCAATTATAAAGTTGGTGCAACGAATGCCAATACTGACGAAGTTTATGCTGCGCTTACTTATTCTATCGTCACCGCCAAAGCCTCTTACAGCTTAGGTAATTTGTTTGGTTATACCGATTCGATTGGATCGACTTATCTTGAATTAAATGCAGCTTATCCATTGGCTGACAGCGGTTACACACTGGGCGCACATTACGGTAAACAAACGGTTGCCAGTTCTGGCGTTACAGATAACGGCAGCTATTCTTATTCTGACTACAAACTGAGCGTAAGCAAAGATTTGGGGTCTGGATTTGCAGGCGCGTTGGCCTACAGCTCAACCAATGCGACTAGTGCTTACACCTACTCAACCCTTGATCCGAACAAAAGCAATGATTTAGGCAAAGGTCGCGTTTTAGTTTCAATCGGTCGCGCACTGTAATTTTACGTGGGGCGGTTCGCCGCTCCGCTTTAAGGAGGATTTCAAAATGAAAATGGTTACCGCAATCATCAAGCCGTTCAAGCTCGACGAAGTGCGTGAAGCGCTGTCCGCGATTGGCGTACAAGGCATCACCGTCACTGAAGTTAAAGGCTTTGGTCGGCAAAAAGGGCACACCGAGTTGTATCGCGGTGCGGAATATGTCGTCGACTTTTTACCTAAAGTAAAAGTTGAGGCTGCCATCAGCATCGACATGCTGGATCAAGTGATTGAGGCGATCGAAAAATCTGCTCAAACCGGCAAAATCGGCGACGGCAAAATTTTCGTACAACCCCTCGAACAAGTCATCCGCATTCGTACCGGCGAAGTCGGTCCGGAAGCACTTTAAGGAGCGATGAAATGAAAAAGTTAATCACATTTTTTGTCCTGCTCGCAGTGTTGTGCGGTTTCAACGCGCCTGCGTTTGCAGAAGAAGCGGCGGCGCCAGCTGCTGTTACCGCGCCGGCTGTTGCTGCACCGGCGGCTGCCGTGGCGACTGATGCTGCTGCACCTGCAGCTGTTGCGGCACCTGTACCCAATAAAGGCGATACCGCTTGGCTGTTAACCTCGACATTGCTGGTTATCATGATGTCGATTCCTGGCTTGGCCTTGTTCTACGGCGGCTTGGTGCGCAGCAAAAATATGCTGTCGATCTTGATGCAAGTATTCAGTATCTTTGCGATGATTTGCGTGTTGTGGGCGGTTTACGGTTACTCGCTGGCGTTCACTCAAGGCAACGCCTTCATCGGCGGCTTTGATCGCATCATGTTGAAAGGCATTTTTGATCCAGTCACCGGCGCGGTCGCTAATGCGGCAACCTTTAGCAAAGGCGTCGTGGTACCGGAATTTGCCTTCGTGGTGTTCCAAGCGACCTTCGCGGCGATTACTGTTTCCTTGATCGTCGGTGCGTTTGCTGAACGGATGAAGTTCTCAGCGGTGATGTTGTTCTCTGCGCTGTGGTTCACTTTCTCCTACTTGCCAATCGCACACATGGTTTGGTTCTGGATGGGACCAGATGCTTACACCGATGCTGCCGCTGCCGACGTTGCTAACGCCGCCGCTGGCTGGTTGTTTCAAAAAGGTGCGCTGGACTTTGCTGGTGGTACCGTGGTTCACATCAATGCAGCGATTGCGGGTTTGGTGGGTGCGATTGTGGTTGGCAAACGTATCGGCTACGGCAAAGAAGCCTTGTCGCCACACAGTTTGACCATGACGATGATTGGCGCCGCTTTGTTGTGGGTGGGTTGGTTCGGTTTCAACGCTGGCTCTGCGCTAGAAGCTGGTGGCACTGCAACTTTGGCCTTCGCTAACACCTTGTTCGCCACTGCCGCTGCTGCTTTAACTTGGACCTTGGCTGAATGGCTGTTGAAAGGCAAACCAAGTTTGTTGGGTGCCGTGTCAGGTGCGGTAGCTGGTTTGGTTGCGATTACACCCGCTTGCGGTTGGGTCGGTATCGGTGGCGGTTTGGCCATCGGCGCAATCGCCGGCGTCGTCTGCTTCTGGGGCGTCACTGGCTTGAAGAAATTGCTCGGTGCAGATGATTCCTTGGACGTGTTCGGCATCCATGGCATCGGCGGTATCACCGGCGCTTTGCTAACTGGCGTGTTCAACACTTGGAGCATGGGCGGCACTGGTATTGCTGATTATGTAAACAACACCATTGTTGACACCACCATCAGCGGCCAAGTGTGGATCCAAGCACAAGCCGTGTTGACGACCTTAGTTTGGTCTGGTGTGGTGGCCTACATTTGCTACAAAGTGGTTGACCTGACGATCGGTCTGCGTGTGAAAGAAGAAGAAGAACGCGAAGGGTTGGACACTGCAACTCACGGCGAACGCGCTTACAACTTGTAATCCCGTCTGAAAGAACCACTAGCCATCTGACTAAGTCCGCAAGCGAACAAGTCATTGGTTATCCTCCCTGAGCCTCCTCGGCTCCTTTTCAGGGCACCTTTCGGGGTGCCTTTTTTTATCACCAATTAGCCATCGCATTGAGTAAAGCAAGCGATGAACAATTGGTTTGGGTAGAATGCACACCTATATGACCGATACTACTGAAAAAATCTTATTTTCCGCCCTCGAACTCGACCCGCGAATTTTGCGCGCCATTGAAGATACGGGCTACACCCAACCGACACCGATTCAAGCACAAGCCATTCCGCACGTGCTTGCAGGACGCGACTTAATGGCGATGGCACAAACCGGCACCGGCAAAACGGCCGCTTTCACGCTACCCTTGTTGCAGCGATTATTACCGCACGCCAACACCAGCGCCTCCCCCGCCAAACATCCGATTCGCGCGTTGATTTTAACGCCAACCCGCGAACTGGCGATTCAAGTGGGCGAAAGCGTGCAAACGTATTCCAAACATGTGCCGCTGCGCTCGACCGTCGTTTATGGCGGCACCGACATCAAGGCGCAAAAGCCATTACTGGCTAACGGCCTTGAAATTTTAGTGGCAACGCCAGGGCGCTTATTGGATCACGTTGAAAGTCGCAACTTGATGCTGAATCAAGTGCAAATTTTGATTCTGGACGAAGCTGATCGTATGTTGGATATGGGTTTCATGCCTGATCTGTTACGCATTTTGGCCTTGTTACCGAAGCAACGACAAACCTTGTTGTTCTCGGCCACTTTCTCCGATAGCATCAAAAAATTAGCCCAAGATTTTCTACAAAATCCAGTCACCGTTGAAACGGCGCGCATTAATACCGCCAACGAAACGGTTAAACAATCGATTTACATGGTCGAGCATTTAGAAAAATTTCACGCGCTGGTTGCCGTGATCCGTTCCCGCAATGTGCGCCAAGTGCTGGTGTTTACTCGCACTAAATTGAGCGCAGCTAAAGTGGCGCAACAGTTGGCGAAAGACGGCATCACCGCCGATGCCATTCACGGTGATAAAACGCAATCCGAACGCATCAAAGCGTTGGAAGCGTTTAAAGCCGGCAATATTGTTGCGTTGGTGGCCACCGATGTCGCCGCGCGCGGTTTAGATATTGACCATTTGCCGCTGGTGATTAATTACGAATTGCCGATGCACGCCGAAGATTATGTCCACCGCATTGGTCGCACCGGTCGCGCGGGCGCTTTGGGCGAAGCGGTTTCTTTGATTGATGGCGAAGATGGTCGGCGCTTAGATGACGTTGAAAAATTACTAAAGCGCAGTTTTGAACGCGCCGTTTTACCGCCCTCAGAGCGTCCGCGTCAATATACCGGCCACGGCCCGCTAAAAGCCGTTACCAGTCACGCCCGTAAACCCGCCACCGATGACTGGTTTAACAAACCTTATCAACCATCCGTCGTCACCGCCAAACCTGTTGAAATGCCCGTCTTCAGCGCACCCGTTGTTAGCAAACCGGTAGCCGCTTTATTTAGGAAGAAAATCCACGCTGAAGATTAAAAGTTAAGGTCTGGAACTCACTCAAAAAGCGGCATTTCTAATGCCGCTCGTTTATTGCTCCGCAGAAAATGAAACAAAAAATATCGACCCTCTGGCCAATTATAATGTTGGTGATCGCCTTGATTTCAACGCCAGCTTTCGCCGATTTTTTCGACACCACCACGCAATTTGCCACGCGTGAATTTAATCATATCGAAACGGGCTTTCTGCTAACCGGCGGCCATCAACACGTCGAGTGTGAAACTTGCCATCTTCACGGTATTTTTAAAGGCACGCCGCGAAATTGTGCTGGCTGTCATAGCAAGGGAAAGTTGGTCATTGCCACCCTTCCGTCGCCTAAACATTTCGTCACCAATGAGCCGTGCGAATATTGTCACAATAATAATTCCACTTTTTATGGCGCGCGCTTTAATCATGCCAAAGCGCAATTGGGTAGCTGTTCCAGTTGTCATAATGGTGTGAATGCCAGCGGCAAACCCGCCAACCACAGCCGGGGATTACGCACCAGCGAAGCGTGCGATCGCTGCCATCGAACGACCGCGTGGTTTCCTAATACGTTTAACCACAGCGGCTCTGCTGCCGCGCCGGGCAATTGCGCCGCGCAATGTCATAACGACAACTTGGCGACGGGCCGACCACACAATCACAGCAGTGGGATTAAAGCCGTGAATTCATGTGATGTTTGCCATCACTTTTCTAGCTGGTTGCCGACGTTTTACAACCATTCAGCCGTGGCGTCGGGCACCTGCATAAATTGCCACAACAGCGTTACCGCTACGGGAAAACCCAGCAACCATACCGGCGCCAAAGCCACCATGGTTTGCGACAATTGCCACCGCACCGCCGCTTGGATACCAGCAACTTACAATCATTTAGGCGTGGCGCCAGGCAGCTGCAGCAATTGTCATATCGCCCAACGTCCCGCCAGCCACACCAAATTCGGGTTTAACGGTGCCTGTGACAATTGCCACAGCACGTCGAATTGGAATTTCAATCACGCCAAACAACAAGGTCAACACACCTGCAACAGTTGCCACTCGAAGCACCACAATGAAACACCGTGCGATTATTGCCATTCAGTGAATGGTTGGGGTGGACATTAATCAAAACTGAAAGTGGCGCCGCTAGAAAGCGTATGAAAATTATTTTTCTAACTGCGCCGAATCAAATTGCAAAGGGCCTTGACCACTAAAACGGTCGAGGTAGAGATAAATCACCGGTGTGATAAACAGCGTAATCACTTGCGAAAATAGCAAGCCGCCCACAATCGCCACGCCTAGTGGTTGACGCAATTCCGAACCTGCGCCCAAACCCAGCGCAATCGGCAACGCACCCATCAACGCGGCCAGCGTCGTCATCATAATCGGGCGAAACCGTAGCAGACACGCGGTGCGAATCGCCACCGCCGGTGAGAGTCCTTCCTTCCGTTGCGCGTGCAAGGCGAAATCGATCATCATAATGGCGTTTTTCTTCACAATGCCGATCAACATTAAAATGCCGATCGTCGCGATCAAGGTTAATTCAAGATTGAATAATCGCAACGCGATCAAAGCGCCCACGGCGGCAGACGGCAAGCCCATCAGAATAGTCAGCGGGTGAATAAAACTTTCATACAACACGCCCAATAAAATATACACCACCAACACCGCTAACAGCAGCAAAATCAATTGGCTACCTTGGGAAGTTTGAAACACCGCCGCGTCACCCGCATAGGAAGTAATCACGCTTGCAGGTAATTTTAAATCAGCTTTAATTTGATCGATTTTTTGACTCGCCACGCCCAGCGGCACCTCTGGTGCCAGGTTGAAAGAAAGCGTCACCGCCTGCAATTGCCCCTGATGATTGATGGAAATTGCACCCGCGCTACGCCGCACGCTGGCCACACTTAACAAAGGAATCAAAATACCGGTTTTGCTACGGACGTAAATTTTGCTCAAATCGGACTCATCTTGTTGACCCGATTCAGCATCTTGCAAAATAACTTGATAACTATTGCTGCTGGTGTAAATGGTCGACACTTGTCGATCACCAAACGCACCGTAAAGCGCACTTCGGATGGCTTCAACGTCAACACCGGCCTCGCTTGCTCGATCCCGATTAATATCGACCACAGCTTGCAAGCCTTTCATTTGCGAATCGCTGGTGACATCTCGAAAAATCGGTTCCGCGCGCATCTTCGCTTGAAACAATTCAGCCCAATTTGAAAGCTCGTCGGCGCGCACACTTTGCATCACATATTGATAACGACTTTTGCTCGACTTGCCGCCTAATTGCAAATTTTGCACCGGTGAAAAATAAACCGCCAATCCCGGAATGTCGCGAACTTTTCGACGCAATTGTTCCAAAGTCGCATCCATCGATAGCCGCTGGTTACGTGGCTTTAGCCCAATAAAAAGATTGGCCGTATTGCCGGTGCTGCCACCGCCAACTCGGGAAGCAACACTTTCTACGTTGGCATCCTGTTGAATAATATCCGCGACAGTTTTGAGCAAGGTCACCATCGTGGGATAAGACACATCCTGAGATCCTTCCACCGTCATCCGAATTTGGCCAATGTCTTCATTTGGAAAAAAGCCTTTGGGAATCGTGGCGAACAACACAGCGGTGAGCAAAAATGTGGCAACGGCCACCGACAAAATAATTTTGCTATGCAATAAACACCAGTCTAAAACACGTGCGTAAAATACTAACACAGCATTAAATAGCTTTTCAAAAGAACGACCTAGCCAGCTATCATCTTGATGCGTATCGTGTTTTAAATAGCGACTGCACAACATCGGCACCAAGGTGAGCGAAACGACTGCCGACACCAAGATCGATAAAGACACCACCACCGCGAACTCGTGAAACATTAAGCCAATCACGCCCGGCATAAAATAAATCGGAATAAATACCGCAACCAAAGAAATCGAAATCGACAAAATAGTAAAGCCGACTTCGCGCGACCCTTTCAAGGCCGCTGCCAACGGTTCCATCCCTTGTTCCAAATAGCGCACAATATTTTCGAGTACCACGATCGCATCATCGACCACCAAACCGACGGCAATGGTGATGCCCATCAAGGAAATATTATCTAAGCTGTAGCCCATCCAATACAGTAAGGCGCAACTGCCGATCAGCGAAATCGGCAACGACAGCACCGGAATTAGCGTAGCTGAAACGCGTTTTAGAAACAGAAAAATCACCATCACCACCAAGGCAACCGTCAGCAGCAAGGTGAATTTCACATCAGAAATCGCGTCGCGAATCGACACCGAACGGTCGTTCAAAATCTTCACGTCGATAGACGCCGGCATTTGCGATTTAAATTGCGCCAGCGTGGCTTTCACCGCATCCACCACCGCCACCGTGTTGGCATTCGGCTGACGCTGCACCGCTAAAATAATAGACGGTTCGCCGTTCGCCCAACTGCCACTTTTAACCGATTCCACGCTATCTTCCACCAGCGCGACATCTTTCAAGCGCGTACTCAAACCGTCATGACTGGCGATGATTAAATTACCAAATGCTTTCGCATCAAGCAATTGTCGATTAGCTTGCAAGGTCAGACTTTGACGCGGGCCATCCAATACGCCGACCGGACTATTGGAATTAGCGGCGTGAATCGCGCTCGCCAACTCATCCAAGGTCAGATTATGGGCGGCCAATTCATTCGGTTTAACTTTAACGCGAACGGCGTAACGGCGCTGGCCGTAAACCGAAACCTGCGCCACGCCCTCCAAGGTCGACAGCGACGGGGAAATTAAATTCTCTGCGTAATCATCTAGATCAGGCAAAGAAAGTGACGGCGATACCAGCGCCAACATCAAGACGGGCGCATCGGCTGGATTCACTTTTCGATAGGCCGGCAACGAGGTCATTTCCACCGGCAAGCTGCGTTGCGCCCGCAATAAGGCGGCCTGAACATCAACCGCTGCCGCATCAATATCGCGATCGGCTGCAAATTCTAAGGTGATGGACGTGCTACCTAAGGTATTCACCGAGCTAATCGTGCTCAATCCTGCAATCGTTGAAAATTGCTCCTCTAACGGCGTCGCCACCGAAGCCGCCATAATTTCA
>Ga0114977_10002446_pt1 | contig 11934 bp, 9 predicted proteins | sample S_130805_MF_Meta_FD_87026 | JGI IMG/M metagenome (GOLD analysis project Ga0114977, IMG submission 87026) | Freshwater microbial communities from Lake Simoncouche, Canada to study carbon cycling - S_130805_MF_MetaG | ecosystem: Environmental > Aquatic > Freshwater > Lake | place: Lake...
GCGAAGAGGGCAATCAGCACCACCCCGGACACATATTCAGGCGTTGCGGTCGAAGCGATGGAGAAGATCGACAGGCCCCGGTCCAGCCGCGATCCTTCGCGCATTCCCGACAGCACACCGATCAGAAGCGAGGCCGGAACCATGACGATCATGACCCAAAGCATCAGCAGGCCGGTTGCGCCAAGACGTTCTGCGATGATCTGCGAAACAGGCTGCTTGAACACCGTCGAGAAACCCCAGTCGCCCTGCAATATACCGCAACGCACGGGTGCCGTTGCCGGGTCTTGCCCGCGTTCAATGCAGCGGCCTGTGGTCACGCCATCTTCGGTGCGGGTCCAGCCGGGGGTTATGCCCAGCCACTCACCATAACGCACCAAAACCGGCCGGCCATAGCCGTTGCGGTCGATCCAGCTTTCCACGTCGGCATCGCTCATCCGGGCGGACGCCTCGGATTTGGCAAGTTTTTCCAGGTTGGGGGGAAGATTGGTCAGATAGAAGACAACAAAGGTCAGGCACAGCGCCGTCAGAACCATTGTCAGAACGCGCCGGATCAGGAAAGCAAGCATTGGGGGGCATCTCCGGCCTGGGCCTTGCCGTCTTCGGGCGAAACATGCCGCCCGAAGGCTGCGCGAACAGCGCGGGCGGCACAGGCCGCCCGCGCTGGATCGTCACGGACAGCCGGTCAGGCCGCGATCCACCACTTGTAATGGTGGTGCTCGAAAATCGGGTGCGCATCGGCACCGCGGACGTTTGCATTGGCATGACGGAACACCGACCGCCAGAACGGCTGGATCAGAACGCCCTGTTCCTGCATGATCGTCTGCAGGCGAACCATGACCTCGCGGCGCGCGGACGCGTCGGAAATCGCCAGTGCCTTGGTCAATTCGGCATCGAACTCGGGGTTGGCAAAGGCGGTTTCGTTCCAGGCCACGCCCGATTTATAGGCCAGCGCCAGGATCTGAACGCCAAGCGGACGCATGTTCCATTCGGTGGCCGAGAACGGGTACTTCAGCCAGTCATTCCAGAAGGTCGATCCGGGCAGAATCGAGCGCTTGATGTTGACGCCCGCGTCGCGAAGCTGGGCTGCAACGGCATCGCAGGTTGCCGCCTGCCAGTTATCGTCAAGCGAGATCAGTTCGAATTCAGTATCTGCATGACCCGCCTCGGCAAGCATCGCCTTGGCTGCAGCCGGATCGACCACCAAAGGCGGAAGCTGTGCATATTCCGGGTGGATCGGGCAGACATGGTGGTTTTCTGCAACCTGTCCCAGACCGGCAAAGCCAAGTTCCAGCACAACATTGTTGTCCACGGCCAATTGCAGCGCCTTGCGGACGGCAAGGTTGTCGTAGGGTGCAGCGGCCTGGTGAAAGCGAACCGCCAGCGTACCTGCGGTGATCGCTTCGGTCCGGTTCCAGCCGATGCCATCGAACACCGCCACGAAATCACCTTCGGTGCGATAGGTGGCGTCAATCTCGCCGGATTGCGCGGCCGCAAGAACCGCCGCCGGATCGGTGCCGTAGTCGATATATTCGATCCGGTCCAGATAGGCCCCTTCGCCCCACCAGGTGTGGTTTGCGTTGCGCACCAGTGTCTGGCGCACGCCGACCTCGTTCGTTTCCGGCAGGTAAGGACCGGTGCCGATCGGGTTCACCGAAGGGTCGCCGTTGTCATAGCTCTGGTGCACGATCGCCGCAGGATAATCGCTCATCCCGGCGATCAGGCTGATGTCCGGGGCGGGCAGGGTCAGCGTGACCGTCAGCGGACCGGTCACTGCAATGGCGCCGGCGCGGGCCTGCTTTGTCGTCTCGTCCACCAGGCCGCCCATCCGGGTTGCCATGGAATTGCCTTCGACGGAGGCATCGCACCAGCGGGTGATGTTGAAGGCCACGTCTTCGGCAGTGAAATCGTCGCCATTGTTCCACTTGACGCCGGGGCGGACATTCAGCGTGTAGACGCTTGCGTCCTCATTGGTCGACCAGCTTTCAACCAAGCGGCCCACAATGGTGCCGTCCCGCTCATACTCGACCAGATATTCCAGCCAGCCGCGGCTGAAGTTTGCCAGTTCCGACCAGTCCCAGGTGCGCGGATCCTTCAGCGCCCTGGTTTCCATGTTCATCCGCAAGGTTCCGCCGGTGACCGGGGTTTCCTGCGCAAGGGCTTCCGGCGCGGCAAGGCCCAGCAGGCCATAGGCGGCCACGGCCGATACGCCCAGTGCCGAAGACCGGGTCAGGAATTCGCGGCGGGACAGTTTTCCTGCCGCCACTTCTTCGGCGTACATGAAGGCCGCCGGATGCACCCGGTCGGCAAGGTGTGAGTCGTCTTTCATCGTCTTCTCCCTGTCTGCACATGTCTTATATGACACCGTTGGCCCGGCGGACCTGCCGGACGCGGCTTCTTGCCATGTTTGCACCGCCCATTCCGCACAGAAAGACGGGCCGCGTCAACGCCCGCCTTCGTCGTTCCGGCGCCCTTTTGCGACACCGCCTGTCCCGCGTCAGGGCGCGCGGCGAAAGGCAGAGGGTGTTTTGCCGGTCTGATGCTGAAAAGCCCGGGTGAAATAGGCTGGCGAGGTGAAGCCAAGATCGCGGGCGATATGGCCCACAGGCTGATCGGTTTCACTCAGCATCCGCCGCGCTTCGAACAGCAGGCGGTCATGCAGCAGGGCAGAGGCCGGCCGCCCGCAGGTCTGTTTGCAGCAGCGTGTCAGATGCGTGGGCGTGACGCCCAGGGCGGCGGCATAGTCGGCGATGCCGCGCCCCGAACGGAACTCTTTCTCCAGCAGCGCGGTAAAGCGCATCACCAGTCGCCGCGCGGCATCGGGGGCCAGGGTCTCTGCCGACACCCGCGCCGCCTGCCGTTCCAACCAGACGCCCAACAGGCCAATATGGTGCCGTGCAGCCCGGTCATGGCCGGGGTGAGAGCTGTCCAATTCGCGCTGAATGCTGTCGAGGCACAGGTTCAACTCCACCTGGGCCTGGCCCTCACGGATTCGCAGATGCAGCGCGGTTGCCGGCAGGGCAAAATCGCTGTCCCTGCCAAAAAACACAGCCGTTCCAAAGACCTGCGGGCCAACTTCAAAGCCGTGCATGATCCCTGCCGGGATGAAGATGGCATTGTGCGGGGTGTAGCCGCGGGTGACGCCGGCCACAGTGATCCGACCCTGGCCTTTGGTGAACCACAACAGCATCGGCTCGGACAGGGACCGCATCGCTTCCACGCGCCAGCGCCCGCCCGCCGCAAGACGCGGAATCGCCATGAGCCGGGCCTGCGAACCCGAGGGAAGGTCTTTCATTCACTGCTTCCGGAATTGCTGAGCAGACCATACCAGCACTCGGCGCGCTGACCCAAGCGGAAAGACACGGTCCCGCTGCCGCTGTGGCTTCGCTGCACGTGCGGGGGCGCTCAGGGAAGGGCGATCCGCCGCCAGCCTGCCATGCGGCTGCGAAACCAGGTGCGCTGGCGCTTGGCATATTGCCACGACGCGATCTTGGCCGCCGCTACGGCCTCGTCCAGACTGCATTCGTCCTGCAGATGCGCCATCAACTCCGGTGCCCCGATTGCCCGGGTCCAGGGCGCGCCGGGGTGCCATGCCGGCAGGGCGGCCCGCACCTCCTCCAGCGCGCCCGCCGCCATCATCGCGTCGAATCGCCGGTCGATGCGTGCGGCCAGCCAGTCGCGGTCCGGCTCCAGCACCAGCGCCTCAAGGCTGTCCAATGCCATCAGCGGCGGCCCGGTATCGGCCTGCCACTGGGCCAACCCGCGTCCTGTCGCCAGCAGCACCTCCCAGGCGCGCTGCACCCGCGCCGGGTTGCGCAGATCAATCCGGGCCGCCGTCGCCCCGTCCAGCTCTGCCACCATCCGCTGCAGCCCGCCGTCGCGCAGCCGCGCGTCGGCCTCGGCCCGAATCTCGGGCGGGGTCGGCGGCACCTCGGCAAGCCCTTCGGTCAGCGCCATGAAATAAAGCCCGGTCCCGCCCACAATGACCGGGCGCTGCCCTTCGGCCAGCACCCCGCGCAGCTCGCGCAGCCAGTGACCCGCCGAATAAGGGTCCGTGCGGCCGACATGACCATACAGGCGATGCGGCAACGCGGCTTCGTCAGCCGCAGTCGGACGGGCCGTCAGCAGCCGCCAGCACGCATAGACCTGCAGCGCATCCGCGTTCACGATCACGCCACCGCCTGCCGCAACAATCTCTTCGGCCAGTGCCGACTTGCCGCTTGCCGTGGGCCCGGCGATCAGCACCGGTCGGTCTGCTGGAATGTCGGATAGTGGCACGTCGGTCCCCAAGGCTTTGGCCCGCAAGCCCTGTCTCATTCGCACAAATATCCCCGGGGGTGCGGGGGCGGGAAGCCCCCGCTGCCTCCGGCACGGCAGGGCCTCCCCGACAGTTGCAGGAAACCGAAGCTTGCCCGTTGAACCCGGCCCCGTTTTCCGACATTTTGCGCCGCAGTCAAACAAGAAAACAAAGGCGGGGGACAAGGGCATGACCGGCGCGGCAGGCAAGGGCAGCGAAGCAGGCATCGTGCGCTACAAGCGCGTCCTTCTGAAAATCTCGGGCGAGGCGCTGATGGGCGATCAGGGCTATGGCCTGCACCCGCCCACGGTGAAGCGCATCGCGCAAGAGGTGAAGTCGGTCCACGACCTGGGGGTCGAGATCTGCATGGTCATAGGCGGCGGCAACATCTTCCGCGGGCTTCAGGGCTCGGCGCAGGGCATGGAACGCACGACGGCCGATTACATGGGCATGCTGGCCACAGTGATGAATGCACTGGCAATGCAGGCCTCGCTGGAGCAGATCGGCATCTTCACCCGCGTGATCTCGGCCATCCCCATGGATCAGGTCTGCGAGCCCTACATCCGCCGCCGCGCCGTGCGGCACCTGGAAAAGAAGCGCGTCGTCATCTTCGCCGCCGGCACCGGCAACCCCTATTTCACCACCGATACCGCCGCGACGCTGCGCGCCAATGAAATGGCCTGCGAGGCGATCTTCAAGGGCACCAAGGTGGACGGGGTTTATGACAAGGACCCCAAGAAGCATCCCGATGCCACCCGCTATGATACGGTCAGCTATGACGAGGTGCTGCAGAAGCATCTTGGCGTGATGGACGCCTCTGCCATTGCGCTGGCCCGCGACAACAACCTGCCGATCATTGTGTTCAGCCTTGACGAGCCGGGCGGCTTTCGCGGCATCCTCAGCGGACAGGGCACCTATACGCGGGTGCAGGGCTGAGGCTATACCCATGTGCGCCGGGCGCTGCTATAGACCGGCAAAGACGCCTTACTGCCCAGAAGAAGGGACCCCCCGATGAGCCAGGACGCCACCGAGATCGACCTTGACGCCATTCAGCGCCGGATGGACGGTGCCATGACCGCGCTGCGCGCCGAATTCGCCTCATTGCGCACCGGGCGCGCCTCGGCCTCCATCGTGGAGCCGATCCAGGTTGATGCTTATGGCCAGATGACTCCGATCAATCAACTGGGCACCGTCAACGTGCCGGAACCGCGCATGGTGGTGATCAATGTCTGGGACAAGGGCATGATTGCGAAGGTCGAGCGGGCGATCCGCGATTCGGGCATCGGAATCAACCCGATTGTCGACGGCCCGCTGATCCGCCTGCCGATCCCGGAGTTGAACGAGGAGCGGCGGCGCGAATTGACGAAAGTTGCGGCGCAATATGCCGAACAGGCCAAGATCGCGATCCGCAACGTGCGCCGCGACGGCATGGACCAGATCAAGAAGGCCAAAACCGCCGGCCTCTCGGAAGATGATCAGAAGATGTATGCGGACGAGGTGCAGGAGCTGACAGACAAATCGATTGCTGTCGTCGAGCGGGCACTGGAAGCGAAACAGGCAGAGATCATGCAGGTCTGACCTGCACCATTGCCGCGCCGGAAAGGGGCAGGAGCTTGGCCTTAGCCGAACAGCGTGACGCAACGCCGCCCTTAAGGCGCGCGGACCACGTCGCGATCATCATGGACGGCAATGGCCGATGGGCAACAAACCGGGGCTGGCCCCGTCTTGTCGGACACCGCAAGGGCGCCGAGAGGGTGCGCGAGATTGTGCAATCCGCCCCCGGGCTCGGCATCCGCTGGCTGACGATCTATGCCTTTTCGACCGAGAACTGGAAACGCTCGACCGAAGAGGTGCTGGGGCTGATGTCGATCTTCGCCCGCTATATCGAGCGTGAGGCAGACCGTCTGGCGGCAGAGGGTGTCCGGATGCGCTTTATCGGCGACCGCTCACGTCTGGACCCCAAGCTGCAGCGCCTGATGGCCGGGATCGAAGACCGCACGGCCGGGCTGTCGCTGCTGAACCTGACGGTCGCGATCAATTATGGCGGACGCAACGAGTTGGTGCGGGCGGCGCGCACTTTGGCCGGGAAGGTCGCGCAGGGGCAGATATCTGCCGACTCGATCCAAGAAGAGACTTTGGAAAGCTGTCTTGACACCCATGATCTGCCCGACCCCGATCTGGTGATCCGCACCAGCGGAGAGACCCGGATTTCCAACTATCTGCTGTGGCAGTCGGCCTATGCCGAATACGAATTCACCCCCACGCTGTGGCCCGATTTCACGGCCGCAGAGCTTTCCGCAATTGTCGGTCGCTATGCGGGCCGCGACCGGCGCTTTGGTGCGGCGGCCCCCGCATGACGGCGCCAGGCACGTGGAACGATCTTCGCCCGCGCATGGTCTCGGGGGCGGCGATGGTGGTTGTCGGTGCCGCTGCCATCTGGGCCGGCGGCGGGTGGTTTGCCGCGCTGGCCGTCGTGGCAGCCGGGCTTATGATCTGGGAGCTGGCGGCGATGGTCCGCCCCGACAGCCCGCTGGCCGCACGGGTTCTGGGACTTGCCGCCGGGGCAGGGGTCCTGCTGGCCCTGATGGTTCCAGGCATGACAGGTCTGGCTGTGCTGGCCTCGGTGGCGCTTGGCGGTGCCATCCTGCTGCGCAGCCACGCAGTGATCTTTGCCGTTTACGGTCTTGCCATCCTGCTGGCGGCCTGGGGTCTTGTCGGCTTTCGCGCGGATTATGGCATGGTCTGGCTGATCTGGCTCGTCCTGGTCGTCGTCGTGACCGACATCGCCGGGTATTTTGCGGGCCGCATGATCGGCGGGCCGAAATTCTGGCCGGCCATCAGCCCGAAGAAGACCTGGTCCGGCACCGTGGCCGGCTGGATTGCTGCGGCTGTTGTGGGGATGGTGTTCCTGCGGTTCACCACCGCCGGGCCGGATCTGCCCTGGATTTCGGCCGCTTTGTCGCTGGCCTCGCAGATGGGGGACATCGCCGAAAGCGCCATCAAGCGGCGGATGGGCGTCAAGGACAGCTCGCACCTGATACCCGGTCATGGCGGGCTGCTGGATCGCTTTGACGGCCTGCTCGGGGCATCCTTGCTGATGCTGCTGGTTGCCCTCATCGTCATTGTCCCCGAGGTGCGCCTATGATGCGACGGATTTCGGTCTTCGGGTCCACCGGATCAATCGGGGAAAACACGCTTGATCTGCTGACGCCCGGTGCGGTCAGCATCGTTGCCCTGACCGGCGGGCGTCAGGTGGATCGGCTGGCCGCACAGGCCCGCCGGTTTGATGCGGACCTGGCCGTGACGGCCCACCCCGAATGCTATCGCGCGCTGAAAGAGGCGCTTTCCGGCACCCGGACCGAGGTCGCTGCGGGGCCCGAAGCCGTGGCCGAGGCCGCCGACAGGCAGGCGGATTGGGTCATGTCGGCGATTGTCGGCGCAGCGGGATTGCTGCCGGGCATGCGGGCGCTGGTGCATGGCAGCACCCTTGCCCTCGCCAACAAGGAAAGCCTTGTCACCGCCGGCGCGGTTCTGATGTCTGCCGCAGCCCGGCACGGGGCCACCATCCTGCCGGTGGACAGCGAACATTCTGCCGTGTTTCAGGCCCTGACGGGCGAAGACCCCGCCGGGGTGGAACGGGTGATCCTGACCGCGTCGGGCGGGCCGTTCCGCACCTGGCCGGCAGAACGGATGGCGCGTGCCACCCCGGCCGAGGCCGTGGCCCATCCCAACTGGGCCATGGGCCGGCGCATTTCAGTCGATTCCGCCTCGATGTTCAACAAGGCGCTGGAACTGATTGAAACCCGAGAGTTTTTTGGCTTTGATCCAGACCGGATCGAGGTCATCGTCCATCCTCAATCCATCGTACATGCCCTCGTCGGGTTTCGTGACGGCGGCCTGATGGCCCATCTTGGGCCGGCGGATATGCGCCATGCCATCGGCTATGCGCTGAACTGGCCGCGCCGCGATCATCTGCCGGTCGCACGTCTGGATCTTGCGCGGCTGGCGCAACTGACCTTCGAGGCCCCCGACGAGGCGCGCTTTCCCGCGCTGCGTCTGGCGCGTGCGGTCATGGAAATGCGCGGGCTGTCGGGGGCGGTGTTCAATGCCGCAAAGGAGGTGGCCCTTGATCACTTCCTTGCGGGCGGGGTTGGATTCGCCGACATGGCTGCCATAGTTGATACGGTGCTCGACAGACTTTCGGGCGAAATGCGCCTCACTACTGCCGTCCTCACCCTTGAGGACGTCGTTGCGATGGACCATATCGCCCGCAGGACCACCGAAGACACGGTACATCACCGTCAATGGCAGAGGTAAGAGTTGGACATTTTCTCCTGGATCCCCTCGTTCGGCGGCTTTGTCTGGACGATGGTGGCTTTTGTCGTTGCCCTGTCGATCATCGTCGCGGTGCACGAATACGGGCATTACATCGTTGCCCGATGGTCCGGGATTGATGCCGATGTCTTCTCCATTGGCTTCGGACCGGTGCTGATGTCGCGGGTCGACCGGCGCGGCACCAAATGGCAGGTCGCGGCCTTGCCGTTCGGCGGGTTCGTGAAGTTCAAGGGCGATGCCAATGCCGCATCGGCCAAGGACGGGGCCGCGATGGCCGGACTTTCAGAGACCGAGTTGCGCCGCACCATGCATGGCGCGCCGGTCTGGGCGCGCGCGGCCACGGTGGCTGCGGGACCTGCGTTCAATTTCCTGCTGTCGATCCTGCTGTTTGCGGTCTTCTTCCTGTGGCAGGGCATCGCAATCGACGAGCCCGTCGTGGGCGAGGTCAAGGCGATGCCCGGATTTGAGACGGCGCTGATGCCGGGGGACCGTATTCTGGCCGTGGAGGGGCGGGAGACGCCGGACCTGGAAACCTTTGGCACCGTGACCGAGGCGCTGGAGCCGGTGACGCCCGTGTCCTATCGCGTGCAACGGGGCGAGGATGTGCTGACGTTTGACGGGCCGTTCCCGTTTCCGCCGGTGGTGGAGTCTGTGCAGCCAACATCGGCGGCCATGCAGGCCGGGCTTATGGCCGGCGACGTGATCCTGTCTGTGGACGGAACACCTGTTACGGCCTTCACGCAGCTGCGCGAGGCGATCGGCAATTCCGGCGGCGCCCCGCTTGCCCTGACGGTCTGGCGGGCGGGCGACGTCTTTGACGTGTCGCTGGAGCCCAGGCGAATGGATATCCCGCTTTCAGACGGCGGGTTTGAAACGCGCTGGCTGCTCGGGCTGACCGGGGGACTGGCCTTCGTGCCCGAGACCCGCACGCCTGGTATCTTCGAGGCGATCAGCCTTGGCGCGCAGCAGACCTGGGGGGCAATCACCCTGACGGTTTCGGGTCTGGGTCACATGATCACCGGGGCGATCAGCACCTGCAACCTGAGCGGGCCGATCACCATTGCAGAAACCTCCGGCGCAGCGGCTACCCTTGGTCTTGCCAGTTTCCTGTGGTTCATCGCCATGCTGTCCACGGCGGTGGGATTCGCCAATCTGATTCCGGTTCCGGTGCTGGATGGCGGTCATCTGGTGTTCCACGCCTTCGAGGCCGTGACGGGCCGGCCGCCGTCCGACAGGGCGCTGCGGGTTCTGATGGCGGGCGGACTCGCGTTGATTCTGTCGCTTATGGTATTTGCGCTGTCGAACGACATCTTCTGCCCGTGATCGCCGCCCTGTGGCAGCGCAGTCCCAAAAGCGCCACAATCTGCCCCGATCCCTTTGCGAAAGCGCCAAGGAAGGATCGGACCATGCAAGTTGTGCTTACGGATATCTGGGCCTTTCGGTTCTTGCCGGTCTGAACCGGGACCGTCTTTTCGTGCTTGGACCGATCATCGTCGGGCTGCTGGCCGGGGCTTTCCTGGGGCCTGCCATCGTTGAGCACTGACGGCCCGATCCGCCGCAATCGTCCCCGGAAGACCTTCCTTGCAAGCCTCCGCCGCCCCGCGTCGGAGGCTTTTGACAACCCGGGCCAATCCCGTTAGTCAGGAGGTCATATTCAAGGCGGGGTAGGTCGGACAATGCAGCAGACGTCAGCCGCAAAAGCGACCGCCCGGGTTTTGGTCCGCAAGCGCGATGACCGGTCGCAGCTTTCGGTAATTTTTGCGGTTTTGGCATTGATCTCAGTGCTTTGGCTGATTTTTGCGACCGCTGTTCAGGCGCAGGATTACCGGTTTTCTGCCGTCCGCGTCGAAGGCAACCAGCGCGTCGATAGCGGAACCGTTCTGCGCTATGCAGGAATCGGTGCCGGGCAGACAGTGACGGCGGGCCAGTTGAACGATGCCGTGCAGGCCGTGGTGAATTCCGGTCTGTTCGAATCCGTCGATGTTGACCCGGAAGGCGACGTGTTGGTGTTCCGCGTCAGGGAATATCCGACGATCAACGTCATCAGTTTTGAAGGCAACAAGCGGCTGAAGGACGAAGAACTTGACGCCGTGGTCGTGTCAGAATCGCGCCGCATCTATTCGCCTGCACAGGCCGAGGCCGATGCCGCCGCCATTGCCGAAGCCTATACGATGGCAGGGCGGATTTCTGCCACCGTGACGCCCAAGATCATCCGCCGATCCGAAAACCGCGTCGATCTGGTGTTCGAGATCACCGAAGGCCGCGTGGTCGAAGTGGAGCGTCTGGCCTTCGTCGGCAACCGCACCTATTCCGACCGCCGTCTGCGCCAGGTCCTGGAAACCAAACAGGCCGGCCTTCTGCGGACCTTCATCAAGGCCGATACCTTCATTGCTGACCGGATCGAACTGGACAAACAGCTGTTGCGCGACTTCTATGCCTCGCGCGGGTTTGTCGATTTCGAAGTGCTTGACGCCACTTCGGCCGTTTCGGAAGAACGCGACGGCTTTTTCGTGACCTTCACGCTGCGCGAAGGTCAAAGCTTCCGCGTCGGCAAGGTCGATACGATCAGCGACGTCCCCGAGATTGATGCGCTGCCTTTTGCCGAAGTGCTGCGCCTGCGCCCCGGCGTGACCTATTCCCCGGCCGTTATCGACAACAATATCGCGCGCATGGAAAACCTTGCGCTGCAGCAGGGCCTGAACTTTATCCGTGTAGAGCCGCGCGTCACCCGCAACGACCGCGACCTGACGCTGGACGTCACCTTTGCGATCACGCGCGGCCCGCGCATTTTCGTCGAACGGATCGATATCGAAGGCAATACCACGACGCTGGACGAGGTGGTGCGGCGTCAGTTCCGCACGGTGGAAGGCGATCCCTTCAACCCGCGCGAAATCCGCCGTGCGGCGGAACGCATCCGCGCGCTTGGCTTCTTTTCGGATGCTCAAGTCAATACCGAAGCGGGCAGTTCCGCTGATCAGGTCATCGTCAATGTCGATGTGGTGGAACAACCGACAGGTACGCTGTCACTGGGCGCCAGCTTTTCGGTGTCCGATGGTTTGGGCCTTAACCTTGGCTTCCAGGAGACGAACTTTCTGGGCCGGGGCCAGACCGTTGGCCTGAACATTTCGGGTGGGACCGACAACCTGAACGCGTCGGCGAACTTCTTTGAGCCGGCCTTCCTCGACCGCGATCTGGGGTTCCGGCTGTCGTTGTTTTCATCCAACACGGAACAGTTCAACGCCTTCTACAACACCCAGCTTTATGGCGGGCGCACCTCGCTGGCTTTCCCCGCCGGAGACTATTCA
>Ga0114977_10002447_pt1 | contig 11932 bp, 15 predicted proteins | sample S_130805_MF_Meta_FD_87026 | JGI IMG/M metagenome (GOLD analysis project Ga0114977, IMG submission 87026) | Freshwater microbial communities from Lake Simoncouche, Canada to study carbon cycling - S_130805_MF_MetaG | ecosystem: Environmental > Aquatic > Freshwater > Lake | place: Lake...
ACTCAGCAGGACCCTGCAAAGACTCAGATCGTCTTAACAATGCAGCTAAAGTATCGTCAACCTTGACAGTCGCTTTATCAATAATGTCATAAAAGGGTCGAGATTCAGACTGGCGTTGTGCATTAAATGCATCAATGCTTTGCTGAAACTGCGCACCCTGTGTGCCTAAAGCCTCGTCAGCGGCAGTCACTAACCGGCCTGCACGTCCAGCCTGGCGCTCACGGATAGCACGCTCCAGAGCCTGCTTTGTTTCACCAGGTAGCGTAGCAATAGTGTCCAGCAATTGCCGAACATTGGCGCCACCAACGTCAGCAATACGCGCCTCTGGTCCGAGCTTACCCATCCTGGCCTGCGCCATACCCAATGCGCTTTGCAGTAAATCTGGTGGCGTATCGCGCAGCAGCGCCTCGGCAACCTTTTGCTGGGCATAGGTAGATGCCGTTTCTTGTGAACCATACCTGCCAGCAACCTGGCGTCCAGCAGCTCCTAAAACGCCCATTACAGGCTGCGTAATAGGTCCAAGCACCGCACCCATCAGCGCGCTCTTTCCAGCGTCTGTTGCTATCTCTCCTGCTGTCTGTCCCTCGCTTGCTCCAGCCCCACCAAGCAATCCATAACCGACGCCTCCAGCACCGGCCTGGACCATGCGCTGACCCAGACCCATAACCTTGCCAGCCTCTGGCGCCGCAGTTAGATAGCGTCCAATATTTGAAACAGTCTGCGCCACTTTTGGTGCAGCAAATTCAACTGTAGGCATAACTGCCTTGCTAACAACGCCAGCCGCCCTCATAGGTAAACCTGCAAGCATGGTGGGGATTGACGCCACGCCCTGCAAGCCAGCAGATGTCCAGGGGTTTTCCTTCATGTAGGACTCAGCAGCTCCACGACGTATATCACGCTCCTGCTGATACGCCTCGAATAGCGGTTTACCAGTTTGATAGGCAGTAACGGGAGCCGCCAATGCACCGGCAAGTTCATCATAGAAGCCGAATGTCGGACCCTGCATCGCAGTCAAGAAACCTTTTTCAAGTTCAGACTTTTTGGCGCCGGCCTCGTAAGCAGGAGACTTACGCTCAGACAAGAATTTAAGTATCTCTGCTGGTGCGTATTGGTTCTCTACTGCGCTTGTAATGCTTTGAGTTAGATCAGGCATTGAGGCAAGATACTTGATGATCTCATCATCTTGATATCCAGCAGATTTAGCCTCTTTGATCTTAATTTTTAGATCATCCATGATTTAATCCTTATGGTACTCTAGGCTTAAAAATATCGCCTAATGGCTTTCTTTGCGTTCCACCAGGTCCACCACCCATCAAAGACGGAATTTTTGCCTGTTCTCCAAGTGCAGTGCCAAGGTTTTTGAATCCGTATGAAGTACCAAATGCCTCGTACTCTTGACGCTTTTTGTTGTAAGCCTGACCAGCAGCCGCATAAAGTTCATTAGACAAACTCTGGAAATCATCACGTTGAGTAGGTGTCAGCTTTTGACCTGACATCATGTTGCTAAAGTAGTTCTGTAAACGATCCATGCGACCAGCAGCGGCCATTGCAATACCAAGTTCAGACTCGCGTACAACAGAGCCAGGATCAAGCAGTTTCATTACCTTAGTAGCGCCAGCAACATCACCAATTGGAGTTCCTTGCTTTAAGGATGAAACTACCTGTCCGTATGCAGATTGCATATCGCTGAAATCTTTGTAGATTGGTTCGGCTTTAAATGCTTTACCCAAAGACATTTCATTTTCAAAGCCTTTTTGACCGCCAGTCATATCAACAGGAACATTGACCTTTGTTATTGGTGCAAGTGTTCTACGATAATCACCAACTTGGCCCATGCCACTAGCACCAGTTCCACCTAGTGATTTACCTAAAAGGTACTCCACCGCACGAATATCAGGTGACTGTGCCTCGTAAGGCATAGTATCTTGAGCAATCCTGGGTTCGCCTTTTTTGTTGTACTGGACCATCTGAACTTGTCCGTTAACAACTTGCGCTACTGGTGCACCGTATTCTTCAGCACCTAGATCAGCCGGTGCAATTGGCGCTGGTATCACGCCACCGTTTTCTGTCTGAATGTAATAATTTCCATCAGCAGCTTTGAATGCCTGGCCTTGCGTCTTTGGTGGCTGCGATAGCTTGTACAGTTCTTGGATGCCTTCTTTTGGTGTCATCTGCGAAAGTAGCGTAGCCATTTGCGGCGTCAAAGTACCGCGCTGCATTGCCCCACCACCGCCACCTAGATTGCGAGTAGGTTGACCAATCATCTCAGCCCTAGCAACAGTTGGTCCTGCTGGTAAGTCTGCTGTAGGCGGTGCGGCCAATGCAGACTCTGGAGTCATTAAACCTGTAACTGGTCCTTGTCCACCAGTTAGTTGCATAACCATCTTGGCGTAATCCTCTTGCATCTGCTGCGCACGCTTTGCCTCCTCCAGCTTTTGCTTGGTCAGCAATCCAGCAATGCCCTGCTGCTGCGCCTGCTGATAACCCGTCTGCCCAGCCCCATACGCCTCGCCTAAAGCCTGGCCGATACCAATGGGAGTCGAGCTAGGACCGGATGACTTGAGCAGCGCCATAGCCGCCTGCATGACGCCCTGTTGCTGCATACGCTTTAGCTGCTCTGGGTCTAGGTAACCCTCTAGGCCGCTGGATGGCGCATTGCCAAACAGCAGGCCACCTAAATCAAAATCTGCCATGATGTTTCCCCTTTAACCGAAGTATCCAAGCAAGCCACCGAGTGCGGCGCCTAATCCACCGCCAATTTGATTACCAGCTAGAGCACCACCCAAGCCGCCAGCGGCACGGTTTTGGTACAGCGGTGTGCTTGTGGTCTGTCCAAGGTTGCCAGGCTGCATACCCAGAGCCGTCTGCTGGATACCAAGGCGCTGAGTGGCTAGGTTGCGCATAGCATCGAGCTGCTGCTGCTCCAATTGCTGGCGTGCTCCACCAGCTCCCATAACCTGCTGCGCACCACCAAGGCGTAGTGCCTGCTGTTGGCCACCAATGCCACTTAATTGCTGCGCACCCATCAGCTGATTTGATCTGTCCTGTCCCTGCGCCGCCATAGCCTGGTTAAATGCTTGCTCATTAAGGCGCGCTGATAGGTCACCATATTGCTTGGTAAATCCAAGGTTTGTCTGCGCCTCTGCAACACCCTGGCGTGAACCGCCAAAGGCGCGAGCCTGCTGCGCTTGCTGAGAAGTCTGACGCAAAGCGTTCTGACGTGATGCCTCCAAGTCAGCTAAAGCATTTTGCGTAACGCCCTGAGAGTACGGGTTCATGTAGCTGCCAAGTGTCCCAGGACCCTGCGCAAGTGACAGGTTACGCGGACCGGCAGCCTGTTGCGTAAGCATTGCAGCCTGGTCCACTGACGTCAGTCCCTGGCCAGCAAGACCAGCATTTGTCAGCGCCTGCTCACCACTTTGGTACATAGCGTTCATTGGCGCAAACTGCTGCTGCGGTAGTGATGCCGCCACGCCCTGCGCCTGCTGATAGTTCTCTAAGTACGCCTTCTTGATGTCTGGATCAACGCTAGTCGTACTCGTTTGTGTGCCGCCGCCTTTGCTCATAATCGTGCTCCTTATGCTTCCAGCAAGCCGGATAGCTTGCCCTTAGAAATCTTGCCGCTGTTGATTGCGTTCATTAACTCGATGCCATACTTTTGTGTGGCCTTGCGGTTCATCACAAACTCACCATCTTGTATAGACGCAAACCCGTTATCTGGACCCATCGGGTCGGGACCCACCATCCTCGACTTGTCAATCATCCCGCCCATGTTGTTTGGCGGTGCTGGAGTAACAAACCTTTGAGGGTCGTACCCGCCAATATTTGTACCCGCCTCAAAGTCAGCGTACAAGTTCTTAGGCGCCTGCATCTGCTGCATGATTAGCTCGTAAGGGCTAACGCCGCCAGGTGTCTTTGTAGGGTCGTACTGTCCAAGAATCCTTGTCGGTGTGTACGGGGTTGCGATAGGTGACATACCAAGGTTTGCAAATGGCTTACCTGATGGTGGCACATAAGGCGCCATCGTGAAAGGTGCTGCTGTGGGTTCAGTCTTGTTTGCGTTTGCAACACTTGATAAGACACTTGCCGCTAGTAATGCGTTTGTTGGTGTTACAAATGATGGAAGTTTTGATGGCTCTACTGGCGGCGCTGCTGTAGGGGTTACACCCTGAAATGGCAAATATGCACCAGCGCCAATTGTTTCAGGATTAAACAAACCCGATTCAATAGCAGAAGCATTTACTCCATAACCAGGAGTCCCAATTCCAGACTCTATTGCTGCTGGTGTTAATTGTGGTGGAGGTGCAGTCGGAGTAGGACCACTAGGAATAGTCGCTTCAATATTAGGTGGAGGTGGTGTTCCAGGTGTAGCCGTAGGAGCTAAAGCCAAATCAGATAATAGACTTCCACCAGTTCCATAAGTAGCAGCCAATTGAGCTGCATTTAACAATCCTTGAGAAGCTCCATAAGCACCAATTGAACCAGGCGTGAATGCACCAGCTGCAATCATCTCTGGAGAAAACGCCAATGGTGCAGCAGCAGCAACCTGCCCAGCACCAAGCGCAGCGGTAGCACCTTCAGCACCCAATAGGCCAGCGCCACCAGCGCCAGCTCCAGTTAAGCCTAGTGCTTCAAATGCCATCGGTCCAAGGAATGGCAACGCAAGCATAGCCAGTGCTGGCAAAGCACCTTCAAGTCCTCCGACTCTTTTTTGTGTTCCTTGGTACTCACCACTGGGAGTAAAGTTAACGTACTGGCTCTGCCCGTTGTCATAGCGATATCCGATAGGGGGACCGTAAGGTACTGTTTCTGAGCCACCTTGACCACGCGATATTGTTCCTTGTGCATAAACAGGCTCAATCTCTTTACCGCCTAGTCTTTCTTGTTCTGCAAGAATTGCAGCAGGTTTAGGCGTTGGTACTATTCCTTGACGTGCAGCAGTCTCCGCATCAAACTTATACCCTGTTACTATTTTTGATCCATCTCGGCGTTCTATATAGACAGGAACCATTCCAAACCCTTGAGTCTGAGATAGTACCTCTGGTGTTTCTGATCTATTTGGTCCTGATCCAGCCATATCAAAGTTCCTTGCTCAAAATGAACCACTTAGGTTCGTATCCTTCATCTCGCAGAAACGTCTTAGCCCAGCCCTGACGCCCTGCGAGAGTAACTCGCGTGCAACCTAAACTCTTACCCCAACGCTCGATGTATGGTCGCATCAGCTTGAGTTCATCTAGGTCGCCGCCAGCCAAGAAGTAATGCAAGTTCTTGATTCGCGGATAGACAATGATCTCGGTCACTACCACCGAATTGACGCCTGGCCATACCTGAAACCGATTCTCGGTTACCGCCTGGGCTATATCGTCAAATGTGTGTGTGCCTCCGGAGTATTCTAAAGCCGATTGCACCTGCTGGCGCAGCCTATGTAAGTCCTCCAGGTCTGTCACCGCAGCCCACCGGCTGTCGCCTCAAGGCGCATAACCCCAACCCGCCAATCGGCCAAAGTGTTACCCGTCACCTTAATTTCTACCTGGCGCCCAGAAAACCGTACACAAGTAGGGTTTGCAGCCGTAAATGGCCCATGAATAGATTCCGTACCAGTAGGATAGAAACGTGACGTGAACGAAACGACTGCCTCTCCCAACGTCTGCTCGTCTGGAATAACCTGCCTGACGTGCATTATGTTATCTCCTAGCCCCAATTCAATGGGTCCAGATTGCGCGTACAAGGTAGCTGAGTCGTAAGCAAAGCCGACCTCATGCTCGTAGATGTAGCCGCTACTATCCACCATGATGGGGTAAGTGAATACGCCAGCATCAGCACCAGCGAGGCGAGACAATGTACCTATGTTCCAGTGGCCTTCTCGGTAGTTGTACGTCACATAGGAATCGTTCTCATTGGAGTCATTGGACGGATAGAACCACCATATCTCACCAAATTTGCTATTGTGTACAGCGTAGATTTTTGACTTTTGCGTCAGGTTTATGTCGTTGAAAACGTAGTCTGAAACATCGCAAGGCAATGGCTTGACGTACCCATCGTATATCCAGAAACCTGATCCACTCATCCAAATGGCTGAAGTGTCTATAGCTGCCACAGACTGAGCAGAGATTAAACCGCACCCGCTGCCAGCTTTCTCAAACCCATAAACAAATGGTGCACCGATGTACTGAGCTGTGTGTACGTCAACGTCAGTAAATAGTAAGTTAACACCTTTGACGCGCTTACCGGCCAACAAAGTTCCTGCCGTTGCCAGTTCATAGTCACCCGCCAAATTGTCTATGGCGGCAGTCCATACCGTATTGTTCTCTTGATCTGACCAGGCTACCTTTCGCGGGTTACCGCCAGCACCCAAAGCAAACACAATCCGATCTGCTGTGACCATTACCGCCTTGCAGCTTGTCGGTGCATTGGTGATGGCCGCTGCCAGCGTAGGCGTTGTAAACCCTAACTGCCACTCGTATAGCTTTCCATCAGCGCTTGAGCAGGCTATCAGGTACTCACCCCAAGTATCCATTGACCAGGTCGTTGCGCTAATAACGTCACCCAAGTCAGGGCGCTGGACGCCATACGCGAAGTTTCCATAGGCAGCGTACCCGTAGCCGGTATACGAAGTAGCGTCAGCAATACCTGCCGTGAATCCTATCGGGGTAATCTCTTTGAGTGTGCCTGACTCGTTCATCACATACAGTTTGGTGTGCGTACCGGCTCCGATCCAACGGTCATTAGTGTTATCACGCCAGGTAATCAGGCCCCTGCACTTTCCAGACATCGCAGTCTGAGAGCTAAAACGTTTACGCCACCCATTAATAGGGCGCAGAGTATTCTCGTACCAGCGCACCAGGTTAGCGTCGTACCAACGCCCAGATGACTGGTACTCAGTTCCGTTACGGTAGATTCCTGGTGGTATTTTCAAGGGTATGTACATGACGTTCTCACATTGTGTTCGACACAAATTGCATGGTCGCAATCAGCGACGCGGTAGATGGATAAAATGATCCAGCAGCGTATGCCTGGATGCTGACTGCGGTGCTATCAGTCTCCCACCAAAGTTCAACGTAGTCGTTGGCATTAAGTGATAAAAAGTAGTTCCAGGAAACTATCGTGTGGCCATTGACTGATCCATGCTTAGATGGTATCCCAGCAAATCCTGTAGAGCCGACAAGGTTTGTCCCGTTGATCTTAATCCATACCCTTGCATCATGGTCTGCGCTGGCTGTATTCTCAAACTGCCCAGACCACTGAAGGTTGTAGATGCCAGAGTCTGTTACCGTAATACGCGAATTGCTGACCACCGTAATCCCATTGGTGTAATCAGTCGTATTAAACGTCATCGCATACGCGGTATTGATGGCCGCTGCCGTCTGGTCTGCTGTGCTCTGAAAGGCGCCATACGGGGCATTGATGTACCTACTACCCCTGACTCCAAAGATAGAGCCAAGTACCGAAGTCAGCTTCCTGAAGTAAGCATTCAGCGCGCCATTGGACTCATTGAAATTTCGGCGCTCGTACTCCTCTGGTGGGTAACCCAGATTAGGCGGTGTCGGAGTCTCAAGTTTTTGCTGGATGGCCATAGTTTTATTTTGCAACCATTAGGATAAAAATAGGACGCGCTCATCCTTACGCCGATTCTGTAGACCCTTCAAAGGTTTACCGCCTGCCATGCAATACTTTAAAAGCTCGTCCGCAGCGCCTTCCATATCCCCGCGTAGCACCTTCTGGCGTAACGTACTACGCTGGAGTGTCCCAAGGCCCACGTTAAAAGAGAAACTGACAAGACCATCAAACTGACCCTGTGTAAGAACGACAGGACAGAAACGCTCCACTCCGCGCTCAAAGCGCTCCAGGTCTGCTGCAAGTATTCCATCAACCTCCTCTATAGTCCATTGGCGGTCATCCTCTGGCCTTAATGGGTATCCATTGCGTTCTTCCAGCTTTAGCTTACCCTGCGCTGGGTACAGTACATGGCCAACGCAAACAGTCCAAAGCAGAGCTGGACAACGATAGGGACGCTGCCTAGTCCCCTCGTGATGCTTAATCATGGAAAGTGCTTTTGCTGATACTTTCATTTCTTTTGCGTTTGCACGCACCCCACTTTGTAGCCCAGGTCGCGCCACTCTTTAGCTGCCTTCTGGCAGGCAGCCTCGTACTCAAAATAACCGACAATAATTATTGAGTTCATGTTGATACCTGTAACCAGCACCAGGGTCCAGATCATTTTCCAAAGGCTCTGCCACCAAAATGAAACGCGACAATAGATGCGAACAGTGCCTGGGTATTGCTATCCCACAGCTTCTCAGCCAGCGCAGGAAACGCCACACCATTGTTGTACCCATAGATAAACATACCTACGTCAACAAAGCACAGCAGCAAAAAGAATCCCATAGTGATGAAACTGCGCGTACCGGCACGTAAGTCCTTTATCCACTGTGATGTCCCCTCTCCCAGAGACTCGTCGTGCTTGTAGATGGCATTCATCTCAGCCACCTGTGCATTGACCAGGTTCTCGTTGGCCTTGGCAGTTGTTTCTAATTCCAGTTGCTGACTGTGTATTTGCTCTACACGTTCCTGCGCCTCAAAGCCTGCTTTGCGTAGTTCTAATTCGCGCTCAATCTGCATGGCTGCCAGCGCCAGCTCATGCTTCTTGTCGTTGCGATCTTGAAAGAAGTCCAGCAGTTTAGGCAAGCCGCCCATTAAAAAAGATATGAGAGTAGAAAGAATAGTCAGCATTTATTTCCCCAAAAGTAACGTAAGCCACCAAAAACATAAACCTAGCAACAGCAGCGCAAGTGCACCACCAATTAGCCAGGTCAATAAATCATCAATCTCTGCCTTGCGCTTCTTGGCCTTGCTCTCTGACAGTATTTCCTCTACCTTGCGCTGCTTAATGATGTTGTTGCGCTCCACCATTAACTGCTGCCAAAGGTCGGCATTCCCCGACATCACCATGTAATTGTTTAACTCTTTCTCAGCATCTGCCAACTGCTTGGCCTGCATTACTATCTCAAACGCCTGTGCTGTATCTGACTTAGCAAAACTGCTCTTAGGCTTGGACGCCTCCCTTTGGACAATATCCTTTGCCTCGAAAAACTTCATCATCTCCCCGCCAATGGCGTGGATGTCTTTGCCCATCTTGATAGCGGCCTGCACCCCCTTTATCGCGGCTTGGGCAGTCGCAAAGGCAGTTATAGGGTCTATCATTTTGGTTCACGGATTGCCATTAGATTCTATGAATTTAGAGTACACAATCAGACAAAAGCCTGCGTCCTTGACTATCCATGTAGGGAAATAAAAATCTACCGGATACGTTCCAAATTGCAAAAAATGGATGGAACGAAATGTTTGCACACCAAGCCCAAGGCACAGCAATAAAAAACCTATTCGGAAAATCTTGTCTTGTTCTTGCCAGTGGCGTCGGTGAGTAAGGACTACCGATAGCAGTATCGCTATGGCGCTAAAGCCCATTACTAGCAGCAGCCAAAACTCGACAATCATGCGGCTCATTTTTTGACACCCTTTACGGCATCCTGTAATTCCAAGATGTCTTTGTCCTCGTACTTCTCAAAGAAATTACGCAATGCGTTTAACGTAAATGGTGAAAGCGCACCGATGCTTACACCGACAAAAAGAACCATGTCTGCCTTGGTCTGGTCAACGCCAAGCCAAATCAATATTGCGCCACCCGCTGTTAGCGCAATAGTGATTGCAATGGCTGTGCTAATCATTGCAGCCGCAATAATTCCTTTGTGCCTAATAAACTTTGGCTGCCACATTACATTCATGATGCTCACACCAGCCAAAGAGCCGATAGCCAAAAGAATTTTATTCAGCGTGTATTGAGTTATATCAAACATTAGCAGTGCTTTCCATTGGGGTCAAAAGGGTCAAGTAAATTATTGCAAATATAAACTGCTACTGTCTTACGCCATCCATCATCACCGGCTATGTACCGTTGCAGCCTTGCAGTGACTAGCCATTCTTTTGGCAACTCCGCAAAGGCTATTGTCGCCACCGTTATTTGGCACGCCACATCCATCAACACTGCAATCACTACAAACGGCATCAGCAGCACCTTAGACAGGCCCGTTAGCTTACCTGCAAGTTGCACGCGGTACACGCCCATCGTGAAAACGTAAAAGACGTAGAACAGCCATAGCGCAGCAATGACGGTGATTACTGCCACGGCAGTCCTTGCGCGACAACGGGATTCTTTTGCAAATCAATATTGGCGGCTAGGCTTGCTTCTATTGCGTCCTTATCCACGCGGCTGGCCCAGCACCATTTCAATACGTCCTGCTCCGTCACCTTTTCAAATGGGCTGGATGGCGTTGCGTCTTGAAATCCGCAAGTTCCGTAGCTTGATGCAGAGTATTCGCCGTCAACAGCGCTTACTGTCCAGTGTGCCGTGGTGATAAAACCGTCTGCAATGAGGCGGTCACATTGGGTGATTTTCCAAGTAGTAGTCATGATATTTCCTTTAGGTTGATTCAAGTGCCGTGATACGGGCGGTGAGGGATGTGATTAGTGCTTGCTGTTCTTGTATTGCGGCGGTTAAAGTGGCTACTAAAACGCTTGTATCAATTCCTTGTGGCTTTATGTTTCCATCTTTGTCAACGGCATCTTTTTCACCAGTTACAGCGTGAGAAAAAACTTCAGCTAATTCATGGGCAATGAAACCTTCACCGTCAGAACCATCTGATTTCCATTTGTAAGTAACTGGCTTTAATTTAGATACGGTTGCCAACGCATTTTGCATTGGTTGTACATTTTCTTTAAACCGATAATCGGAAAGTGATGTAAACAAACAAACCGTTCCAGTTGAAGTTATTTGTCCAACTGCGGCACTGTTATACAAAAAATAACCAAAATAAGCTGTTCCACTTGCGCTGGTGTGGTTTAGACCCAAGCCATTAAGTGATGCTAAATTACCAGACCCGTAAAAACGAGAAGCTGAAACTGGTGTTGTAGCCCCCACCAGCAAGTTACCGCTGGCATCCAGCGTCATCGCCTGAGCAAAGTTAATGGCGTTTCCTGCTGTGCCTGATGGGGCGTTGTACCAATAATGACCGCCACTATTGTCAGTCATATAACGAGTAGCAAGTGCGCCAGTAACAGCGTATTTCCATCCCGTACTGTAATAAGCATTTGCGCCAAGAGTTAATTCAGTTCCACCGCTGTAGCCAGCAAAATAGTTGCCAACACGACCAATCTCTAAGGCTTTGTATGTATTCCAAGCACTAGGAGTAACCCCTATCCCTACGTTACCGCTGGAGTCAATACGGGCGCGTTCTAAACTGTTTGTACCAAATACCAAAGAATATGCGCCTGTATGCCACATATTTCCGTTGTAAGCTCCGCTTACTCCACCAGCACTATTGTCCAGACCAACGTACAAAGTTCCACCAGTATTAACGTATCGAGTAAGTGAGTTGTTTGTACCAACAGCCGGAGCTACACGAATATTTGCTGCGGATGTTTGAATATCAAGTGCATAACTCGCAGCAGCACCCAATCCTAAATTAGTACCATCAAACTGTATTGCACTACCACTTGTAAGCACCTTGCTGCCGTTAAGGTAGGCTACCCCGTTGGCTGTGCCGCCAGAGAATGTTGGGTTAGCAGAGAAGGATGAAGTGCCGGTGCTTGTCAGCGTCCCCGCCACCGCCAGCGTCTTGCCAGAGCCGACATTGAGGCCGACAGAAGTACCTGTTCCATCGCCCTTGAATGCGGCATCAATGGTGTCCATGTCGGTATTGATCTTTGTACCCCAGGTGTCGGTACTGGCCCCCACTTCTGGCTTGGTGAGTAGTAGGTTTGTGGTTGTGGTATCTGCCATGATTTACTCCTATGCAATTGCTTGCCAAGTTTCCGCGTTATCTGAAATTGCTGTCCATGATTCTGAAGTGTCTGTGCCTGGTGTCCAGCTCTCGGA
>Ga0114977_10002455_pt1 | contig 11909 bp, 9 predicted proteins | sample S_130805_MF_Meta_FD_87026 | JGI IMG/M metagenome (GOLD analysis project Ga0114977, IMG submission 87026) | Freshwater microbial communities from Lake Simoncouche, Canada to study carbon cycling - S_130805_MF_MetaG | ecosystem: Environmental > Aquatic > Freshwater > Lake | place: Lake...
ATGGAAGAACTTGTAATAATTTATACAGACGGCGCATGTGTACCAAATCCAGGTAAAGGCGGATGGGGTGCTACTATGCAATACAGAGACGTCATTAAAGAATTTTCTGGATCAGAACCACAAACTACTAACAATCGCATGGAAATGCAAGCTGCTATTGAAGCACTTACAAGATTAAAAAGACCATGCAAAGTTAGAATTTATTCTGATTCAAAATATCTAGTTGATGGTTTTACACAATGGTTTCCTAATTGGAAAAAGAATAAGAAAACCGGTTACTTAAATCAAGATTTATGGTTAAAATTAGAAATTGTGGCTGCTGCACATACTATAGATTGGCAATGGGTTAAAGCTCATTCAGGCATTCCTGGTAACGAACGTGCTAACGATTTAGCAGAAGCTGCTGCTCGTAAGTAATCACTTTTAATCCCTTGTTCAGAACATATTTGTAAATACTGGACAAAACACTTTTATATTTCACACTAACATAAGGTTGGCAGGCCGGATTGTAATACTGCTGGGTCAAGTTCTGGAAACGAGAACCGCTGCTCAAATCGTTGATTGTGCAACGACTTTTAAACACTACCCTCACGCGAGAGGATGCCAAAAGCAACGTCCATTGACGTCAATGCTTTGTTTAATCGGAATGGTGGACTAGCTGTATTTGAAACAGAATACATAGTTCTTAAATCTGTAGAATACCAGTAATGGTAACAATTTCATAATGATATACATAGCACCTGAAAGTTATATCTTAAAAATACCTGTAAGTAGTGGTCCGGAGGTAGCCAATATGAGAGTCTACAGTCACGTAAAATCTTACTGCGATTCCATGGCGATGGGGTGAAATCATGCATCCAACTTTATTAGGGTGCATCTGACTTCAAAAGTGATATCTAATTATTTATTATTAAATATTAATTCATTATTACTATTTTTTTTCTTTCTTAAGTTTCTTTAGATAAATGTATTGAGCGATAGCGAAAATACAGATGAACGTTAGTTCATCTTTTAATATGAGAATTAATATTTAATAAATATTCATATTATATAAGGGATATTACGAAAGGATGATCCTATAAGGAATACTATGAGAATTCGAGAAATAACAACACCTACACCACTTTATGAAGCTGAATCTTTTAATAGTATGCTTGATAAATCAGTTGCTGAGTACATGAAAAAGAGACACATAACAGTACCGTCTAAGGTCGAATCATTCCTTAGAGTCTTAAAGAAAACAACTTATGCTGCAGCACTTGTAGTACCAATATACAAATATTATGCTAATGTTGAAGTAATAAAAGATCAGTATAAAAATAATCCAGCTGAAATTGCATCGCATACACAAATTGAAGAAGGGATTTTAACTACAACAGTCCTTGGACAAGTTGCAACTATACTAGGCGGAGAAGTTTTATTATTTTTTCTAGCAGAACTTTTTGGAGCTATACCGATTGTTGGTTTGTTGCTAGTTAGGATCCTGCAGGCGTTAGCACCAGCTGCAAGTGCAATGCTAGCAGGTTGGTTAAGTTCTGAAGGTGGAAGATCATTTATTGTTAATTTGGTGCATGTGCAACAACTTCAAGATATTCCGGGATTTGCAGCTGATTTAGTTTCTACATTTAAAGATGGAATTTCTTGGTGTATTAGTAAAGCTGAAGACGCTGCAGGAATTGATATTCCGTTTATTGGTCCAGATCATAAACCTGCAGATCCAAATGCACCTAAACCAGATAGTACTACACCTCCTGCAGATCCAAATGCACCTAAACCAGATGTTAAACCAGATGTTAAACCATCTGCAACACCGACTGATCAAAATGACCCATGGGCAATCAAACCTAACACTCCGCCGGTGTATCCTAAGAAACCGACAGAGTTAAAGAACATTGTAGCACCGACAGATGACGACTCATATAGAACATGGGACAGAGTTAAAAGAGGTGCAAACGGACAACTACAATTAAAGTAACGGCATCCTAGAAATTTTAGTTAATTCAATATTATCTTTAACAATATCATACATAATATCACGATCTTCTGAACCAAGATTATAAAGAAGATCGTTGATGCCAATACCTCCTCTCATATACCAACACAATCTATAAAGCTCGTGCTTAAAATTCTTAATTTCATTTCCAAGCCTAATTAGATATTCAAAAATCTCTTCTCGTGACAGTCTAATTAGGCGGCTGCGAAAAAATTTGCTTGATCTAGATCAATTGAAAGACTTGTACCAGCGCCACATGCAGAACAATGAACTTCAACATCCGGCACTCTCCAAACTTCTTTATTTTTATTAAATTGATCACGAATTTTATCAAAAATGTCTTTATCACAATTTGTTAACCATTCATAAATAAAATTAGATTCAGTAACAACTACCGTTCCTGTATCAACTGATTCGATACTAGCTGAATAAATGTCATTTTGCAATGTACCTAAATCTTTAAACAACTCTCCAATAAGTTGTTTTTGTTCATCTTCTGTTTTAGATGCAGTTGCAGATAATTGTTGTTGTAACCGCATATTACGAATTGAAAAATCAGTTGTTTTTCTATAAGTTAACGGCTGCAATTTAATTAGTAGTCCGTTGTAATTAATAACACTATCATACGTGCATTTTGCAAAATGATCAACTACTGTAGTTAAGTCAACGTCGTAGTCATTTTCCTCTCCACATTTATCACATCTATTAATAATTTCTAAAATATTTCCAAATGTTGCAATACGAATAGCAACTAATAATAAATCAGTATCTAATGATGTTACTTCCCACCCATCTTTAACGCTAGGGCAACAACTTTCTATAATTGACACTGTACTTTTACCTGATACTAGAGCATCAGGAGTTTTAACAATGATTTCATCCATGCCTGTCATACTAAAAATTGGCATATTTGTTGCATCACCAGTTAAACTTCCTAGCTTGTTGTAAATACCGCCTGATGGTAAAGGAATGTAAATTTTTGGTTGTCTGTAAAATTGTTGTAAAGGATTTTGAGCCATTTTTATCTCCGGATAAATATATAATTAACCGTATTTATATACACAAAATTTTAGGAAAATAAAAATGTCAGACTTGGACAACCGAACAGCACAGCAACTTACCGAATCGTTAGACGATCTTACTAAAGCTCTAAAAGGTAAAGGAAACCCGAGAGCATCAGATTCATCATCTTCATCTTCAGGTAATAACTCAAAAAACAATGGCGGCGGCGGAGTGATGGATCGATTTTCCGAACTAGCAGGCGGTGCAACTGGTGCTCTTAAAGCTGTGTGGGACGGCAGTACAAAGGTTGCAGATGGATTTCATTTACTTACTGGTGTAATAGAAAAGAATGGTGGAGTTCTTGGGCAAACATTTGGTTCACTAGCTAAGAAAGTTGGCGATTCTGTTCTTGACACCCACCAAAAATATACCGAATTTGGTGAGTACGGCGCTGGGTTTAATGAAAACTTAGGAGAAATGGACCGTTTAATCAAAGGTGCAAGGATGACCCATGAAGAATATGGGGACATGCTAAAGAAAAATGCTACGGAATTAAGTGGTTTAGGTTCTACAATGAACCGTTCGCAAGTAAACTTTTTAGAATTTACTAAAGGTTTACAAGAATCCGATGTTGTTAATAAATTAAAAGAATTTGGACTTCAAACTGAAGATGTTACGGAAGTAGCTAAAGCAGCAATGGCTAATCAACGTGGCCTTGACATGTCTGACCTTGAAACTAAAAATGCTGCTATTGATTCTGCTATCAGAATGACAGCAGCTATGGAAGAAACTACTAGGATAACCGGATTAAGTAGAAAAGCTCAAGAAGATGCGCTTAAAAAGGAAATGGAAGACGCACAAGTTCAAGTTGCAGTTTCTAGATTAGATAAAGATGCCAGAAATAGATATCAAGAATCAGTAGCCGAAATGGCAGATATGCCAGAAGCTGCTAAACGAGTATTTAAAGAAACATTTACAGGCGGATTGCGCACTAAAGACGGTGCAGAATCTATGGCTGCAATGGGTAGTGCCGGTCCAGAATTGCAAAAAGCTGCAGAAGCAATGAAGAATGCAAGAACTGAGGAAGAAAAAACCGCAGCTAAAGTTCAACTGCAGAAAGCAGTTGAAGCAGTTGATAAATGGCAAAATTCTGATGGTTTCAAAGACATGGTTCAATACGGTAAAGGCGGCGTCGCATCTAAAGCTACAGAAGCTTGGACCGGCAATAAAGAATTGCCTCAGATTCAAACAAAAATTGATGAAGAGAAAAATAAAGGCAATAATATTGACGAAGCCACTGCTAGACGAATGATTCACGATGAAGCCAAAAAAAACTCAATGGGTCTAGATGAAAAAGGTGAAAAACTTAAAGATACAGAAGTTGCAACTACTTTAAACAAAGCTAACAGTACATTAAAAGATATGTCTGCTGGTGCATCTAAAACTTTTGGTGAAATGGTCAGAACCGGTAACGACTTTGTTAAAGAATGGGACGGTATAAATGGCATATTGCGAGCTAGGAAACAAGAAGAAGCAACTCCTGGTGCACTTATTAAAGAAGCTGCAGGTTCTTTTAAATCTCCAATTAGTATTGGCCATGCATATCAGGACGCCAATAAAACCGCACGTGAAGGATCAGTATTGCCATCTGATGCCGACGCAGCTAAGTCGCCTGCAAAACATTCGTTTGCTGGTGGTACACCTGAATTTGAGAAGTTTTTATCAGGCGGCGGCGGCTTTAAAGACATGTTTACGCCGTTTGATCCAAAAGGCGAGCTTGCAGAGCTACACGGCAATGAAATTGTAGCAAACGAAGATCAAATGAAACGGTTTGTTCAACAAATAATGCCTCCTATGTCGCCATCGGCTGAACAAAAACAATCAAAATCATCAACACCGTCTACTACAGATGTTAAAGATGCTACAAAATTAGATCAAGTTCCTGCTACACCACAATTAACTGATATTAGCAAAACATTTACAGATATTAATACTGAAATGAAAGGTGTTGCTAAACAATTTAACGAAATTGCTGATAAATTTAAAAACATTACCTTTGCTCCTCAAGCAAAAGAGATGCATGAAACAGTTTCTAAGGCAATTGAAAAAGCTACCCCGCAAACTAAAACTACAGAAGTTAAACCAGTTGAACCACCTAAAGCTGAAGTTAAACCAGTTGAACCACCTAAAGCTGAAGTTAAACCAGAAGTTAAACCAGCTGATTCTAAACAATCAGAAATAGCAAAAGCTGAAATAACACAACTAGCTACTACTATTAAAGCTGGTATCGCTAAAGAAGAAAAAACAGAACAAAAACCTGCTGAAAATCCGTTTAAATTAGTAGAGCAACAATCTATTGCACAGTTAGGGCAACAATTTAATAAACTTATTAAACCAGCTACTCCTAAAGAACAACCTACAATTACTACTCCTTCGTTAGACGCAATTAAACCTACTAAGTCTATAGAAGAAGCTGCAATTACCGCACTGCATCAAAATTTTGAACATTTAAACAAGTCAGTATCTGGTTCATTGACTGAAGTTAAATCATCAAATGCTGAAAAAACTAAAGCTACGGTTGCAGCACCAGTTAAACCTAAGGCTCCTGATGTTTCTAAGTTAGACGACAGCCTGATAAACCTAGCTAAGTTTAAACAATCAATGAATTCTGGCGATATATCTAAAATTGGTATGTCGCAAATGGATCTTAGTGACTCTGGTAAAGCTGCAGAAGACAAATTAGGACCATCTGCTGCTCGTGCAGCATTACAGAAGAAACGTGAAGCATTAGAAGACGCATCTTTTGATTACGAACAAATGAAAGCAGATAAAACTAAGCCAACTGCTGAATCCGCAGAGAAATTAGCTAAGAAAAAAGAAGAAGTTGCAAAATTAGCACTATCATACGAAGATGATCTAATCAAAACTAAAGGTAAATTGAAACTTCATGCTGAAGAAGAAGCTAAACATGCTGAAGTTAAAAATAAAACTGCCAAAGAATCACAAGCAAAACAAGTTGCACAAGCATTAGAGTCTGAAAAGAACTTTATGAAAGAGCACGGCGCAACTGCACAGTCATTATCTAACAAACCTAAAGTAGCTGACAAGTCTATTAAGGAAATGACCGATGCTGAAAAGAATTTTGCAATGTACAGCAGTGGTAATAAACCACCACCGCCAACCCCTGAAGGTATTCACTCACCTAAAGATCCTAAGTTTGATCAGTTGCGTGAACAGCTTGGTAGTTCTTTTAAATCATTAGATGCTACGATTAAACCTGCAGGTTTACCAAAATTAGAAGACATTACTACTAAATATGAGCCAATTAAAGAAGAACCAAAAGAAAAAGGGTTCTTTGATTCGATTAGTGATGTAGGTTCTTCTATTGCAGGGATGTTTAAAGGTGATAATAAACCTGGATTTGCTAAAGGCAATGTAAAATACGAAGAAATATCACAAGAAGAAAAAGATGCCGCAGATAAACGTTCACAAGAAGGTATCGGTAAGGTAGATCATAGTCCAGAAGCAACTGCAGCTCGTATTGCAGAACTTAATAGACAACATTCAAGCTATTACAAGCAAAAACCTGATATTAAAGATGATAAATCTAAAGAACCTGCTAACATCGATGATAAATCTAAAGTCGACCCGCCTAAAGTTGACATTCCGAAGCCTGCTGAATCAAAAGAGCAAGCACATGTTAATGCAATGTACAAAAAGTTTGGATTAGAAACATTTAAAGACTATAATACTAGAACGTCAGCTGAAGTAAAACAATCACATGCGTCGATTAGAGATGTAAAAAAAGATCATGCAACAATAACAACACAAGATGTTCAGCCACCTAAACCAGCTACTCCGCCAAAGGCTGTAGAACCACCTAAACCAGCTACTCCGCCACCTGTACCCGCAGCACCGGCAGCTAAAGATGTAACATTAAAAGATATACATGAAGCGTTAATACAGTTAAATAAGACTATGACACAGATGTCCCAACATACTGATACTATTAGCAGTAATAGTCATAAACAAGTTAAAGCAACAAAGAGTTTATCAGATAATCGATTGGGATAAGCAAATAAAAAAGGAAAATACATATGACATGGCGAAAACACTTTTCACCGGTTGACGTTAATTACGAATATAATCGTTCAGCAAATACATCGCAGAATTCTAAAGCAGGACCTGCTAGAACTAACTATTCTAGCTACTTACCTGATGTATATTCTGGTAGTCCTAACCGAGTTGAACGATATCAGCAATACGAAGTTATGGATAGTGATCCAGAAATTAACGCAGCACTAGATATTCTTGCTGAATTTTGTACACAAAAGCTAAAAGATGGAAAAAGTCCATTTACTGTACGTTGGAATAGCAAAGGTACTAACTCAGAAGTACGAATTTTAGGTGAATACTTACAACAATGGAACAAACTACAACAGTTTGATACTAAAATCTTCCGTATTGTACGTAATGTATTCAAATATGGTGACGCTTTCTTTATTAGAGATCCAGAGACACAAAAATGGAACTGGATTGATAATAGCAAAATCATTAAAATCATTGCAAATGAAAGTGATGGTAAGAAGCCAGAACAATATGTTATTAAAGACCTTGCACCTAATTTTGAAAATTTAGTAGTTACTCAGATTACTCCTAATATTAATCCTAGACAAGCAGGTGGCGGTATGACGTCCGGCGCAGGATATATGGGATCTCCAGGTGCGCAAAAAGGTTCGTCCGGTCCGTCACCTAGTGCAAGTGGTGGTTCTAGGTTTGGTTTAGCTGAAACAGAATATGCAATTGATGCAGAACATATTGTGCATTTATCATTATCAGAAGGGTTAGACAACAATTTTCCATTTGGTAACAGCTTATTAGAGAATATTTTTAAAGTTTATAAGCAAAAAGAGCTTTTAGAAGACGCTATTTTAATTTATCGTATACAAAGAGCACCCGAAAGACGGGTATTTCACATTGATGTAGGTAATATGCCAAGCCATTTAGCTATGGCGTTTGTAGAAAGAGTTAAAAATGAGATACATCAACGTAGAATCCCTAGCCAAAGCGGCGGTGGACAGAATGTAATTGACAGTGCATACAATCCGTTATCAATAAATGAAGACTATTTCTTTCCGCAAACTGCAGAAGGCCGTGGTTCTAAAGTTGAAACGTTACCAGGCGGTACTAATTTAGGTGAAATTGACGACTTAAAGTTCTTTACAAACAAGTTATTTCGCGGCTTACGTATTCCGAGTAGCTACTTACCAACAGGTGCAGACGATTCTCAAGCAAGTTTTAATGACGGTCGTGTAGGAACTGCATACATTCAAGAGTTAAGATTTAACAAATACTGTGAAAGATTGCAAAGTTTAATTACAGAAGCATTTACAAATGAATTTAAAATGTATATGTATGGTCGTGGTGTTAATATTGATGCTAACTTATTTGAATTAGCGTTTAATCCACCAATGAACTTTGCTAGTGCAAGACAAGCAGGGTTAGATTCGGAAAGAATTAATACATTTAATACTATTCAAGCAGTACCATACATGAGTAAACGCTTTGCACTTAAAAGATTTTTAGGATTATCAGAAGATGAAATGGCAGAAAATGAAAGATTATGGGGCGAAGAGCAAGGAAAAGGTCAGCCTACACATACAGATGCCGCAGGAGAACTACGTAGTGCAGGTTTATCCGCAGCAGGTATGGAAGGAGATTTGGGAATGGCAGGAAATCTATCTGCTCCTGCTGATATGGGAATGGGTATGGATGCAGGAATGGGCGGTATGGCTGGCGGTATGCCACCAGCAGCTCCAATGGGTGGCGCAGCACCCCCAATGGGATAAATAGATATATGATACTTAGAGAACTTTTTTATATTGATCCCAACACTCGGCATGTTGCAAGTGAGTTGCGATATTCACCTGAGAATGATGGGTTAACAATGCATCGCTCAGATACTCGTAAAACACGATTGTCTCTCAAACAAATTAATGAATTACGTAAGAGCAGTGAAGCTCATATTTTAGAACAAGAAGTTGAATTACAATTTATTAACACTATGTATTCAACACCTGCACCTGCTGCATAAATAATTTCTAAAATATTAAAAAAACCACCGGTTTGACCCTATTTTTGCACGATTCTTTATAAGTAGTGTAAATATAAGACAGCCTTGTAGAAAACGAAACTATCACAGGAGATTAACATGACTGACCGCAAAAAATTTGAAGCCATGCTTGAGGCATTGATCAATGAAGATCATGAAGCAGCAAAAGATATATTTCACAATATTGTTGTAGCAAAATCTCGCGAAATTTATGAAAATTTATTAGCAGAAGAATCTGAAGAAGATGAATTCGAAGAAGCGTTCGGCGATGATGAAGAAGAATCGGATGACGAAGAAGATGAAACTGATGACTTTGGTGCTGATGAAGAAGGCGACGATGAATTTGGTGTCGACGATGAAGAAGGCGACGATGAATTTGGTGTCGACGATGAAGAAGGCGACGAGTTCGGTGATGACGAGTTTGGTGATGAAGAAAGTGACGGCGATTTAGAAGACCGTGTTCTTGATTTAGAAGATGCATTAGACGAATTAAAATCAGAATTTGAACAATTGTTAGCTGGTGAAGACGATGAACCAGAACACGCAGACATGTTTGGCGACAATGAATTAGGCGGCGACATGGGCGGCTTTGATGATGAAGGCGAAGAAGAAAACGAATTCCAAAGCATGTTTGAATACGTTAACAAAGTTGCATTACCTAAACATGGTGACAACGGCATTAACAACAAAAGCATTTTTAACAAACCTAAGTACAATGACATGGGTGGTACTGTAAATAAATTTGGCGGTACAGCTACTGGTGAAGGTACACAAGGCGGATTGTTAAAACCTACTACATCTAAAATGGATGCTGGTAACCAAAACGTTCCTGGAAACGCAAAAGCTCCTAAATTGAAACCAGTACCAAAAGGCCATGGTGTAGAGAAAAAATCATCTGGTGATAACGGCACTAACAAAAGAAGCTTAATTCCAGGCAGAAAGTAATATATGTTACATCTCCGAGAAAACCTTAGCTTCAACGAAGCACAAATGATCGTTGAATCTGACGAACGGGACGGTAAAAGTTTGCATATGAGTGGTATTTGCATTCAAGGTGGCATTCGTAATGCTAACCAACGTGTTTATCCTGTAAGTGAGATTAGCAAGGCTGTTAAAACCCTTAACGATCAGATTCAAAATGGTTATTCTGTGCTTGGAGAAGTAGATCACCCAGATGATCTAAAAATAAATTTAGACCGAGTTTCACATATGATAACTAACATGTGGATGGAAGGACCAAATGGGTATGGTAAACTTAAAATTTTACCAACCCCAATGGGACAACTTATCCGTACTATGTTAGAGAGCGGAGTGAAATTGGGCGTAAGTTCACGCGGATCCGGCAACGTTAGCGATAGCGGTAATGGTGAAGTATCAGATTTTGAGATTATCACAGTTGATATGGTAGCTCAACCAAGTGCACCAGGCGCGTATCCCACACCTATCTATGAACACCTTATGAATAGTAAAGGTGGTCTTAGTTCAATCCGTTTAGCGGAAGAAGTGAGAGGAGATGCAAAGGCGCAAAAATACCTTAAAGAAAGTTTATTAAATATAATAAACGGACTCCAATAGAAAGGAGAATCACATATGTTGGATGCATTAAAAACGTTATTTGAAAACAATGTGGTTTCGGCAGAAATCAAAGAGTCTATTGAGCAAGCATGGGAACAACGTATCGTTGAAAACCGTGAAATTGTTGCTCATCAACTCCGCGAAGAGTTTGCTCAGAAGTATGAACATGACAAGAACACAATGGTTGAAGCAGTTGATCGTATGATCTCTGAACAACTTCAAAGTGAACTTGGTGAGTTTGTTGATGATCGCAGACAACTAGCAGAAATGAAAGTTAAATTTGCTAGAAAAATGTCCGAAAGTGCAACAGTTATGAATAAATTCGTAACACGCCAATTGGCTTCTGAAGTTAAAGAACTCCACGAAGATCAAATGACTATGGCCAATAAATTTGGTACATTAGAACATTTTGTCGTTGAGGCTTTGGCTCAAGAAATTACAGAATTTTATAAAGACAAACAGGACTTAGCCGAATCAAAAGTTCGTCTAATTCGTGAAGGTCGTCAAGAAATCAAACGAGTAAAACAACAATTTGTACAACGTGCAGCTACAATGGTTGAAAGTGTTGTAGGTCAAACCTTAAACGCTGAAATTACTTCATTAAAAGAAGACATTGAATCAGCTCGTCGTACTGACTTTGGTCGTAAGCTATTCGAAGCTTTTGCTGCTGAATACCAATCAAGTTACTTGAATGAAAAATCCGAAACTGCAAAATTGCTCAAAGTCATAGACATGAAAGATTTGGCCATCAATGAGGCTGCACACGCAGTTGTCAAAGCTGAAAAAATATTAGAAAGCAAACAAACAGAAATTCGTGCGTTGAAAGAGTCGCAAGAAAGAAAAGCGATCATGAGTGAATTGTTAGCTCCGTTAAATGCAGAGCAACGTGATATTATGAGCGAATTGATGACGAGTGTAAAAACTACAAACCTTAATGAAAGTTTTGTAAAATATTTACCAGTAGTTGTTTCTGGTAAACAAGCACCACAAAAAAGACAAGCTCTTGTAGAAGCAAAAGAGATAACAGGAAATAAACAAATTTCCAACACCACCCGTAGCAGCGAAGATGAATCGAATATCATCGATATCCGCCGCCTCGCTGGACTATAAAAATTTAGGAGAATTTAAATGTCAGAACTACTTAATGGCCGTTGGGCAGAAACAAAGCAAGCACTTTTAGAAGGCTTGACAGGTACAAAAAAATCAGTAATGGGCGTAACACTTGAA
>Ga0114977_10002456_pt1 | contig 11908 bp, 8 predicted proteins | sample S_130805_MF_Meta_FD_87026 | JGI IMG/M metagenome (GOLD analysis project Ga0114977, IMG submission 87026) | Freshwater microbial communities from Lake Simoncouche, Canada to study carbon cycling - S_130805_MF_MetaG | ecosystem: Environmental > Aquatic > Freshwater > Lake | place: Lake...
CATCATAGTTGCAGTATCTGATATTCTTAAGCTGTTTGATAACATTGTTAATGTATCTGAAATCTTCAACCTATTTGACAACATATCTGCACTATCCGATATCCTTAAACTATTCGACATCATTGCTGCTGTATCAATTACATTAACTTTACTTGTATCATATTTTATAATACTATCATTAATGTTTAGCCCTTTAACAAATAAATCATCTTCCAATATAGAAATACCCTTCACAGTTAATGAATCACGTAGATCTAACTTCCCAATTAATTTCATCCCCTCTTGAATTCTAGCTCCTTTAGACACAATTAAAGAATCATTAAATTTTAAACCTGTATTTAATATTAAATTACCTTTAACTTCTAAATCTTTATTCACATAAACACTAGAGTCTACTCTTAAACCACCACCAATTACCAGCTTTACACTATTTGCAGAATCTACCTCTTGATTCTTCTTAAATTGGGCACTATCTGCAGTACTTGAAAACTCATTTATTTTTAGTGTATTGCCTATTAATGTATTGCCAATAATATACAAGGAGTCGCTTGTTTTTACATACTTTAAAAATCTGTCAACATCTTCAGAAGAGCTTAGTCCAATTGTAACCCAATCAGTACTATCCGTAAATTTTTTAGCTGAAGCAGTATTTTTTAATTTATATAAACTATCATTTTCTTGTACGTAAACCAACATGCCAAACTTTCTTCTTAACAATGGTATAGAATCCCTACTGTCCTTGGAAGGCATAACCATCATACCTCCTTTGCCTAAGCTATCTATATGTGTTGGATAACTAGCTTTACCATTGGTGGTAATATTTCCAATTAATTTAATCTGCGCATTACTCGCAGAATAAACCAATTGTAAGAATATTATTATGGTAAGTATTTTTTTCATCTAGTTAATTACAATTTTTTCAACTTTATCGGAAAAGTTATTAATAGATACATATATTTTATAAGCTTGAGTATAATTTTGTGCGTTTTTTACATTTCTAATTATTTTAGTAAATGCATCAATACTCTCAAAAGGACCTACCATTATTGAAGTTAAATCTGGATAAAAAGCTGGATAAGCATAATAAATATAATTTTCACCACCAGTTATAGGAATAGTAAAACTTGTTTTAGATGCACTATTGGCGAAATCAGAAAACCCCTTCCCACTAGTACTATCTAATCCTAACATTAAACTATCAGAAATATTTAAGGTGTCAGCATATAATGAATAACCCCAATAGTTTTTTGAAATAGGGAAAATTGAAATAGTATCACTAACTATAGTTCCTTTTAATATTATACCAGTACTATCCGATACACCAATTCTATTTATTAAAACAGCTCCAGTATCATATAAAATACTAGAAGTATAATAAAGAGTATCTGTTAGCGCTGTAATATTAACCGTACTGTCTGAGAAATTAAGGCCATTTTGTTTATATGTAGTTGTTTTTCTTTCTCCGGCATTATTTTGAATAAAATATGAACTAAACTCTAATACACCTAAAGAATCACCAATCTCATAGCGTAAAATTTTATTTGTTGTCGATTCGTCAATTGTTGGTAAATACAATATTTTTAATCTTGGTTGCAAATATAATGGATGGGTAATATCTGTAAGAATCTCATAAAATACCTGATCTATTGTTTTGCCTTTTGCTTGTATTGTATCTTTGTAATTATATCTTCCAAACTTCACTCCCTCTCCTAAATTGACCACAAAATTACTTCTAAATAACCCTGAATCTAGAATGAGATCGCCACCTAATCTAAAGTTGCCTCTTATATACACACTAGAGTCTACCCTTATACCACCTCCAACTACTAATTTTACACTATTTGCTGAATCGATTAGTTTATTGCTATTATAAACAATACTATCTGCTGTTGTTGATGTTGAATCTAATGTAAGTGTTGACCCTATTAGTGCTTTTTCTTTAGCAATTAAAGAATCTCCTAAATACAATTTACCCTTCAATATTAAGCTAGAATCAATTCTTGCACCCTTTGTTACAATTAATGAGTCATTAAATTTCAAACCAGTATTTAAAATTAAATTTCCTTTAACTTCTAAATTTGAATCCAAGAAAACATTCCCTTTAACAAATAAAGAATCTCTAAAAGTCGCATTCTTTTTTACAATTAATGAAGAATCTAATTGAACTCGGCCTTGTACATTTAATGAGTCATTCAAAATTGCAGTCCTATCTACAACCAATCCCGATTTTGCTAATAATGAATCAGTTAACAATAATTTACCCTTCAATATTAAGCTAGAATCAATTCTGGCACCCTTTGTTACAATTAATGAGTCATTAAATTTCAAACCAGTATTTAAAATTAAATTTCCTTTTACTTCTAAGTTCGAATCCAAAAAGACATTCCCCTTAACGAACAAGGAATCTCTAAAATCAACATTCTTTTTTACAGTTAGGGTTGAATCAAATTGAACTCGACCCTTCACATTTAATGAATCATTTAATATAGCTAATCTATTTACAAGCAAAGTTGAATCTAACTGAACTTCCCCTTTTATTAATGCATTATTATTGGCAACTAAAGAATCTCCTAACAATAATTTGCCTTTTAATAATAAACTAGAATCAATTCTAGCACCCTTTGTTACAATTAATGAGTCATTAAATTTCAACCCTGTATTTAAAATTAAATTACCGTTTATTTCTAAATCTTTATTAACATAAACACTAGAATCTACCCTTAAACCGCCACCAACAACTAATTTTACACTATTTGCTGAATCTATAACTCTATTTTTCTCATACTGTACACTATCTGCACCTGATGATGTTGAATCTAATTTTAGTGTACTGCCTATTAAAGTGCTCCCTTTTATATAAACGCTTGAATCTATCCTAACTCCTCCTCCAACAACTAACCTTACACTATTTGCTGAATCTATAACTCTATTTTTCTCATACTGTACACTATCTGCAGCAGTTGATGTTGTATCCAATAGCTTAATTGATCCTATTAATGCTTTACCTTTTGCAATAAGTGAATCGCCTAACAATAAATTGCCTTTCAAAATTAAACTAGAATCAATTCTTGCACCCTTTGTTACAATCAATGAATCATTGAATTTTAAACCAGTATTTAATATCAAATTCCCCTTTACCTCTAAATCTTTATTGAAATAAACACTAGAGTCTACCCTTAAACCACCGCCAATAACTAATCTTACACTATTTGCTGAGTCTATTTTTTTATTCTTAGCATATTGTAAACTATCTGCACCTGATGATGTTGAATCTAGTTTTAGTGTATTTCCTATTAAGGTGTTGCCTTTTATATACAATGAGTCGCTAGTTTTTGCATATTTTAAAAATTTATCAACATCAACAGAAGAATTTAAACCAATTGACAACCAATCAGTACTATCTGAATATAACTTTGCCGAAGCAGAATCTTTTAGCTGATAAAGTGTGTTGTTATTTTGAACAAAAACCAACATTCCAAATTTTCTTCTATCTAATGGTATTGAATCTCTATCTAACTTTGATGAAACAACCATAAAACCACCTTTACCCAAACTATCAATATGAGATGGATTGTTAGCACCAGCTCTTGGACTGATATATCCAGATAGTTTGATCGATTGTGCAATAAGCGAAGAATTGCAAAATTGAAAAAGAATTAATATGATAATTATTCGCTTCATTTACTTTACAATTATTTCTTTTATACTTTCACTAGAAGCGTTAAATGATATATAAACATTATATCGAGTTGAATAGCCTTGAGCATTGGTAATATCCATTGGAACTAGTTTATAAGTCCCAATACTTTCAAAACCACCAATAGAAAATGAAGATAACGTTGGATATTTATCAGGATATGCATAAAATGAATATTTTACACCTCCAGAAATTATAAATTCTAAATTATTTTTTCCATTGCCATCTGCAAACTCTTTATCACCAGCAATTATATCAGCATTATTTAAAGTAGAAGTAGTTGATGTACCCCAATATTTTTTTAATTTTGGAGTAAATGTTAAACTACTAGTTACCACTCCCGCACTAATTGGGTTTACAGTATCCTTAACCCCTACATTATTATATTTCAAAGTATCCCCTTTGGCGTGATTAACAGTTACACTATAACTTAGCGCATTTGTTATGCCACCTGGATTATTAGAAGTAACTCCATCTCCTAATGGAACTCCATTTTTGGAATACATAATTGAAGTAATCTTACCAGCATCATTTTTAACAAAAACGCTTGAAAGATTTATGGTTCCGGGATCAAAACCTGTTTCAACAATACTAGGTGCGGGACTTGAATTTATAGTAACTGAAGGATTATTGTATCTAGTTGGAATCGTTTTTGTAACTAAATCATTTAAAAACTGATCTAAAGTTTTCCCAGCAACTAAAATGGTATCGCCATCAATATATTTCCCAATAGATACACCATTAAGAATGTGATTCTGTTTAAACTTTAACGCATACGGAGAAAGCATTTCAGTAGTATCTTTTATATTTAATTTCTTATCAATACTATCCTTGCTACTATTTTCAAATTGACTTATTTTTTTGTTAATTGAGTTTGAATCTGATGCTAATAAAATATTTACAAAAGCAGTTGTAGCAATAGAATTATCATTACTTGCAACATTTGGTGTAATTGATTTAGGCAAACCCAATAAAATGGGAGACATAAATGACTTGTTAAACAATGTGTCTGCACCGGTTGTTGTAACCATTCTACCACTTGTTGGTAATTCTATAGTAGAAGCACCTGAAGTTTTAAAGATTAAATTTCCTGTACCTTTTATTTCTAAATCTCCGCCTAAAATAATACTTCTTCCCACATTGGCTTGTCCTGTTCCACCTTGAGCTCCAGGCAAAATACCTGCAATTGATGTAGCAGAGTCGGCAATAACCGATCTATAAGAAGTGAAGGCGTATGGCACAGACCATATTTGTTCAGTACCTAGGTCTACATATTCTTTTTCAAGATCCCAGCCTGGCGTAGGTAAGGAAGGCTCGATAGCCATTTTAATATTTAAGAAATATATTTTGCCTTTCCAATCTAAGAAAATCAATGAACTAATTCCTGATAATCTAACACCCTGTCCAATATAGAAATTAAATATACCCTCGTCGTTAGAAGTTACAGAATGCGTTTCTAACAAAACGGAAGCCCCTGTTTTTGCATCTTGCAATAATTCTACCTTTAAAAATATATTTCTGTTAGCAGCCGCATTACCACTTGCATCTCTAGCAACAGATTGTATAGCAATACCATTAGGAATTTTACCTGGAGAAGCTTGTCCAAATAAATCCTTTACTGACATAATCAGTAAAAACAGAAATGATATTTTGATAATTCTATACACTAATTAATATTAATTTTTTAGAATTTTAAATGTTTGTATTATAGAACTTGAAGCTATTTGGATAAAATAATATCCTGAAGCTAAAGTTGACATATCTAATTTGTAGCCAGCTAAAAAGGCATCTTGTGAAACCTCTTTTGAAATTGCAGGCTGACCAGTGTTGTTATAAACAATCAATTTGAATTTATTGTCGTTCTGTAACATGTTTAAAAACTTAATGTTTGCATAAGTGGTAACAGGGTTAGGTGTTATCTTAATGCTCATTTTGATATAATCTAAATCGACAAAACAACTAGCAAAAAATTCACCTTTTTTACTAGCCCAAAATTTGGAGATACTATTGGTAACTTTAAAGCAGTTCTCCCCTGTTATGATCACAGGCCCGCTAAATGAAGAGGCCTTAGACATACTTCCTATTGATCCAATAGAGTAACTAATGCCTATTTGTGAATACGCATTCATGGAAAAAAATATGAATAATATGAAAATTAATTTTCTCAAAGGAACTGATCGTTTATGATGTTTTTACTTTCCTCTTTATGATTGGAGATTAAATTTGAAAAATCTTCGTTTGATTTAAACCCAGAAGCATTGATTAAAGAATTAATAGGCAATTCAGCATTTAATGGATTGGTAAATTCATTCCAGAAATGAGCAAATCTGTATTTCTCGCATAAATCTTCAAAATTGAGATTATAGCTTTTACGCGTGATTTGATTTAAAGCAGATGGCTCAATATTCAAAATATTTGCCATATGCATTTCACTTGCCGATTTGTGCAAGTAATAATGGTTCGTAAAGAAATGATGGTCAAATAAAAACTTGACCCTATTCTCATTTTTTATTAAGTTACGTATGTAAAATAATTTTAATGTGTTTAGTACTTTCATAATTCAAATTTTTAGAATTTCGGAAGGACAAGATTCACTATTTAAAAATATTTTGCAAATAGTCAGTGATAAATACAAAAATTCGAAGAAAACTTGTATGAATCATTGTTTTTCAATGATTTATCAATGACAATAAAATATAATTTTATAGAAAAAAAGGGATAAAAAGACAATAAAAATGTAAGATTTTCGATGCTAGGAAAAAGCTCTATGGTATGAATGGTTAGATGGTGCTAAAATGCACTAATAAAAGAAGAAAATAGGACAATTATAAAGAGTAGGTGCTGATGTTTTAGACGCTCAACTGTAAACAAAATATAAATTAAAATCAATATGTAAAAAGACCGAAAAGGGCAATTATCCAGCAATGGAATCAATTAAATCAGAAGGATTTCCGCCATGGAATTTCTTGAATGGCTTATATAAATGCTGCCTAGATGAAAAACCTACTTCCTTAGCCAAAGCGTCAATAGTGTAATTTAAGAATTTAGGATCATGAATAATATCAATAAAATACTCTACCCTATGCTTGTTAACTAAGTCATTAAATGTCATACTGTATTTATAATACACGTATTTATATAAATCATTACTTCCCACATTTAACGATTTAGCAAAATGCTCTAAAGAGGCTTCTGGATTGGTGAAATAAAAATGTGTGAAAAAACTATTTAAAAAATCAAGATCGTTGATAACAAATTCAGAATTTTTTCTAAAGGTATCTCCCAATGAAATTTTCATTGAAGATTTATTTAAAAATACAGGCCTATATAGAATAACAAATAAAATATATAAATACATTATAACCGAAATTGAATATCCAACTATATAATTATTTTTAAAAGCAGGAATTGGAAGATACATGGAAAGCATTAAAATTACCAGTAGGAAAATTGATATTGTCCATACTTTAATTTTATCAAAATAGATATTATTCATACCGAACTTACTTATTATCTTATACAAAAAATAAATAAAGGTAGAAAAGAATGAGAGAATCAATAATAATCTTAATACTTTAAAAAAGAGAGGCAATTGCAAGCTCTCAGATCTCACCACTACTAATGTTTGAGATTTTAAAGAGTTTACATAAGCTGGATTGAAAGTTTCATTATAATAAAATGAATAAATTGTTAATGAAATAACTGAAAAAGTAATTAATGTTACCCATTTTCTAAAATTGGGGAAATATAATATACTAAATACATTCAAAAAAGAGGATGACACTAATGCCTTACATAAAATAATGTAAAAAACATACTTATTTGTATACAAATCTGTGCTATGCATATAGGCAGCAAAACCCACGCATATTGCTATAATAGCAAAATTATATTTTAATAAGAAGGGTCTTTTAAACTTTACTAAAACATCAAAAAATACCAAAATGGACAATAAGAAAATTGCAAAAAATATTTTTTCTAAAAGCAAGTCCATAATTTATATTAAATTAAATATTTATATATAATTATATAAATTTCGATGTAAATTAAAATAAAATCTCGAATAAAGTCTTTGGTACTTATAGAATAATGGGAATTTTAATTAAAAAAAGGTGTTTTTTTAATTAAATATTACAAAATACAAATCTTGTTTAACGTTTGCGCTATCATACTTGAGGTGAAGTTGAGCAGAATTAATATCAATAAGCTGATATTTGTTAGTTATTGAGATATTAGTTATGCCATTTTTTGAATTTATAGTCAAATCTTTGATGGTAGGCATTAACCAAGTGCCTATTACCCCGTCACTATCGGTATAGGAACCATCTCGATTGAAGGTTTTTGTATACTTTTTTTGAGCAGTATTTAATTTTAAGACAGTCCCATTTTGAGTTAAAGAATCTATTCTCCAAGTATGCTTTGTATTTTGATAACTTCCAGAACCTGCTAGTAAATTCTTTTGAAAATCTAAATCTGAAACAACTTCTTGTTTTGCGCATGAAAAAATAGACATCATTATCACAAACATTGCTATCAATGTGATAAACCTAGTTGTATAAAATTTAAATGTTTTCATGGTTTCAATTATTTAAATAATTTTCGAGCATAAAAGAATCCAAAATTTATAAAACTATCTTTTGAAGTATTCGGGCTATTCCTTAATTGACCTGTACTTATATATCTTGAAGTTGGGTTAGAGAAATAAACAGCAGCATCTGGATCTGTTTTAGTTTTTGCTAAAATTTTTGCTACACTTGGGTATTCATCTGGACCTACATCATCTAAATAATCGGACATACTCTTATGCCATGTGAAAAATACACCCACACTATTAAATCGATTAATTTGATATTTTAATTTCAAATTTAAAAAATAACCCATCGCCATTAATGAATAAGGTGCTTTTAAACTGTCAACCAACTGGCCTCCTGTTCCTAATGGTTGTAAATTGTATAGCTTATTTTTATACATGCCCGTTGGAGTGAATGATATAAAATCAAAACCTACTCCAATAGATGGTCTAAAACGTTTAGCCTTTGTATACAATCTATTATCTACAAAGTCGAAATTGATGGCTGGCGAAATACCCAAAATTGAAGTAATGAAACTCATACCTCTAGCTATTTGCTCATTGTTTGCTGAATTATAATCTGCATTACTTAACTTAGAACTCATTATAGTTAAACTGGCACTTAAATTAGAATAAATGGTGTAGCCTACATTAACACCCATTAATATATTCATTTCATTGTTGAATAAATTAGGGTTACTTATAGTACCAGTAAATATTGTTCCTCCGCCTAATAATCCAACTTCAATTCTACTCTTTTGCGGTGTTTCTAATTTTTGAAACTGATTTTTAACTGAATCTAATTCTTTGGGTTTGGGTGGAACAGTATCTTTCTTCTCTTTTAATAGCTCCACTAATAATTTATGTTTTCTAAGATCTAATAAATAAGATTGGTATCCTATCTTAACCTCCGGTACCAGTTCATTATTAGTGCCCTGAATGTTCCTAATAGCATAATAGCCTATTCTTTTAGGAGAAGGAATATTTTTAGTAATAACTAATTTAGTATTATTTGCATCTATCTCTTGAGGATTAAACGTCAAAGCTGTATCCACTCTTGCCAAAGTGCTATCTCCTTTAAAATAGGTATAGGATATTATTGCCTTTGAATAGTTTGCCCTTTTATTGGTTGTTAAGGATATACTCTTCAATGGATCTTTGATTGTAATAGTATCTTGAAATAATGTGTTGGTTTCACCATTTTTAACAGCATACACATGTAGTGAATTAGATTCAATAGGGGCAGCTAAAAAAGGTTCAAGATCTAGTTTAGGAGAACTATAGTTTAATGTTTGATCGTATATGCTTTTTGCTACTTGGTCTTTCAAATCACTACCCCAATAATTCTGATCTAATTTAAAGGTTTTCTCAGAACCATAAATACCCATATTACCTGCATGCACTATGGTATCGGATATATTATCAATTAAGTAGTTCTTTACAAAACTATTTCCTTTTATGATAGCATTAAATCTAGTAAATACCTGGTCAACTCTACCATATAAAAAATTGGTAGAAATATTATAGTTCTTAAACCCATATACGTAGTTGCCTGCAAAAGTATTATTACTTATTTCTAATTTAATATGGTCGCTTTTTAAATCCTCAAAGTAAATGGCCGCATTGTTATCGGTAAATAAATTATTATTTAATCTAAATACCAAAAAAGTTGAATCTACACTAAAATTAAATGGCGGGTTAAGTACTTGTATTACCGATATTCTACCCACATTACTTGCAAAAATATTATCAGAAATATTTACACTATCTCTTCTCCACCCAAAATCAAATAATAAAGGCAACTGAAGGTTTTTAAATACAACATTAGATATACTAATAGCACTTGAATCAATATTCTTTATAACCAAGCCCCCGCCTTCCATATTTTTCTTTCCAAAGATTTCAATATTTTTTTGCGTACCATTCATATCAATACTACCCTCACACACAATTAAACCTTTATCTATTATTTCAATTTTTGCACCAGGTACCACTTCTAATTTGCCTGTAATTTTAATAACATCCTTAACTACGTGTAAACCAGCGGAGATTTTCAAATTTGTATAGCTTCCGGAAAGTGTATCGGCGGCAGGTCCAGCTGGGACCGCAGGAACAGTAGCAGCCACTGAAGGTTTTGGAGCGGTTGTGTTTTGAGCAAATATTTGCTTGTTAGTAAATATTGCAATAAATAATATGAAAATTATTCCTCTTTTCATTAATCAGTAATTTTATAAATGATAGGAGGAGATGTTCTAGTAGATCCGTCAATTAAGGACATGTTTACATTATCAAAAATAAGAAGGTCATTTTTCTTTAAACTGCCTAAAACTTTTTGGGTAGTAGATTGGAATAATTCTCCATAATTGCTCATATTCTCTTCTTCTTTTCCATTATGTATTTTCACAACCTTATAACTATTAATTCTTCCTGGGAAAAAGTTTAAATTGTTAATCTCTAAACTTGCCTCCAACCTTTCAGCCCCTAATAAATCCTTTACACTAATAGCATAGGTATTCATATTGTCTCCTTTTACCCTAACAATAGGATCTGGCAGCGGATTTACATAAATCTTTTTTTCAAATAATTGTTTTTTACCCTTATTTCTTACATCATAAAATTTTAATAAATAGTCGCCTGTTTTATTAAATAATATTTTATAGTTCTTGCCATTTTTTGTGATAGATACTTTAGGTGAAATTTCAATATCAAAATCCTGCCCTAATGCAAAATCAAAATCGCTTAGTAAAGTGTTATTCAACCCTACAAAAATATTTTCGGTATGTAGTGAGTTTATGATTTTCTTAAAAAGCTCGTCAAACACCTCGTCGGTTTTTGCAATGGCTTTCTGATCGGCTTGAATAATTTCTTCTGGCTTATATTCTTTTACCAATTCTTTTAATATGTATAATTTAGGATTGCCCTTAGAAAAATAAGTAGGTTCATACCCGATTTCAGCTAGCGCTGCTTCCTGGTATAACAATTGTTGCTTTGTTATTAATAACTTAATACGCTCCAATTGCATATAGCTAATTGCTGAAGGCTTATGCATGAACATATAATAATCCCATTCATCTACTTTCCCTTTGATAGAAGTTACTTTAGGCATAATGGGAATAACACTATCTAATGAAGATGTTGTGGTTAACTTATAAGGCGCTTTCTTTATAAACTCAGATAAATCAAATAAATCTTTTTCTACTAAAACTACCCCTTTATCGGAATGTAAAATTTCTTCAATTAGGGTTCTACTATTAAATTGTTTTAATAAGGTAGTTTTATGATTCGCAAATTCTTTATCCACATGGTCTAATACTCCACTCACCACTAAGAAGCTTTTTGCCAATCTTGATCTAATCTTCAAATAACTCTGTGCTTTGGGAATCATATTTAATGAATCCATATTATCCTGCACTACCTGATTACTTATATCAACTTTCTTTAACTCCTCTTTAATCAATGACTGAAATGACTTAATAGTCCAGATATTGGAATCCAATACTGACATCTTAATATTAATTACAGAAAAACAAATAAATACGATGTATAAAAGACTTATAATTTGGTATCTTTTGACATCAACGTGACCTTCGGCCATATACTAAATTTTAAGTTTAATTATACTGCTTGTATAATAAGATAAA
>Ga0114977_10002457_pt1 | contig 11908 bp, 13 predicted proteins | sample S_130805_MF_Meta_FD_87026 | JGI IMG/M metagenome (GOLD analysis project Ga0114977, IMG submission 87026) | Freshwater microbial communities from Lake Simoncouche, Canada to study carbon cycling - S_130805_MF_MetaG | ecosystem: Environmental > Aquatic > Freshwater > Lake | place: Lake...
GATAACAGTAAAAAGAAAATTAAAGCAGGTAAAGTAACTGACGATATATCTAAACAAGATTTGGTTTATCGAAAAGAAGGGTTGGAAATCTACAAGGGTGACACATCTGAAGGTTGTATTCGTTATGGTAATGGTTATAACTTCTGTATATCATCTCGTGGTGAAGATAACATGTATAAAATTTATAGAAACGATTATAATAAAGGGACTCCGTATTTTATTTTTGATAAAACATTAACTAATGAACCTGTTGAAGATAGGTTTGATTATACATACAAAGATCCCAAACATCTTTTAGTGTTAATTGCTTTTAATGGTGAAAACGATGGTATTGAAACTCCTGACGGTTACACATTTGAAGATGGTCCAAATAATGGTGCAACCAGTACATATTATTCATTAACTGCGGCAGGTAATAAAGGAACTTATTATTTTTCTGATTATAAATCTATTGTTGATAGATTCCCAAAACTTAGTGGATTAATAAAATTATTTAAACCATTAGACATTTTACCTAAAGAAAAGGAAATGAATAAAGCCGAAACTGAACTTGAACAAAGTTTGGTTCGTTTAAATAGAGAACCTGATTATACTTTGGTAACATTTACCACTCTTAGAGATATTGAGAATGAGGACAATAAAAAGGTTTTAGTTTATGTTTTAAAAGGTGGTAGAATGTTTCATGAACTAACTCCACCAGCAGTTAAAGACGGTAAAATTAGTTATTATGATTACTCAAAAGTATTGTTGACAGATGAACAAGATGTTCAAAATTATATCGATAAAAGAATTGCGAACTTTAAGAAACAATCACTTACCATTTCCAATCAGATTATTCCTGATGGTGTACACCGAGATAAAAGCGCGGAATTTATTAATGCACAAGTGAATAGTGAAAATTATAAAATCATTCCTTTTAAACTTGAGGATAGATATAAAAATTTTCCTCAATACGTTTCAAACGTGGTTAGAATATATAAAAAATATAAAGAAACAATAAACGATATTAACTTTAGATACTAATAATTTGGAATATACTAGAAATATTCGTATCTTTGTGAACAAATAAGAACATTATGAAATTTTATAACATACTTAACGAGGGGATTGAACAAGAGTTTGATGAGGCTGGAGCACCACGAACATTACAGATTATGAGAGGTATGGTACCCAAAGTTAGAACTATTGGTTTTATAACTGCGGAGAATCCTCACGGACAACCCGAAAAACCTATAATGAACAATAAAATGAATAGGGAATTGGAATCCATATTAAAAGATGGGTTATGGGGTTTTCAAAAGATTAAGGGTAAGTATGGTAGTCTCGAGAACACGTTTTTAGTACGCAACATTTCACGTGAAGACCTTTTGAGGTATGGACACAGGTTTAACCAAGAAAGTGTCTTATTTGGTCAGTATTTTGAAGAGGAGGGTAGATATGGTATGAGATTCCAATTGTTAAGTACTGAGAATGGTTCATTGGGTGATACTATGGGTCAAAGAGACCTTTTTATTGGTAGAGAGGGTGCAAACGATTTCTATTCAGAAGTTAAAGGTCGTAAATTCCAAATACCTTTCTTTGATGTGACCAATGTGATTAAGGGTAAGAACGATAAAGAAAGAGAAGTTACTCGTGATTACACAAATGCAAGATGGTCTAAAGGGGATTCTGGACAAGTTTTAGGTTCAAAGAAAATTAAAGATGTTGCTTATAAACCTGAGGATCAAGAAACTATAGAGGATTTACAAGAACATGCTCTTAGAACAACAGGGTTTACCTCATATTCTTATAGAGGTAGAATTAAAAATATTCTAAATAATTACCTATAAAATTTGGTATATTGGTTTTTTCTTACTAATTTTGTGTTTATAAACAAAACATAATAATCATGGACATAAGAAAACAGTACGTGGATTTAGTAGAAGAAAGAGCGGTCGCTTACCGTTGGGAGTTACCGTATCACGTTGTGGATGTGATGACTTCCTTGTTAATGACAAGAGATAAAATTTGGGTTGGTGGGGATTTCGTTCAAGCGGTAATTTCAAACAATTTACGTGAGGCCGTTTTAAGGGCTGATGATGTAATTGTGAATCATATAAAACATATGGTGATTGCTCGTGATAATTTCCATTTAGACGGTAGACTGTAACATTTTACCACAATAACACATGTTTCTATATAAATCCCTCGATTTCGGTCGGGGGATTTTTTTTGTTATATTTATATACAATGAAATTGATTGAAGTAATAGAGGAACAACTTTTACAAAACCTTAGAAATAAGGTTCAAACGGCTGCTCAGAACGTGGGTAATAAGGTTAATTCTTTAATTAATAAGAACCAACCTCAACAACCACCAACACAACAAAATTCAAATCAACTCTCAACTGAGTTTAATCAATTTGTTGAAAAATACAAAAATTTAAATTCAGATAAAACTAAAATGAATTTTGGTTTTGGTCAATCAAGTGGTGAAAGACCCTCAGATGTAAAATATGACGCATACAATGACGCTAAAAAAGGTATAACCGATAAATACGCCACCACCACTACAGATGGTAACAAAACAACATCCATAACTAATTTAAAAGGTGGAATGATTCCAATAGATGAAAAATCATACGGACTACAAGATAAAAATGGAAACATAACGTGGTATTATGCGGTGGTTATTGAATTTGAAAAATCACAACAATAGATGAAAATATTAATATCGGAACAACAAGTTAAAAAGGTTCTATTAGAACTTAATGACACAAAACATATGGCCGAAAGATTGGTTGAAAGATGTTTACACGAAAAGTTATCGATTGCATTGGTAAGAAAAATTGAATTGGGTCACGGTCAAACAATGGAACATATTGATAAAGTGGGTTATTACACTTTTACCGAAATGGAAAAAAATGAATTGAGAGAAAAGATGTTACAGATATTCTCTTATGACTATAATAAAAAAAGTTATGGTGTGGTTTTACAAAGATTCGACATTAAACGTAGATTTGACAAAATTGAATTTTTTGGTGAGACCTCAAAAAAAATGGCTTTAGATCATATGAACCAAAGAGGTTGTGGTCTTTATTTTGTGGATTTTGATGATGACAAATTTGACATATATAATAGGGAAAAATATGCAGATTCACTTGCACTAATAATTCGTGATAACAACGCCATCACTCCTATGTGGGGAATGGCGAAAAAATTTGAAAATAAAGATTTTTTCAGAACTGATTATATAATCACTAAAATCCAGTCCTTAATAAAGAATGGTGCCACTAAGTCAGTTGAGGTTCCAAAAAGAATTAAGGATTTATTAAGTGCAAATTCAAAACCAGAGGAAAAAACGCCAGAGGATGTGGCACCTGAAGAGACACCAGTAACACAAGACGTGGATAATAATGATGTTGTTGAGAACAATATCAAAAAATAATATATTTATATAACATATGACTAAGATAATAAAGTTAAAAGAATCAGAATTAAGAAATCTTGTAAAACAAGTAATTTCAGAGGCTCAAGCGGATCAAAAGATAATGGCTATACAAAATGCACTTAAGGCCCTTGGACAACCATATGCGGGTTTATTAGGAACAACAGGATCAAATGGCGATGGTGTCGATGGTAGATATGGTGAAAACACTAAAAAAGCCATTATTGCTTTTCAAAAAGCAAACGGAATAAAACAAACTGGTTTTGTTGGTACGGTTACCGCACCTAAATTAGGTGTACAACAAATGACAGGAAAAAGTCAAACAAGTACTGTTGATCCAGATTTATTTAGAAAAGCTGGTTCTCAAGGTGCTCTCGTGGGTGCGACGGGAGGTAATAGATCTAATGTAAACCCTATAAAATCCGACACCACCTTAAGTAAAAACATAAACACCGATTGGAAAAATGCTATACCGTTAACAAAAATTGATTCAACTAAATCTGTCCCAATTATGCCTGCGGGTCAAAAAGAGTGTGCAAAGTTTGTAAATGATTTTTCACAAAAAATAACATTTGTTGGAAATGCTTGGGATGCTCATAATAATGATTCTCTTGGTAAAAGAACTTGGTCTGCGTTTACAAATTTAAATGCCGATAAGGTTAAAAATATAGAAACTGAATGGTTAAAAATTAATCAAGCTGGTGGAGGAAAAGAATCAGGTCCATATAATACTGAAGTCAAACAATTAGTGAGTAATCTTGTTCCTAAAACTCCACCTGTTACATTAAAACTTGATGATGTTGTTGGTATTTACTATCCACCATCTGGACACCACGAAGAAGCATTTTATAATGCGGGTAAAGCATATTTTACAAATGTTAATGGTAAAATGACACCTGGAAAAACAATTAGTGGTGGACAAGCTTGGGGAATGAATACACACGTTGGAATTGTGGGTGCTATTAAAGATGGTCAACCAATTGTGTTCCACAATGTACATGGACAAGTTTTCGCCGACCCCGCCAATAAATTATATAATGGTGGAAGAATTGCTTGGGTAAAAGCGTAGTGACATGAAAAAAATCATAATTAGTGAATCCCAATTAAGGAGAGTCATTGATAATCAAATCAATGAACAAACAAGTATAAGTACTGGTGTACAATCAGGTACATATGAACCAACAAGTGGTAATCGTACACCTAATTGGCCAGTTATCCCACAAGAATACCCCTGTACCACACCTGAACTTAGTATGGCAACAGTATATTGTAAAAATAAAGGTGTTAATCCTTTTTGGATTAAATACTCAATTGGTATATTAGGTAGAGAAACCGATTTTGGTAAAGTTATGGGTAAGTATGGAATTAAGGCAGTTCCAGAATATACAATGAATAAACTTTCGGAATTAATTCCTGGATTTAAAAGTTTGTTACAATATGGAGCCAAAAAGGTATTTGGTAAAGATAATTGGGTTCCTAGTATGGGAATTGCTCAAATGACACCTGACATTGCAAAAAAATATAACGTTAATCTAGAAGATTTGATGAGTTTATCGGGTTCACTATATGCAGTTTCAAGGTATTTAAGTGATTTATATACCCAACTTAGTAAATATTACGACGCAACTCAGCCCTCAAAAATTATATATAATAAACAATTAATTAATAACCCATCAACAACAGGTAATGCAGCATTGGACGCAGCAATCATGTCATATAATTTGGGTCCGTCAAAATTTACCGTTAATTATTGTAAAACAAATAGTTCAGAATACATGGCGCCTTGCCAATCAGCTAATGGGATATACCAACCATTTCCAACAGACAATCCCAATTTTAAATTAACTGTTTATAAAAATCAAGTAGTAAAAAATTATATCCCAACAATCAAAACTAAAACAAGTAAAAATGAATACATTTCAAATACAGGTTATCTTAAAGAAGTTGTTGGGTACACAAAAACTTTAGGTTGTATAAAATAATTTATTTTTTACTCAATTTTCTAGCTTCAACTTCCATAGGACCATATTTTCTCCCATATTTAATATACTCTGAAAAATATGTTTTATAAAACCCAAAACCACCCATTCTATTATATTGGTCCCAATGAACCATTTCATGATTTATAATTGATTTGTTATTTTTGTATTTAGATTCAATAAATGTACCAAATGGTGGAATTGTTGCCGCCATCTGACTTCCTGGTATATTAAATGGGATGTAATAAACCTTTTTATTTTTTTGGAAACAAAAGAATAAAAAAACAATTAAAATTAATAAAATATATTTTTTCATAATAGAAAGTTATAAGATTATTTAATTTAATTTACCGTAAATGTAAGTGGTCGGTTCGTCAATCCCACTCACTTTCTTCAATGTACTTGACATGGATTGGAATTCGTTTGAGTAGTGGTTGTCCGTATATTTGTAATCAACAGATGACCCACCATCAAATAAAATCCCATTAACAATACCCATTCTTAGTCCTTCGTTGATGACATCTTTAATTGTCACAACACCACCACTATTAGAAGCGATTACAACCACATTACCATTTTTATCTTTACCTACAATGTTTCTATATGTCTTAACTTTTGCATGACCTAGTTTAGTTAATGATGTATTTGATGACCCATTTCTAATTCCCCACAATATTGTTTGAGATGCATAGTCAACACCACTTGGACATGAATTTATACCAATATATGGGTTACCATTTTTCACATAAAAATATCCACCACCATTTACTCTACGTGATTTTCTACTACCATCAACAACAACCAATCCAATTGCACGTTTGTTAAAGAAATTACTATTCATGTAAAAATTTACATCCTTAGGTTTACCAACACTAACCCCAAAAGACATGTTATTCGGATTGAACACCATAATGTCAAAATTGTTGTTTTTGTAAATTTTAACCCCATCTCTTTGGTAAACAACGTCACTATTACCCGTTTTAACAGATAATGATTTGTATCTATATGGTACCCAATTATACAAATCGGTTACATAAGACGAGATTGATAATAACACTATTAATGATAAAGCTCTCATGTTTCTTATTTTAATAAGACAAAATTACAACATTATTTGGAATATTCCAAATTTTTTTAAAAAAATTGGTATTTATTAGAAATATACATATTAAATGGGAAAGAAACTTAAGATTACCGAGGAACAACTAAAAAGATTAGTTTCTTCAAAAAACCAAATGTCTGAAAATATGGACAGTATTGCTCACGAAGGACAAATGAATGAAATTGGGGTTGGTTCAATTGAAATGGGTTTAGCAAAAGAAGTTGCACCACTTATTTTACAAAAATTGAACGAATTCGGTATTGTTGATGTTAGTGGGTTGAATATTGAAATGTTTTCAAAAGCTTTACAACATGAACTTTCAAATTATAACGATGAGAATGATAGTGAGGGCTATGAAATGCCGGGATATAAAGAAACAATGGATGGTTTAAATAAGTTATCTATTCGTAGTCAGTCGGACTATAAATCAGATGAAGAAGAAGAAAGTATGAATGATCAAGTATATGAAAGTATTAGAAATAACTTTAAAAGGTTCTTATAATTTTAAACCCTCTTAAATGAGGGTTTTTTTATTCTAATATGTAAAGTAAAACGTCTACAATGTGTAAACTGGCACATGGATTGAACTAACGATTATATTACCACTTTCGTCATTACCCAAACTAAGTTCTATTTCATTACCAATTGTAATAACCCCCTCTCCCTCTTGGGTTTCCTCTTCAACATTTTCCCAATTCAATTGAACGGTAATATCAATGTCGTCAGCATCTTCCACTTGTGGTGTAATAGTTAATTCAATTTCAGAAGGTCCTTGAATTGAGTATAATGATATTCCTTTTATACCCCAACTTCTATGTTCCATTTCAATTAAATAACTAACTTTCATATCAGAACATACCGCCCAATCAATGTCTTCTCCATTAATTTTGGCACCATAAGTACCAACACTTACTGAAACTTCTCTACCATATCTTTCATTACCAACAGCACTCTCTGTTACATGTTTTTTTACCATTTGAACTTGGTTTTCGGTTAATACTATCTTTTTCATATGTTAATAAATATTCGAATAACAAATGTAAGTACTTTTAATGATATTTATATAGAAATATAACTTGATGAAGAAAATTGTTTTAACCGAAAATCAGATAAAATTTGTACTTGATAGTATGCTTGAAGAACAAGTTGGTTTTGAAAAACAAGATAATGTGAATGTTATCATATCAACAAAAGACCCTAAACATTCCAAATTTTTCTCCACTAAAGATTTGGGTTATATGGTGAAGAGGGTGGGTTTAAGATGGAATCAAAACACCAAAAGTATAGTTCCCGATAAAGATATGGATAATGAATTTAATCAGAACGTATCTAAAATGAAGTCTATGATGGATAGTGCATCCTCACAGGTTTTTGATAGTATCTTAACCACCAACCCGAAATTTTATTATTATTGTATATATCTGTTTATGAATGATCAGTTTGGGTCTCAAACTAAAAATAAAAAAATTGTGGTTGATAATGAAAAAACCATTAAACAAGAAATGGTTGCGGCGGGTCAGGAAGGTAAGGAAGTTCAAGTACCAGTTGTAGAAGAGGGATATGAAATTTTCTCACCACCACAAATACAACAACCGATGCAATTTACATTTAATGAAGCCATCATGACACCTGATTTTGTACAATATATCAATGATAATTTATTAGGACCAATGGATGAAGGTATACAAAATATGACCGCAAAATTAGAAAAACAAGGTAGGTCAGCAACGGATGTTTACATTAACAAATTACAAATATCTTCTTCATGTTCTACAATACCCAATGGTGTTAGTAAAAGAACATTTCCAAATAAGGTACCGACATTCAAAGAGTTATCTGAAGCAAGAGCCAAAGTTGTGTATGATTATTTAGTAAAAGAATTAACAAAAAGAAAAGCAAAGTTTAATCAACAAGGAGTGTCAATCAATAGTGACGGAACAAATGCTGGTCAATCGATATCAATTAAAAACGGAAACCAAACAATTCAAGTTGATGGTACAGGGTCAAGTGGGGAACCATATAATGGTCAAAATAAAGATGGGTTAATGAAATATCAAAGAGTTGAGTTTATAATTGAATTTGCTGTTAGAGGAACTACACCTCCTCAATCAAAGACAGTTAAGGTTGACCCAATCCCACCTCAATTTGCTCCAGTTGAAAAGAATGACTTTATTATAAGATTTACAGCAACGGGTAGAAACATATTTAAATTTAGACCAAACTTAAATATCAATATTACATTACCAAGTTTGAGACTTGGTTTATTCCAAAAAAGAGGTAAGGGGATGGCTTGTCCAAGAGTTTAATCTACAGCAACATAATCAAAATAATAACAGGTTCTACTTTTATCATAAGATAGGTAGAACCTTTTTGTTTCAGAACTAAGAAGTAATTTATTATGTGATGGTGAATGTTTCCATTTAAGGAAACAATACATTGCAATGTCGTAGTTTGTTGATGTACCCATAGACATTTTATTCATTATTTCACCAATCTCCTTTATGTTCGAGGAATAATATGGTTTATTATTCTGAGGTATGTTTCTAACAATTGCGATATTTTCACCTGCGAATGTGAACCCCAACGGTAATGACTTTATTTCCTCAAAACCATTATGATTATATTCAATTTCAGATATGTACTTACATCGATTATCGGTGAAGGTTTTAAGAGACAAATCAATAACCATAGGGTTTAATTTGTTCTCTAAACGATATTGGTTTAAAATATTTTGAAAACAAACGATAATTGGTTCATCATTATGGGATGGTTCGACAAATCCAAAAAGTGTCGGTATCATCAATAAAAAAAACAATTTTCCCATAATTTTAATTTTTACAAATATCTAGAATTTTTTAGAATTTACCAAATATATTTTTATATGACATAACATAATGTTTTGAAAGTATTTATAAGTAATAAACTTATAGAATTAGAAAACGACATTATGCTATTAAAATTAGGATCTGAGGGAGAAGACGTTAAAAAACTCCAAATTAAATTAGGTGTTGACCCAATAGGTAAGTTTGGTCCAAAGACTGAAGCAGCCGTAAAAGATTGGCAATCAAAACACGGATTAACTGCCGATGGTATTGTTGGTGATAAAACTTGGGGTGTAATCATGGGATTAACCGAACAAGTAAGTAGTCCAACTGTTATCACTGAACCTACACCTGTAAAGAGTGTTGGTGGTTTAAAATTAGAAGGATTAAGAGGACATATTCCTGATGCTGTTATTGCTCAAATTCCTGATACTGCCGCAAAGTTTGAAATTAACACTCCTTTAAGACTTGCACACTTCTTAGCTCAATGTGGTCATGAAAGTGGTGGATTTAGACTTACAAAGGAAAATTTAAACTATTCAGCTAAAGGTTTGAACGGAACATTTAAAAAATACTTTCCTACATTAGATTCTGCAATTCCTTATGAAAGAAAACCTGAAAAGATTGCGAATAAAGTTTATGGAAACAGAATGGGTAACGGTCCCGAATCATCGGGTGAAGGTGCAAAATTCTGTGGACGTGGATACATTCAATTAACCGGAAAAGAAAACTACACAGCGTTTGGTAAATCTATCAATGAGGATATTTTATCAAATCCAGACAAGGTGGCTTCAAATTATGCTTTATTGTCAGCGGCTTGGTTCTTCTCTAAAAATGGTTTACATAAAATGGCGGATGGTGGTGCAACCGATGCGGTTGTAACCTCAATCACAAAAAGAGTAAATGGTGGAACAATCGGATTGGCCGATAGAATTAAACACTTTAAAGAATACTATTCTTTATTAAAATAAAAAAAGGGAGTTAAACTCCCTTTTTTTATTCTTCATTAATGTCTTGTGATTTGTATATTATCTTTTCTGTTGGGTTCTCGGTGAACTGATCTTGAATTCTTTCCCAAGCTGATTTACTTAAGAAATATGAATCGATATCATCAACTGGTGTTACAGCAATAAAGTAGTCACCATCTGCTGACAAAAATTTATCAACATAAAATCTTTCTTTATTTGTTGGGTTTACAATAGTCTTTTCTTCCACTTTACGATATGATGGTGAATACTCATCACCGTTTCTTGTTAACCAACCAATTTCGTTATTATCATATAAACCATATGTTTTATCTTGTGTAATTAATAACTCAATATTTTCATTTACAATACCTACTCTTTCCTTTTTAACTCTTAAGTCGTGCATTAAATTATGTGTCAATTCTTTAACACCGTTTGTAATACCTTTACGTATCATTTCACTGTTTAACAATTTAATACTGTTACTTTGTTTCATTGCACGTAAAAGTTCAAAATTTGGAAATCTTGTTCTAAACTCACCAGATGTATTTGTTAATGTAATATATGCTTCTTGTAATTTTTTGTCCATATTATTCCAAGATTCTGGCTTACTTATCTTTAACCTATCGTTGATATATTGTGCCTTATATTTTCTTGGCATACGAGCAAAATTATTTCTATCACCTGGTCTTTCGTTAATAAGACTCACAACACTTTTTACTTCTAATTCATCATTATTAAATGGTAATGGTACAATTTCTTCTTTATGTTCAGCTAATTGAGGGTAGATTTTTAAAACATCTTCCCATGTTACTCTGATTTCACCTGTATTAACAATATCCGTAAGTAAGTATCCAGTTGCGTGACGAACATTTGGAGACATTACCTGTAACGCACCTAAATAATATTTTTTGGTATTTTTTTGATCACTATCATATTTTGATTCGTCTATGATAAAATAAAATGTTCCACCGTCACCCCTGTATGCTGCCCATCTATTGTTTTGATTACCTCTCCAAGTTACACACCAAGAATGACCATTAGGGTCAACTTCTTTTTGTAATTTTTGTTCGTACCAACCATATTTTACGGAATCAGCTTGATTCATCGGTTGGTACACCCTAAACCCCGGTAATGATATTTTAGCAGTACTTTCGTTATACCAAAGTTGTTTTGATATTTCGGCGTTTTCATCGGTATATTGAGTATCCTTTAATAATGCTTGGTCCGCAGGTTCTGCAAGGTTACCCACTTCAGTATTAAATTCATCAACAAGAAATTCAAATTGGTCTAAAGTGTATGTTATTGGATTTTTTAAATCCCCAATATCTACATTACCTTGATATTTTCCCGCACCATGTTGACCATCAAAATGTGATAAAAACGTTTTAGATTGGGGTCTATCAGGAGTTAAATGATTTTTAATACTTAAATACTTAGGGTATAAATCATTTATTTTTTGAATTGCAGCTTCCTTTTGTTCGTCATTTTCAAGACCCGAATTAATTAAAATTGCATTTATGATTTTATTTGTTGGAGCCTGATTTTCCAATAAGATGTCTAAAATTTCCATATGTATAAATATATCATAAATATCATTTTTAAATATAGAAA
>Ga0114977_10002460_pt1 | contig 11892 bp, 7 predicted proteins | sample S_130805_MF_Meta_FD_87026 | JGI IMG/M metagenome (GOLD analysis project Ga0114977, IMG submission 87026) | Freshwater microbial communities from Lake Simoncouche, Canada to study carbon cycling - S_130805_MF_MetaG | ecosystem: Environmental > Aquatic > Freshwater > Lake | place: Lake...
CTACGATGAGTCAACCTACAGCAATGAAGTTGATTTTGCCTGATGATAAAGTAAAACCTGAAGAGCAAAACAAAGCAAAGGAATCAGGTGCTTTAACCATCTTAATGGGTGCAGACAACCATATATATTATTACGAAGGACAATTGAAACCTGATGCTTCGAATTTTTTATCTGCTTCGTACAATGGAGAAAATTCCATTCGTGACATCATCTTGAAAAAGAAGGAGTATGTAAGAAGTATCGCACAAGATCCAACGAATCCAGAAAAGGATTTAGTTATTGTGATTAAGCCAAGTTCAAATTGTACTTACAAAAACGTAATTGATATTTTAGATGAAATGTCAATTAACGTAGTAAAAAAATATGCACTAGTAGATATTTTTGACATTGAAGAGCAATTGGTTAAAAAATCCGATGAGGCCGCAAAATCTTCTAGCAATTAAAAGCATTAAAAAATGGACATAAACAAAATATTAAACGCCGATATTCTAGACCTCATTTTTGAGGGAAGGTTTAAGGAATATGGTGCTTATGACTTAAGAAAAACCTACAATGATCGCCTTAAAAAGGCTTTGATTGGTATGGTCACTGTAACCGTTCTTTTGGCTGCTGCTGCAATTTGGTCTAATAGCGCTAAGAAATCTAAAACTGAAATAGTGGTAACGGATGTTTCTTTGACAGACGTAACTCAAGAAAAGAAACCACCTCCACCGCCACCGCCACCACCAAAAGTGGAGCCACCCAAAGTGGAAATGGCAAAATTTACACCTCCTAAAATCGTAAAAGATGAGGAAGTGAAAAAAGAGGATGAAGTTAAAGAAGTTGAAAAGCTAGAAGACGTTAAAATTGGCGCTACCGATCAGAAAGGTATTAAAGATGATGGATTGGTTGCCCCAGTTGAATCTGGACCAGTAGCTCCTCCAGCAGACGAAGAAACAGATAAGATTTTTACTGTGGTACAAATCCCAGCCGAGTTCCCAGGTGGACAACAAGGTTGGATTCGTTACCTAGAAAGAACCTTAAATAGAGACTTACCAGTAGAAAATGGAGCACCTCCAGGAAAATATTCTGTAGTAGTTTCTTTTATCGTATCAAGAGATGGTTCTATCAGTGATGTAAAATCTGAGAACGATCCTGGATATGGTACTAAAGACGAAGCGGTTCGTGTAATTACAAGAGGTCCAAAATGGAAGCCCGCAGTTCAAAATGGACGTAATGTAATTTATCGTCACCGTCAAGCCATTGTATTCGTAGTTTCTGAAGATTAGTTTTAAGAATTAACTTACAATTATATCAAAGCCCTTCCCGAACTTTCGGGAAGGGCTTTTTTTTAGGCCTCTTTATTTGCCTTGTAAGGCTTCCATAAATACTAGTTAAAGTTTACCTTTGCCCTATGCGCGAAAATCTAAGTTCCTGGAATGACACCATTGTTGCCCTAGCCACCCCGCCTGGTTTAGGGGCCATTGCAGTAATACGGTTAAGTGGTCCAACAGCCATTGAGCTGATGAGTTCGGTTTTTACAAAGAAGCATTTAAACAATCAAGCCTCTCATACGGTGCATTTAGGAAAAATCATCAATGGTAAAGAAGTCATTGATGAAGTAGTAGTGACTATTTATAAAGCACCTAAATCTTATACAGGCGAAGAAGTAGTCGAAATTTCTTGTCATGGGGCACCTTTGATTCAAGAGGATATATTACAATTGCTTCAAGCCAATGGAGCTCGATTGGCCAAGCCAGGAGAATTTACACAACGTGCCTTTTTAAATGGAAAATTAGATTTAACCCAGGCCGAAGCGGTGGCCGATTTAATTGCCAGCAATACAGAAGCTGCACGCAAGACGGCTTTGTACAATTTGAAAGGAGGTTTTTCGTCGGACTTACAAGTGATGCGCGAGAAGCTCATTAAATTTTCGGCGTTGATAGAATTAGAATTAGATTTTTCACAAGAAGATGTTGCCTTTGCCAATAAAAAATCTTTAGAAATACTAGTGCATGACTTGCAAGCAAAAACCAATGAATTGTTGCTATCCTTTCAATTAGGCAATGTAATCAAACATGGCGTGCAAGTTGCCATTGTGGGCAAGCCCAATGCAGGTAAATCCACTTTGTTAAATGCCTTGCTCAATGAAAATAGAGCCTTGGTGAGTGAAATTCCTGGCACGACTAGGGATACTGTAGAAGAATATTTGAATATACAAGGCGTGATGTATAAATTGATTGATACCGCAGGCATTCGACACAGTACGTCGGACAGCATCGAACTAATGGGTATTGAAAAAAGTAAAGAAAAAATTCAAGCGGCCGATATAGTGATTGCTTTATTTGATGCAAGTACCACTAGTGCTGCACAAATCAAAGACTGGCAGCAGGAATTGGTAGGGGCGCACAAATTGATTTTTGTAGGAAATAAAATGGACATTGCCATTGATCCCAGTTTAGAAAAAGAGCCTGATTTAAAAGAAATTATTTTCATTGCAGCTAAAGACAAAAAAAATATTCTTGCCCTTGAAAATGCATTGCATCAAAAAGTAGTGGGGGATGGCTTGAACAAAGAAGGCACTATTGTCACCAATGCAAGGCATGTGGCCTCTTTAAAAAAATTATTGTTTTCACTCAATGATGTAGAAACTGGTTTAATAGAAAATGTCACTGGAGACTTGCTCGCTATCGACATCAATCTTGCATTACATTTCTTAGGCACTATTACTGGGCAAATTACCAATGAGGATCAATTGGATTTTATATTTTCTAAATTCTGTATTGGAAAGTAGTTGAGTGTGCAATTACAATGCTAAGTGGGTATAGTCTTCCATAAAAAATAAGATATTGTCAAAGTCGGCAAATTCGGCTTCCTGATGCAATCCTTTGATCACCACTGTTTTCATTCCTGCACTTTGTGCGCAGAGGACCCCTTTTGGTGTATCTTCAAACACAATGCAATCCGAAGGGGCAAAGCCAAGTAGCTCGGCACATTTTAAAAAAGTTTCTGGATGCGGTTTACTAATGCTTACATCATCGGCACTCACAATGGCATCAAAATATTTTCTTATCTGCGTATGATCAATAACAAAGTCAATATTTAAATTAATGGCTGCAGAGCCGATGCCCATTTTAATATTTTTTTCGAAAGCCTTCACTATAAAATGCTCAAGCCCCTCTATTAATTTAAGGTGTGGTTTAAATTCCACACGATACAAAGCTTCTTTATTGGCGCCGATGGATAATTTTTCTTGCATGGAAAATCTACCAGGAAAAACTCTTTCTAAGAGCTCGTCATTTTTTCCATAACATTGGTGTTTTACTTCCTCTACACTTAATGCACTGCCCAAGGCAGTCAGTTGTTGATGCCAAGCCCCAATATGATAGGGCATATCATTAATCATAGTTCCATTTAAATCGAAAATAAAAGCTTTGGCCTGTGTTAACATGTATAATAAATTTTTATTGAGTCGTATTTACATAGAACCACCTTCTACAAATTTGGCATCAACTGTAAGTTCGTTCAGTGTTTTCCCTCCTTGCATATTGGCCATCATTTGTACAAAAGCCAATTTGCCTAATTGAAAGCCACTGGTTTCTACATAACTAATGACTGGATGGTATAAGTTTGGAATAAATCCATTGCTGATACTGATGACGCCCATTTCCTTTGGCACTTTTATTTCCAATGCCTGGATGGCTTTCATCACCCCAATTAATATTTCATCGGTCATGCAAAACACGGTATCAAATTTTAAAGCTTTGCTATACTGTTTTTTAAATATTTCTTCTGCTTCTACAGAACTATTGGCATTGATGTAATTCACATGTATTTTAGGCGCAAAGTCTCTCATAAAATTTTGAAAGGCTAATTTCCTATTTTGACTAATGGATAATCCGGGGTCACCAAAAATGGCTAATACTTTTTTTGAATTTCGTTTGATGATATTTTCAGCAGCAATCACACCACAGCGCTCATCAGCCATCCGCACTTTGGTAAAATGATTGTCTTTGGGAACAATATCAAAAAACACCACGGGTATTTCTCTTTCATTCATTTTATGGTACACATCAATATTTTCAGCGCTGGCAGATAAACAAGCAAATACGCCGGACACCCTATTTTGCCTAAAAATTTTTAAGTTATTTAATTCATTCTCTGGATTATGGCTGGATTGAAGAATCATTAAAGCATAGCCTTGCTTTCTGCTTTCTTCTTCTACCGCTGCAATAAAACTATCGTAGAATAAATTTGAAATGGCAGGAACGATCACCCCTAAAATTTTACTGCTCTGCATTCTTAATTGAATAGCATAAGCATTGGGTTCGTAATCCAAACTTTGTGCAAGGGCATGCACTTTGGCTTTTGTTTTAGCAGAAATATCTGGATGATCTTTTAAAGCTCTTGAGACCGTTGAGATGCTTATTTGCAATTGTTGGGCTAATAATTTGAGCGTTGTATTGGTCATGCCTTGTTCAATTTAATCATCAAATTTATGGAAACTTTACCACAAAATTTACCGCAATCGTTTGTTCTTTTGTTTAAAATCAATGGCAAGATAAAAAAAATGAACTATTTTTTTATAGAGGGGTATTTTCAAAAGTCCTTTACTGTATTGATTTTCAGCTTATATAGGGTGAATGCTAGGACTATTAAACTACTATTTGTTAGCTTTTTTGTTCGAAAAGTTAAAAAAGAATTAACATAAAACTTGTTGGAATCAAAAATCGTGTAAATTGTACACGCTTAATAAACCAAAAAATTGCCAATTATGAATTTCAAAATTGTTAAGTCCACATTTATTGGACTATTCCTTGGCTTGCTTGTGATCAATGCGCAAGCACAGAACAAAACAGTTACAGGTAAGGTTTTAGATGCAAAAGACGGTTCACCAATTGCTGCAGCTTCTGTTGTAGTTAAAGGTGCATCAGTAGGAACCAAAACTACTGCTGACGGTTCTTTTGCTATTACTATTCCTACTACTGTAGCAAAATTAGTGATCTCTTCTGTAGGTTACTCTTCAAGAGAAGTAGATGCTACAGGTAACATCGCAGTTTCCTTAAACCAAACTAGCAACCAACTGAATGAAGTGGTCGTAGTAGGTTACGGTACGCGTAAAGTAAAAGACGCGACTGGATCAGTGGTTTCTTTGGGTGAGAAATCCTTTAACAAAGGGGTGATCGCATCTCCAGAGGAATTATTGCAAGGTCGTACAGCTGGTGTTAACGTAACTAGCAATTCTGGTGAACCAGGAGGTGCTATCAACGTAACCATTAGAGGTACTTCTTCTGTAAGAAGTAACAACAACCCATTATATGTGGTTGATGGTGTGCCTTTATATGGTGGTGGAATGACAGGTTCTGGTATTTCTGTTGAAGGTTCAACTACAGCAAGAAACCCATTGTCTTTCATCAACCCAAATGATATTGAAAACATCTCTATCTTAAAAGATGCATCTTCTGCAGCTATTTATGGAGCAAGAGGTGCGAACGGGGTAGTTTTAATTACTACTAAATCTGGTAAAGGTAAACCAAGCTTAACTTTCAATACTACTACTAGTGTTGCGACTACCGCTGCTCGTTATGACCTTGCTAGCCCACAAGAATTTATGTATGGTATTAGAAAGACTTTAGCTGATGCTGGAATTGATGTAACTGGTGTAGGTGGAAACGATAAAGGTTTCAATACTGACTGGCAAGATCAAGTTTTCAGAACTGCAGTATCTAAGAGCTACAACTTAGCTTGGGGATATTCTAATGCTAAAACTTCTTTGAAATTAAACGGTTCTTTTGACGATCAACAAGGTATCGTTAAAACACAAGATTTAAATAGAATGACTTTTGGTTTGAAATATTCTAACCAATTAACTTCTCGTTTAAAATTAGACGTTACAGTGAATAAGTCTTCTGTTAAAAACAGATATGCTCAAGTAACCAATAATGCTGGATACCAAGGATCTTTGATTGGTGCAATGATTAGCTACAATCCTACTTTCCCGGTATACAATGCTGATGGTTCTTGGTTCGACAATCAAGATGGTAACAGAAACCCTGTTGCAATTTTAGAAGGTTACAATGACCAAGATACTTATAGCAAATTATTGACTAACGTGTCTTTATCTTATAAGTTGTCAACCAATTTGACTTACAAACTTATTTATGGTATTGAAAATGGCCAAACAGAGCGTTATACTTTTCAATCACCTAATATGTCATCTGCATATGGTCAAGGGATCATTAATATCCGCGGTAAAAACTACCAAGGTAGTGATATCGGTGGACATGGTAGAGCTGCACAACAATTCTTAAATCAAAATTCAGCAGTGATCGAACACACTTTGAACTATGATAAAACATATAAGAATGGCAACAACTTGCAAGTATTAGCAGCATTCTCTTATCAAAAAACAACTGACTACTACAGAGCTAAACAAGCTTGGGGCGTAGCAGGTACAACCTCATTGAAAACTAGCTGGGATTCTTATACAGGTGGAAAAACAGATGAGTATGGAGATAGTACACAAGTGGAATTACAATCTTATTTCTCTCGTGTAAACTATACTATGAAAGACAAATACATCCTTTCAGCTTTGGCTAGAATTGATGGTTCTTCTAAATTAAGTGCTGGTCACAAATACGGTACTTTCCCTGCATTTGGTTTCAAATGGAGAATCTTAGAAGAAAAATTTGCTCAAAACACTTTGGGTAAAATCTTCTCAAACTTTGATGCAAGATTAAACTATGGATCTACAGGTAACCAAGAGTTCCCTGCTTATGCTTCATTGGCGATTCAAAGTAAAGATTTCAATGGTAACACTTCAGTGAATACCAACTCAAACCCTAATTTGAAATGGGAAACTACCACCACTACTGGTCTTGGTATCGATTTCACTATGTTCAATGGTCGTTTGAACGGTACTGTTGATTATTTCAAGAAATCTACTAAAGACTTATTATTCTTAATTAGCTATCCTCAACCAGCAGCTTCTGCTGATCGTTGGGTTAACTTACCTGGTACTGTTGATAATACAGGTTGGGAATTCAGCATAGATTATCAATTAGTTCGTCCAGCTTACAAAGGTGCTTTCGGATGGGATGTTGCTTACAACATGTCATTCTTGAAAAATAACATTTCTGGATTTGGTTCAACTGTAGTAAATACAGGTGGAGTAAATGGTCAAGGTTTGTCTGGTGCTTATGCTCAAACAATCAGAGACGGTTCTCCTTTGTTCACTTTCGTGATGCCTACTTTCTTAAGATTTGACGCTTATGGAAATGGTGTTTATGCAAATGGTTCAAAAGACGAATTACAAGGAAGTGCATTACCTACATTTAACGCAGGTTTAACCAACAGTTTTTCTTACAAAAAATTAACTGCTAGTTTATTCTTTAATGCAGTAACTGGTTTCTATGTGTATAACAACACTGCGAATGCCTTATTGTTAAAGGGTAGCTTGAAAACAGCGCATAACGTAACAAGAGATATTATTTATAATATCGAGAACTCTATCAACCCAGGTAACGTTTCTTCACGTTTCTTGGAGAAAGGAGATTATATTCGTTTAGCCAATGCAAGTATTGCTTATGCAGTAGATGTTAAACCAGGTTCTTTCATTAAAGGATTGAACTTAACATTGTCTGGACAAAACTTAGCATTGTTTACTAAATATTCTGGACTAGATCCTGAAGTAAACGTTGATCATAGCCTTAATGGTGTTCCATCAAGAGGTTTTGATTATACAGCAACTCCAAGAGCTAGAACTATCACTTTAGGACTTAACGCACGCTTTTAATTTTTTAAATAATAATACACATGAAAAATAATTTTATCAAACAAACGGCCATCTATGTAGGTGCTATTGCACTTTGCATTGGACAGGTATCTTGTTCTAAGTTAGACGAGAAAGTGTTTGGTTCTAAGTCAGTGGCTACTGCCTCTGCTGGATCTAATTCAGCTGACTTGAATTCAGTTTATGGTAAATTAAATGAATTAGCAGGTCAGGGTAACTGGTTTGCATTTCAAGAACATTCTACCGACGAATTACTAGGCCCAACCCGTGGTACTGACTGGGATGATTTCGGTACTTGGAGAAAAATCCATTTACACGCAGTAGATGGTGCACACAATCAATTGTATGACACTTGGAACGGCTTAAATGGTGCTTTGTTCGCGGCTACTTTAGTGGCTGAGAAAAGTACTGGCGCTGCTCAAATAGAAGGTAAATTTTTGAGAGCTTTTATTGCTACTCAAGTAATGGACTTATTTGGTCAAGTGCCTTATCGTTCTGCTACTGCAGGTCCAGATGATATACCAGAAGTAAAAACAAGAGCAGCTGCTTTTGATTGGATCTTGGCTGATGTTGATGCTGCTATTGCTGGTTTACCAGATTTTGGTACAGGTAGCGATAACCATAAAGCAAACAAACAAGCAGCTCAATTTTTAAAAGCTAGATTGTTGTTGAACAAAGCAGTATACAAAGCAGCTCCAGCTACTCCAGCAGGACCTTATACTTTTGCTGCTGCTGATATGAATACAGTAATTAGCTTGGTAGATGCAATCACTGCTAAAGGATTCAAATTATCTAAAGCATATTGGGATAACTTTAAATGGGACAACAACACAGCTTCAACTGAGTTGATCTTATCTAGAGCAACCAATGGTGCTGGTAATAAAAATCAAACAGGTGGTAATGCAGACGTTACTTGGGCTACAGGTATGGGAACACATTACAACCAAGCATTTTCTGGTTGGAATGGTTTCACAACTACTTCTGATTTTTACAATTCTTTCGAAGAAGCGGATGCTAGAAGATATACTGCTTTACCATTAATGACAGAATTGTCTGGTTTCAATGCAGGTTTCTTAGCTGGCCAACAATACAAATATGACAACGGAACTAAAGTAATGGTAAAAGACCGTTCTGGTTCACCATTGATTTTTACTCCTGACGTAAGTTTGTTCTTCTCTACAGAAGCAAAAGGTATCAGAACTATGAAATATCCTTTGAAAGGAGATCAAATGAGTTTCAATGCCGAAAATGAATTCGTTTTGATGCGTTATTCTGATGCAGTACTTATGAAGGCTGAAGCTATTTTAAGAGGCGGAACTGCTACTAACAATGAAACAGCGCTTTCTATTGTGAATGCCATCAGAGCTCGTTCTGCTGCCACTAAATTAGCTGCAGTTACTTTAACTGATATCTTAGCTGAAAGAGGTCGTGAATTGTACCTTGAAGCAGTAAGAAGACCAGATATGATTCGTTTTGGTGTATTCAACAACCCAGTTGTTGAAAGACCAGCTAAATCTGATGGTTTCAGAGTGGTTTATCCTATACCTAACCAAGCGGTCTCTTCAAATCCAAATTTGAAGCAAAACTTCGGTTACTAATTTAATAGTTTAACTATTTATACAGCGCCTCCTCATTTTGAGGGGGCGCTTTTTTTTGTACTGGATTGGGTATACAAATAAGGGAATAAAGGCAAGATGTCGTATTTTTATTGATCCTTTTAGAGGTCAAGCCTATGCAAAATTGTACCCATAAAATTGTTTTTGTTTGCTTAACAGCTGTTCTGCTTTCTGCATGTCAAACTAAACCATCCACAGCACTGTTTGAAAAAATGGACCAAACAGGTATTGAGTTTACAAATACCGTGGTCGATGACAAGGAGAACAACATTTTTAAGTACCGTAATTTTTACAATGGGGCAGGCGTAGGTATTGGCGATATCAACAATGATGGATTACCCGATGTTTTTTTTACGGCCAATCAAGGGGCTAACAAATTATTCTTAAACAAAGGCGATTTTAAATTTGAGGACATTTCCACGAAAGCTGGTTTTATAGCTAAACAACAATGGAGTACTGGCGTCACCATGGTGGACATCAATCATGACGGTTGGTTGGACATTTATGTTTGCAATGCAGGTAATATGATGCATCCAGAACTTCGAAAAAATCAGTTGTTTATCAATAACCACGATTTAACTTTCACAGACAGTGCTACAGCCTATGGCTTAGACAACGATGGTTATACTACCCATGCTTCCTTTTTTGATTATGATATGGATGGAGACTTAGATTGTTTCATGGTCAACAATAGCCCCATTCCTGTCAATACATTGAATTATGGCAATGCGCGCGATATTAGGGCAGAGAATGCTAACGTAGCAGATTTCTTAAAAGGGGGAGGGGATCATTTATATAAAAATGACCATGGGCGTTTTGTAGAAGTATCTAAAGATGCGGGTATACATGGTTCCCTGATCAGCTTTGGCTTGGGCGTTACCGTTGGAGATGTGAATGGAGATGGATGGCCCGATGTGTATGTGTCCAATGATTTTTTTGAAAGAGATTATTTGTACATCAATCAAAAAAATGGAAGCTTCAAAGACGAATTAGAAAAATATACCGAGCACAACAGCATCGCTTCCATGGGTACGGACATGGCCGATATCAACAACGATGGGTATCCAGATATATTTACCACAGAGATGTTGCCTGATGAGGAGCAAAGATTAAAAACAACCACTTCCTTTGACAATATAGACATCTACCGATTAAAAGTAGCCAGTGGATTTTACCATCAGTTCATGCACAATGCTTTGCAATTAAACAATAAGAATGGAAAATTCAAAGAGGTAGCCCATTATTCAGGCGTAGAAGCCAGTGATTGGAGTTGGGGGGAAATGATTTTTGATGCAGACAATGATGGCTACAATGATATTTATGTAAGCAATGGTATTTACAGAGATTTAACCAATCAAGACTTCATTGATTTTTTCGCGAACAACATGATTCAGAAAATGGTGTTGACGGGTAAGAAAGAAGAAATCAGTAGTATCATCAGTAAGATGAGTTCACAGCCCATTGCCAATAAAATGTTTCACAATAATGGCGATTTAAGTTTTAAAGAATCGGCCAAAGATTGGGGCTTGGCTATACCAAGTTTTTCCAATGGGGCTGCTTATGGCGATTTAAACAACGATGGGGCTTTAGACATGGTGGTCAACAACAATAATATGCCTGCTTTTATTTTTAAAAATAACAGCAGAACGGTTAATAAAAATCATTATCTAAGTATTCAGCTACAAGGTTTGGCGAAAAATACGAATGCCGTTGGCGCCAAAATAAATTTGTATCTACAAGGACAAATTTTAAGCAAGGAACTAATTCCAGCAAGAGGATTTCAATCTTCTGTGGATTATAAACAAGTTTTTGGCTTAGGAAAAAACACAAAGGTAGATTCTGTAAAAATTATATGGCCAAATCTTACGCAATCTGTTTTTTCTATTCAGAAAATTGATACAGTCTATCATTTTAATCAAAATACAATAGCTAGTAGCCCATTAAAAATAAATACACTTACAACTAAACCATTAATGGTAGAACAAGCGGCCAATTTTGACCGACATGTAGAAAACGACCATGTGGACTTTTATGCAGAAAGAATTATTCCAAGAATGTTGTCTCAAGAAGGCCCAAGAGCTAGTAGTGGAGATGTCAATGGAGATGGTTTATTGGACGTATTTATTGGAGGGGCTGCCGGGAAAGGCGGTGCTATTTATATACAAAACAAAGAAGGGCAATTTATAAAAAAAGCCACCCCTGCCTTTGACCCCTTTAAAAATTTCGAAGATGTGGCTGCTGATTTTTTTGATGCAGACAAGGATACAGATTTAGATTTATTGATTGGTGCTGGTGGCAATGACCGTTTGCCCAATAGTGGAGAATTAAATCACCGTTTGTTTTTAAACGATGGCAAAGGAAATTTCACGTATAAAGAAAATGCTTTCCTCAATTTCTCTTACAATACGGGTGTGCTCTTATCCTTTGACCTAGATGGGGCTGGAGACTTAGATATTTTTGCAGGTTCCAGCAATACCCACTTTAAATATGGGGTAAGTACAGCAA
>Ga0114977_10002461_pt1 | contig 11892 bp, 9 predicted proteins | sample S_130805_MF_Meta_FD_87026 | JGI IMG/M metagenome (GOLD analysis project Ga0114977, IMG submission 87026) | Freshwater microbial communities from Lake Simoncouche, Canada to study carbon cycling - S_130805_MF_MetaG | ecosystem: Environmental > Aquatic > Freshwater > Lake | place: Lake...
ATAAAGAAGTTACAGATGAAGAATACAATAGTATAGTAAATACTATTCAGAATGCTCCCTATGATAAAGAAAGTTACTATTATAGAAAAACATTTGATAGTATGTACCCGGGGTGTGAAAACGTAATTCCTTACTTTTGGCGACACCCATTTTGTGAAGAGAAGGACCCATCGGCGCGTTTGTTAACATGTTATAAAGCTGAGTAGTGTTTAGTAATAATAATTATTCCAAGTAAAGCAATAAAGTAGTGAACAATTTTGTGATGTTCCATTGAAGGAGAAAAAAGTTTAGAAGTACAAGAAATAGCAGAAGATAAGTATCCTATAGTAATAAGCACAACGATATACAAAGGAATAGTTACTTTCTTTTGTATTAGTAATAAAAACAAACAAATAATACCAATAGTTCGAATTATTATTCCAAAGTCTTTTAATTTCATTATATATTTTAGGTATAATAAAATTAATAATATTTTTAATCAAGGTATGCGCGCAGTAAGCTAAAACGCATTTTTACATATACTCTTTCAAAACGATTACAATACCAGCTAAAGCAATAGCATAGTTAAATACTCTTGCATGTATGTAGCTATCAGTGTGTTTTAATTTACAAGACATCGCTGCGCCTAAAGAACCCAACGAAATTAATACCACAATAGACAATGGTATACTTACCATATTTGTATACTGAAGGTAAAAAAGGTAAAGAATACCAATTACGCGCAAGGCCATAGACAAATCTTTAAGCGTAAGCATTTTATATATTAATAAAATATTTTATTATTATTATTATTTTATTATTATATATATGTCTAATAAAAAAGAACCAAGAATAGATCATTCAGTTTCTCCAAAACGTGATACACTAGTAGTTCCTCCTGGTGCAAGAGGTCCGGAAAGTATGCATCCTGCACATGTACATGAACGGGAAGATAGCGAAGACCAGAATATCCTTGATATTTCTAAATTGGTAAAACGGAAAAAAGACGAAAAAAAATCTAAAAAACAGCAAGAAAAAATATTTAAAAAACGGCAAGAACGTGGAGCTTTAACAGGAAAGGCAAAAAACCCTAGTTCGTCTAGTTCGTCTATTTCATCTATTTCATCTATTTCATCCGTTTCTTCCATATCATTATCACCGAATGAAATATTCGCGTTTGAAGAAGAACAAGAAGAAGAAAGAAAACAAGCAAAAGGTTCGCCTAAATCACTTTCTCCGCGATTACCTTTAGCGAGAGGAGTTGGTGCACAAGCAAGAAGAAAACATTCATCGAGTTCATCAAGTTCATCGTCTTCAAAGTCACCAAAAGGAAGAAAACCGTTGACACCAAGATTTGAAAAAATAAAAGCAACATCAGTATCTCCAAAAAGAAAAGGAAAAGGAAAGGAACATAGTGGTGGCGGGACGCGTAAGAAATATAAACACAAGTTACGTAAAACTCATAGTAGAAAAAGGCGATGAACTAATATAAATATAAATATTTAAATTTAGGATATTTTATATTTATATATATATATATATAGTAATATTCTGTTAGTAAGTAATATGAACGTGGGCAATTATAGTACAAATTATGATACATCACACGATACTAAACCAAGTAAGCATGCATTGCAAAAAACAAATCTTTTTGCCCGTAAAAATCTATTATACAAACCATCAGAAGCACCTGTTGCTAGTGTAATACAAAAACAATCAGCAGCCCCCAAGGCATCATCAGCAGCCCCCAAGGCATCATCAGCAGCCTACAAGGCATCAGCAGCCCCCAAGGCATCAGCAGCCCCCAAGGCATCAGCAGCCCCCAAGGCATCAGCAGCCCCAAGGCATCAGCAGCCCCCAAGGCATCAGCAGCCCCCAAGGCATCAACTCGGTTTATCCCAACTCTTCAAAATATGTACCCCTTAGGGGAAAACTCTTTTTCTGTTACGCGCGGCGGCTCGCGTAGTAGAAGAACAGTTCGCAGAAAACATAAAAGTCATCGTAAACCTAAACGCGTTCGCCATACTCGCCGAAAACAAACGCGTAGACATCGCCATCGTAGATAATCCGTTAAAATTCGTACAAATATTTTGCTTAATATTTAGCAATATATTTTGCTTAATAAATTTAATATAACTATACTATATAATCAAATAAAGAAAATGTCTTGCGGATGTACTAATGGTGGACAATCGGGCGGAACATATACTGGTCCCGTTCTTGAGAGTGGAAAACAAATGAGCGGCGGTGGAACTAGAAGACGCAAACATACACGCCGTCATCGTCGTAGTGGAACGCGTAAAGCAGGCTCTTGTGGGCGCAAACGTGCATGCAAGTGTCCCGGAGGATGCAAACGTTCTACATGCCCTTGCTGTACGGGCAAAAGATTTTGCTGCACTAAAAGATGCCGCACTCGTGGTTGTCGGTGTTAAAGCTTAGAGTTAGACTTTATATTTATTTTATAATGTCCGTCGAATTACGGTTATTATAAAAATTGATAAACATAATAAACATAAGTTGGTATATACAAACAGAACAACCATTTAGGTAACAACGATAGTAACGACACACCAAACCATAGAACAGGCGAAAAACTAAAATGTCATCAACAAGCACACAAACCCAAGCCCTAAAATACGATACATCATTTCGTTTATTAGACTTCAATATATTCGATGAAAAACGTGAAAAAGAAGAAGACCTAGATGGTGGCGATACAGGTAATGATGATGAACCGTGGAGACGCAGTGATGCCGATGGCGACGCACACGATAATGGAGAAAAGAAATATAAAAAAGATGAAAAGTTCACAACAATTCAGATGTTCGGTCTTAATGAAAAAGGCGAAACATGCGCAATATTCGTTCGCGACTATCAACCATTCTTCTATATCAAAGTCGGCGATGAATGGACGATACCCCAAAAGGGGGCTTTTATTTCGCATTTAAAAGAGAAAGTCGGTAAATTTTATGAGAACTCTATTCTGGATGTCGAGTCGAAACTCATCAAGAGGAAAAAGCTGTACGGGTTTGACGGGGGGAAGGAACACAAGTTTATTCTGATAAAGTTCAAAAATGTGGCGACGATGAATAAGGTGAAAAACATGTGGTTTAAATTTGGTAAAGATGGAAAACAGCTACTGCGTCGCGAGGGGTATCCATATTTCAATACGAGAACAGAAATATATGAAGCAAATATTCCGCCAATTTTGCGATTCTTTCACGTGCACGATATAAGTCCATCTGGGTGGATTGGTTTTGAGGCGAAGAAAGCGAAACAAACGCACGGTGCGCTAAAAACGACGACGTGTACCTATGAATATGAGCTTGCCTCGTCTGATATCGTCCCGCTGAATAGTAAGGAAACGATTGTGCCCTATAAGATATGCAGTTTTGATATTGAAGCGAGTAGTAGTCATGGAGATTTCCCGATTCCTATCAAGACGTATAAAAAACTCGCTACAAATATCGTCGACGTGTGTGATGCAATTTGTCGAAATGCGGGAGTGACGTCAAGTCAAGAAGCGATGGAATACATTACTCCTGCACTTTTGAAGCAGCTTCTATATACCGCATTTGGATATGGTTCACCTGCGCACCTAGATATTGACCGTATCTATACAAAGATTAAAGTTTCAGAACAACGGCTTGCGACGCTATTTGATGTATGGGTATCATTTCATATACCTGATATTAAAATGAATGAAGCCTTAAAAGAAAGCAATACGATTGAAAAAATGTTTGAAAAAGTTGCTGAAAGTAACAAAGCGCTTGATGAAGATGATAATGGCGAAGATGTTGAAGCCGACGATGGTGACGACGGCAATGACGCGGAAGAAGAATATATAGATATCGAAGAAGGCGAAGAAGGCGAAGAAGACTACGATGAAAAAGAAAAAGATGAAGAAGATAAAAAAGCAACTGATTTACTTATGGCGTATGCGGGAGTAAAGTCGCCACCTGCCCAAAAACAGGCAAAGTCAAAGTCCGCAAAAACGCCAAAAGCGTCACAACCACAGCCACCGGTCCAAAAAGAAACCGTCATTCATCTCATTACGTCACCACTAGACAAAATGGACCGCGAAACAAAAATAAATAAGTTGAATGTGTCATTGCAAGAAATATTTCCACAAGTAGAAGGAGATAAAGTTACATTTATTGGCTCGACATTCCTGACCTATGGCGAGAAACGCCCCTATCTTAACCACTGTGTCGTTCTCGATACATGCGACACAATAACAAACGAGGTCGCGAATTCAGAGATTCAGACATGTAAGACGGAGCGTGAATTATTACTTGCATGGACTGATATAATTCAGCGTGAAAATCCGGATATAATCATCGGTTACAATATTTGTGGTTTCGATTTTGAGTTTATGTTTCGTCGTTCTCTTGAAAACTCGTGTGAAAATGAGTTCCTGAAGTTGTCGCGGAACAAGGGTGAGTTTTGCGGGGCGCGTGACTACAATACGGGTAAGATATGCATTAAAGAAAGTAGTATTGTTATTGCAAGTGGTCAGCACGATTTGCGGTATATTGACATGAAAGGGCGGCTTCAAATTGATTTGTATAACTATTTCCGCCGCGACTTCAACTTGACGTCGTATAAGTTAGACTATTGTGCTGGATACTTTATTGGCGACGGTGTCAAAAAATTAGAGCATTTGCCTAGCGGTAATACAAAAATAGTCAGTTCAAATCTTATGGGTCTTGAGAATGGAAACTATATACACTTTGAAGAATCCAGTCACTCGACGGATACGTACAAGGATGGAGCAAAATTCAAGGTGATGAACGTGAATCTTGTCGATAAGTCATTCGAGGTTGAAGGTCACGAAAGCCCCGATATGACGAAATCTGTGCGCTGGGGGTTAGCGAAGGATGATGTAACGCCGCAGGATATTTTCAGAATGACGAACGAGGGACCGGCGGAGCGCGCAATTATTGCGAAATACTGTATTCAGGATTGTAACTTGGTTCATCATCTTATGAATAAAATCGATGTAATGACGGGATATATTGAGATGGCGAAGATTTGTAGTGTACCGATTAGTTTCCTTGTGTTGCGCGGACAAAGCATTAAGCTGACAAGTTTTATTGCGAAAAAATGTCGCGAGAAACGCACACTGATGCCTGTGATTGAAAGATCGTTTGGTAACGAGAGCTACGAAGGTGCAATTTGTCTTCCACCGAAATGTAACTTGTACTTGGACAATCCTGTTGCGTGCCTTGACTACTCGTCGCTGTATCCGTCGTCGATGATTAGCGAAAATTTGTCACAAGATAGCAAAGTATGGACGAAGGAATTTGACTTGGCTGGACAATTAGTTCGCGAAACAGGAATAAAAGATCCGTCGGGTAACTACATATATGACAATATGGACGGATATGAATATGTGGACGTAACATATGATACGTATAAATGGGTTCCAAATCAACGTGGACGCGCTATTAAAACGCTAAATGGTACTAAAATTTGCCGATTCGCTCAACCAAAGGATGGCGTGAAAGCAATCATGCCGACGGTGCTCGAAGAATTGCTTGCCGCTCGTAAAGCTACGCGTAAACTAGCGGAAGCAACCGATGACCCCTTTATGGCGAATATTTTAGATAAACGGCAACTTGGTTATAAAGTAACGGCGAATTCACTCTACGGACAATGTGGAGCGAAGACGAGTACATTTTATGACGTGGATATTGCGGCGTCAACGACGGCGACAGGACGAAAGTTGCTAACATACGGTAAAAGGATTGTAGAGGAAGTATACGGGGATGCAAAAGTAGAGTCGAAGAAATTTGGATTTGTAAATACAAAAGCTGAGTACATATATGGTGACAGTGTTGCGAATTATACGCCGATATATATTAGAGAGAACGGTGGACAAATGAATATAATAAAGATAGATGAATTGGCTGAGTTATATGGGGACAAAGCGGGATGGGTTTATAGCAAAGAGGAAGGTAAAGAAGGAAAAGAATATTGCGAGATGATTCCATCATCAAATATCGAAACTTGGTCGGATAAAGGATGGACGAAACTTAATAGAATTATTCGTCATAAGCTAGCACCTCATAAAAAAATGATTCGAGTATTAACTCATACAGGGTTAGTAGATGTAACAGATGACCATTCGCTTGTAGACATAAACGGTAATGAAATATCTCCGAAGGACATTGTTAAAAATAAAACAGAATTGTTACATTTTGAGCACGATACATATAAACATCGCGATGATGTGAGAATAAATCTAGGAGCGAAGGTTGTGATTCCAACATCACAGTATAAGGCTGCAATTCAATGGGATAAGCTTAATCGATTTCATGGACATATGCTATCACTGGATTATAGTGTTGAAGATGGAACATCGAGTTATATAATAAAAATATCGAAGGATGGAAAAAAAAGTCAACAGAATAAAAATCTTGTTAAAAAAATCCATGAAATTTCATACCCTGATGGAGAATATGTATATGATCTCACGACGGAAAATCACCACTTTGCTGCCGGTATTGGTAATATTATAGTTCACAATACGGACTCGGTATTCTTTACATTTAATCTTGCTACATCTGATGGAATTCCGATACGCGGAAAGGATGCGCTTGAGATTACAATTGAGTTTGCGAAAGAGGTGGGTAATCTTGCTACGAAGTTCTTAAAGTCGCCGCATGCATGGGTATATGAAAAGACGCTAATGCCGTTTTGCTTACTTTCGAAAAAGAGATATATTGGTATGCTTTATGAAGACAAGCCGGAAAAACCGAAGCGCAAAAGTATGGGTATTGTTTTGAAGCGCCGCGATAATGCGCCAATCGTTAAAGACATATATGGAGGTGTAATTGATATTCTCATGAAAGAACAAAATGTGGAGACAGCAATTAGGTTTCTAAAAACATCTTTACAAAATTTAGTAGATGAGAAGGTTCCGATGGATAAACTTATCATCTCAAAGTCGCTGCGAAGTGGATACAAGAACCCCGCACAAATCGCGCATAAGGTATTGGCCGACCGTATGGGTAAGCGTGACCCTGGTAACAAACCAAGTATAGGAGACCGTATACCATTTGTATATATACAAAATCCAGATAAGAAAGCACTACAAGGAGAGCGCATTGAACACCCTGACTATATAATAGCAAACAAAATTAAACCAAATTATGCTTTCTATATAACGAATCAGATTATGAAACCGATACAGCAGGTATTTGCGCTGGTGTTGGAAAATATTCCGAGTTATAAGAGACAAGTACCTGGATTGAAGCGAACGATTGATGGATGGGTTGATAAACTGAAGGATGAGTCAAGTGATGAAAAAATAAGGAAAAAAATAGCGGACATACGCAATAAAGAAGTGAAAAAAATACTATTTGACGACTACTTGATAGAAATAGATAACTCAACAAAAGGGAATCAAAATATAATGAGTTTCTTCAAGAAGGTATAATATACCTATTTGCAATGTTTTATACTCTAATATATCGCAATGCGCTTGTATATAATTTTTTTTCTCCACGACTACTTGTTCCTATAGGCACGCCTGCTTTTTTATCTAAGCTTGCTAGCGTATCATCAAGTTTAAAGTTATAATCTTGTGGCCATTCGTTATCTGATAGTGCTATCCACTTACCATTATCAAATGTATTTTCTAAAAATACATCTGGTAAATAGAATGCCTTCGTAAGAAGTCCGTTCCATCCGCGAATAAATTTCTCAGGCGGTATTTTTCTATCCCTATATAAATAAGTAATGGTGCAGTATTTTATTGGAACATCAAAGTAGCGCCCTCCTGTAAGGCGGCTCATACTTTTTCCTTTCGAAACGACATCTGCAATAAGTTCTTGTTCTTCTTTTTTAGACCATTTTTTATTTTCGAATTTCATCAAATCTCTCGCATCTGTAGCGCCTCTATCTCCCATACCTCCCGGTACCCCATCAAACCATTTCCCTAAACACTCTCGAGCCGTCATATTTGCATCATAACATGTAACAAACATCCCATCCGGAAGTTTATCCGGGCTAACAATATGTTCCTCTCTTATTAAAAATGATAAATATCCTACCCCTTTTTTACCAGGACTACGTGTTCGCCCAACCCATTGAAGAACAGGATGCACGCTAGACGGCAAAAAAGAATATAAACGTTTAAAAGTATCGCGATGGTCTATAATATCGGTACACTTCATGGGAGGGCTAGACACATCCGCACCCAAAACATTATGAAGGATAGAATTTGCAGCACAATTTTCGGCCTGATATGCTCTCTGTAAGTCTAAAAAATGGGAAAAGTCGGCAGATACAATTACAAGAGATTTTTTGTATTCTTCTGCCGAAAGTCTTGGTAGTGTGTTTGTTACAATATTATACGGTATGAATGTTATATTTTGCGTATTTATTTTCCATATTTTTTGGAAAACGGTCAAACACGATTTGTAGGGTACCTCATATTCATGTGCTGTTTCTTTATCATCGCTGGGATTTGCTGGGTAAAAAAGAATATACACTCTTGTGAACTTTTTTACAGGCTTGAAACGCATCGTATGTGCAATAATTTGACCCGTATATTCTGTTCCCGCATGAGGAAGAACATAACCGTTTAAATCTTTTACTTCTATTAGCGAAAAAGAGTTAATATGTTTTACTATGTCTGATTCATTAAACCACATATTTTATATAGAAGTTAAGAAAAAATAATATATATTTCAAGTATATTATTTTTACAACATAAAGTATTTTACTTACTATTACGAAATATTACCCGTGATGGTTATATTATTTTATATTATTTGTATTATTTTCTATACATTTGGTCTCCTTAACATTCTTTGTATAGCGTATGCTCCAACTGCAACCCACATAGTCACGATCACATTTGAACCTTCCGTAGCTAACCATCGCATTGCAATACAATGTGGCGCCGAGACCATGAATGGTGAGAGAACGAACCCCATCACAGTAAGCGGAGCACAGTATGTAGGATATAAATGAACGGCCGAATAATGTAGAGTAATCCATATCAAGTAATAACCAAACATTGAATATATAATATTAAACAGATACCATAATATATAACATAATATCGTCAGCAATCTTTTTATTTGAGTCAATACTAAACCAATACACATATTCAAAGTACGATAGTAACCAAAATTAGGTAGTATAGAAGAGTTGTAAATATCATAGCCTCCTGCATTATCGTTATCAGGATACATGAAGAAAGACCCTAGAGGCATTTATTCGACAGACTGTTTTTGGCTTTATTTATTATTATTTAACTATTTTATCGTTCAATTTTACATATAATATAATTATTTACGGTATTATTATATTATTACTATTATTATTATTACTATTATTAGTCATATTCAGGATAATTTGTATCATCGTTGTTACTGGAAACATTGGGTGTTTCTTCGGGTGTAGATGTTGTAATGTTAAAATTATTTATAGATATTGCGTTATTTACAAGTCTTTCAATTTCTGGAAAAATAAACGGATTACTGTTTGAATTTTGCAAACTTTGATGGTTTGATGGTAAGTCAAAAGAAAACATTATAGAGTTATTATTTATATTATCTATTGACAAGTTATTAAAATCGTTACTTCTATTTTGAAGAAGAGTATTAAAAATATTTGATATATTAATATTTTCATCGGTGTTTCTACTATTTGCGTCATCCATTGTACCCGCATTATCTGTATTGCTCAAATTCTCTATGTTTTCTGTATTCTGCAAATTATTACTATTACTATTACTATTACTATTAGTAGTCGTTTCGGCATTCGTATTTGTAGAAACACTTGGTTGAGATGCTTGTACATTTAGCACATTTTCTCTACACAAAGGGCACGTTGAATGTGTCTCTAGCCATCTCATCATTCTAAAAGGTACAAAACAATGCTTACAATGTTTCAAAACTAAAACTACTGACTCTGGTGTAAAAGTTTCTCTTGTAATTGGACACTCCGTATTTATAATACGATTAGAAGGTATTGATCCGTAAGTTAGTATTTCGGTATTTTCTTCTATCTCAGAAACACTCAAACCACCATTTCTTCTTATACTCGATGTTGTATGGTCATTATTGGTATTTAATAATACCGTTCTAGGTATAGAATAAATAACGCTACCCATATCAAAAAGGGCTCTTCTTTCTGTAGTTCTAGCTATATCTTCATTTATATTCCTCCCGGTTGTTGTTCTCGTTGTTTCTCCCATTGTTGCTCCCGCTACATTTCTTGTTCTATTTCTTAAAATATTAACTCTTTCTCTCGAGCCTATAGTACCTCTTTGTTGTCTACCATTCTCGTTAAGCGCATCATTTGAACTATGTGAGTCTTCCAAAATAGAAGTATTTTCATTATCATTACCATTATCATTATCATTATCATTACCATTATCATTACCATTATCATTTTCATTATCATTTTCATTATCATTTTCATTCGCAGCCGGTTGTTGATCTTGCGTATCTCGATTGTTGCGTAAACGTTCACGTCTTCTAATAACATACCTCCTTCTTTCATTTTGTGTTTCAATCATATTTGATATACACGTTTCTATATTTGAATACATATCATATGTTCTCGAAACAAGTATTCCAAAATTACTCATTAATTCGAGGTAACTATATTCAAAATCCATATTAAAAGCATTATCATAGTCTGAGTGTCTGCTGCTATACCCTCTTATATTATTATTAAAATAAGCATTGTTTCCATTGTAAGACATTACTTTATTATATAATTAAATATATTAAATGTGTTTAAATATTAAATACATTTAAATATTAAATACTACTCTAATTAGTAACATATATCCTAATTACTTAAACATAACTTTATATCTTAACAAAGTATTAACATGACCGATGAAACTCTCAATGTACAAGATAGATTTACAGAATACAATGATAAAGGTATAACAGGTTTAGCAAACCTAGGAAATACATGTTTTATAAATGCATGTATACAATGTCTATCGCACACATATGAGTTAAATGATTTTTTATCAAAAGGAGAAGGAGATTATAAGAAACATTTAAATAATAAGCCGGAGTCTGTTCTTTTAGTAGAATGGGATGACCTTCGAAAGTTGATGTGGAGTCAAAACTGTATTATTTCTCCTGGACGTTTTATAAACACTATACAAAGAATTGCAAAAATTATGAACCGCGATTTATTTACGGGATGGTCTCAAAATGATTTACCAGAATTTTTATTATTTTTGTTCGATTCATTTCATAGTGCTTTAACGCGGGAAGTTATTATGGATATTAAGGGAAATATAAAAACGAAAAAAGATGAAATGGGTAAAGCATGTTATGAAATGATGAAAACGCAATATACAAAAGACTACTCCGAGTTTTTAAACATATTTTTTGGAATACATGTATCGGTTTTAACGCCTGTAGTGGAAAAAACTAAGCAGCCGCTTGATAACAGTGAAGATTTAAATTACTTAAGTTTGCGTCCCGAACCATATATGTTAATACACCTTCCAATACCATCAAAAGAAGAAGTAAATATAAGAACCACGGATAAAAATGTAACATTATTTGACTGTTTTAATAAACATTGTGAATGCGAGATATTAGAAGGTGATAATGCGTGGTTTAACGAAATGGAGAATAAAAAACAGAATGTTAACAAAAGACTATTATTTTGGAGTCTTCCAAATATAATGATAATTGATATTAAGCGATTTATAACATCTGTGAATGGAAGAAGTAAAAAAAGTCAACAATTTATAGACATTCCGATTAATAATGTGGACTTTTCGAAATATGTAGAAGGATATGCAAAAGAAACATATGTGTACGATTTGTATGCTATTTGCAACCATCATGGACAAATAGATGGCGGACATTATAGTGCTACAATAAAAACATCGAATGGTAAATGGTATAATTTTAA
>Ga0114977_10002463_pt1 | contig 11888 bp, 16 predicted proteins | sample S_130805_MF_Meta_FD_87026 | JGI IMG/M metagenome (GOLD analysis project Ga0114977, IMG submission 87026) | Freshwater microbial communities from Lake Simoncouche, Canada to study carbon cycling - S_130805_MF_MetaG | ecosystem: Environmental > Aquatic > Freshwater > Lake | place: Lake...
ATCGACCCCACGCCCACCGTTGGCATGGTCGGCCTCGTCGAAAAACCCGAGCACATCACCACCCAAGCCTTCAAAGCCGCGGGCGACATCATCCTCCTCATCGGCGAACCCGGCGACGAACTCGGCGCATCTCACTACCTCCTCGCCGTCCACGGTCGCAAAGCCGGCGCCCCGCCGCAACTCGACTACGCCAAGGAACTCGCCGTCCAAAACGCCGTCCGGGACATGATACGCGATGGTATCATCCGCAGCGCCCACGACTGCTCGGAAGGCGGCCTTGCCGTAAACCTCGCAGAATCCTGCATGGGTGGGAACCTCGGAGCCAAAACCGCAATCCCCGGCACCCGCGCCGACATGGCCCTCTTCAACGAAAGCCAATCGCGCATCGTCATCACCGTCTCGCCCGAAAACGCAGCCAAGGCCGAGGATTTCCTCAAATCCCGAAAAGTCCCCCACACCCGCCTCGGCGAAGTCACCAAAGACCCCACCCTCACCATCGAAGCCACCGACAAAACCTTCGCCTGGCCGCTGGAAAAACTCCGCACCCCATTCGAAAAAACCATCCCGTCGCTGATGAGTTGGGAGAAGTAATCCAGAAAGGTCATCCACAGATTACGCAGATGGACACAGATTCTTTAAATTTTAATCTGCGCAAATCTGCGAAATCTGCGGACCGTGATCCCTCGACCTATGAAATCATTGGTGCAGCAATGCGGGTTCACTCCGAGTTGGGCCATGGTTTTTTGGAATCCGTCTATCAGGAGGCATTACAGATGGAGTTTCAGGCTTCTTCGATCCCGTATGAGCGTGAGTGCGACTTCATCATCCGATATCGAGGCAAGGAACTCCAAAGTGTCTACCGCGCGGACTTCGTTTGCTTCGGAGACATCATTGTCGAATTGAAAGCCCTGCAAATCCTCTCCGGAAGCGAAGAAGCCCAAGTCATCAACTACCTCAAAGCCTCCGGTTTCACCAAAGGTCTGCTTATCAACTTCGGAGCCCCATCTCTTCAACACAAACGCCTCATCCTCACCGAAAATCACCCCCGATCCACAGATTGCGCAGATTCACGCAGATGATTAGGCAAAATTTTAGAAACTTGAAATCTGTGTAAATCTGCGAAATCTGTGGATGAATCTTTCTTTATGAAAACCGCTATCACGCCCGGTGAAATTCTCCTTGAGGACTACCCCATTCCCATGGGCATTTCCCAAAACGCCCTGGCTCGTGCCCTTGGCATCAACCCGCGAAGCATCAACGAAATCGTCCTCGGTCGCCGCAGCATCACGCCCGAGATGTCCCTCAAACTCGGGAAATTCTTCAAACAAAGCGCCCAGTTTTGGTTCAACCTGCAAACCACCTGCGATTTTCGGCAATTGCTCAAAAAAGAAAAGCAAATCACCGCTACTGTCCGCAAGGACTACACCGAGTTGGCGGCTTGAGCATCAAGGCTGAACTTTCTGCTGGGAGCCCCATTTTAAAATGTCTGGATATGTTTGACTAACGTCTTTTCTTGAATGAATTTCTTGATTGGCTTCATCTCAGTGTATGTGCTGGTCTTCTTGGCTGCAGGAACGGCCTCGGGCCAAGAGGCGGTTTTGCTACAAAGGGCTGATCAGAAAACTGTGCCTGTTGTCGCCTACTTTCCCGAAGTCACGGCCTGCCGAGGTGTCGCCATCATTTCTCCGGGTGCCGGCGGTTCTGAGAAAGGGTATAGGTATCTGGGCGAGGCCATTTCATCCATGGGGTATCTGGCTGTAGTCGTTGGTCATCAAGAGAGCGGTCTTGGCGCTTTGCGAACCTACTCGCGAGGAAGTGGACTGCGCGAGGGTCTTTCGGAGTTGATAACAGACCCATCAGCTTATCGTGGAAGATTCTTGGACATTGCCGCCGCCAAGGCATGGGCGTTCACTAAATGTCGCGCACGGGAGTCTGTCTTGATCGGCCATTCAATGGGTGCGGCCACAACTATGATCGAGGCAGGCGCCCGGAACAAACTGGGTGTAAGAGGCACGGACTCCTTTGATGTTTACATCGTCCTGTCGCCGCAAGGGAGCGGATCAATTTTCCCCAACAATGCGTGGACTGGCATCAAGCGCCCGGTGCTGATGATTACGGGCACGCGGGACGACGAACTTGGAGGCGGTTCCTGGCAAACACGCTCCGAGCCATTCCTGAACATGCCTGCTGGTTGCAAATGGCTTGCGGTCATCCACGGTGCGACGCACATGAACTTGGCTGGGCGTGGCATGTCCCAACAAGCAACGATACTCACGACTCAAGTCATTGGCGCCTTCCTCGACGGCGTCCGGCGAGGCGAGTGCAAGGCGCCAGCGCCGCAAAATGGCATTGATATTCAGGCCAAGTGTTGTCCGCCCTGCAGGTCTTAAACTGGGGGTCAGGCAACATTTCCTTTCAATTTTAAAAAAGACTTCAGCACCAGATATTCACATATTTTGGCAAAACCCAGATTTGCCAAATCCGCAAAATCCTCATCCTACCTGTGCATTGCATGAGTAGAATGAAACGATTTGCTGAAAAAAAGACTCGCGCGCACCAACATCCCCGTCGGCTCATCGAAAATACAATCTTGAAGAACGACGAATCCGTGCAAGATGCCAACGAGGACGTTGGCGCTCCGACCTCATAAGCGAACTGATCCGGCCGCAACAGTCGAATCCACATGACCACCTGACTCCGCTTTTCCACTTTGCGAATGTCGTTCTGGGGTCCGATGAGTGGCGACCTCTTGACATTGTTTCATTTTAAAGCAACATAGACGTCATGCTTGTCATCGATTTCTTCAAGTCTGCGGAAGGGAAATCCCACGTAGCCGAATATCTGGATGAACTTGATGGCAAGCAGGCAGCGAAGGTGCTTTGGACGCTCTCCGCGATCAGGCTGACATACCCGGCGCCTTCCGTTTACCTCAAAAAGATGGTGGCAACGGACGATCTTTGGGAGGTGCGCGTGATCTTCGCCGGAAACATATTCCGCCTGCTGGGCTGGATGGAAGGCACGGACAAATTGGTCCTGGCGCACGGCTTCACCAAAAAGACCGAGAAGACCCCGCTGCAGGAAATCCAAATAACCGAAACCCGAAAGGACATTTATGAAAACAAAGAAACCTGATGACTTGGACCGCTACATTGCGCAGCGAAAAGAGAAGGATGCGGAGTTCGCCGCCGCCTACGACAGTGAGCAGGCAGAGTGGGAACTCGGCCAACTTCTGGCCAAGACCCGCGAGAGCGCAGGACTGACTCAAGATGCATTGGCCCGCAAAATAGGCTCTACGCGCAGTGCGATCTGCCGCTACGAGCGCCATCCGGCTAATCTGACACTCTCGACATTGGAAAAAGTCGCCCGCGCTACCGGGCGGCGCCTGGTCGTGAAATTTGCTTGAGCGGTAAAATCACGACAACATTCATCAGCAACTGTCTCGACACTGCAAAATTTTCCAAATGAAACCCGCCATCACGCCTGGTGAAATTCTCCTTGAGGACTACCTCATTCCCATGGGCATTTCCCAAAACGCCCTGGCTCGTGCCCTTGGCATCAACCCGCGAAGCATCAACGACATCGTCTTCGGTCGCCGCAGCATCACTCCGGAAATGTCGCTCAAACTCGGCAAATTCTTCAAGCAAAGCGCCCAATTCTGGTTCAACATCCAAACCACCTGCGATTTGCGCCAGATCTCAGTTCGCCGAGGTCCCATCGGCTGAATCCCCTCAACCTTGGCTACCCTTTTCTTCCAGCCTTGCCGGAGGAAGGCGGCAGGGAGGAGAGTTTGAGCCTTTCGTAAGCTCCGCGCTTTTTATCTTCGGGATGCGGCTCGAAAGCGTCCCATTGAAAGTTGAAAGGGTCAGTCCCGCATTTTGTCGTATTTTTAGAATCACGAAAAGTTTCAACTGCAAAAACTCATTCCTGTTGCTTGAGGAAGGTTGAGCGAGATCGCAGCATGGGAAATTTTATATCGACTTGATTTTGTCATTTTCGTGATACACTATCTATTTTAGAGAATCACCAAGTATACAAATTTTATGCCAACCCCGCATCATCCATCTGCCGCTGTGCGCAAAGCTCTCGGAGAGCTTGGGAGCGATCTGCGTGATGCCCGACGACGACGACGACTGCCCATGGTGGTGCTCGCCGACCGCGCTTTTACCTCCCGCGCCACCTTGCAACGCGTGGAGGCGGGCGACCCCTCCGTTAGCATGGGCATCTACGCCGCTGTCATGCACTCGCTGGGCCTCTTGGATGGTCTCGGTCAGTTGGCTGATCCCTCAACGGATTCGGTCGGTCAGGCGCTGGCCAATGACTTCTTGCCGCAGCGTGTTCGTCTCAAAAAAACCAAGGAGCAACCGTGATGGATTTCGAGGTGCATCTTTCGCTTGATGGGGAAACACATCGGATTGGTTCGGCGCGCAGCAATCGAGTCCGGGGCAAGGAAACCGTGGTTTTTGAATACGCCGAAGAGTGGTTGAAGTATGCTGATCGCTTTGAACTTGAGCCGGACCTGCCTTTGACGCGGGGCAGCTTTGCTCCATCTCCCGGAAAGACTATTCATGGCTCCTTGGGGGATTCTGCGCCTGACACTTGGGGAAGAAGGCTCATGCAACGCGCGGAGCGGCGGCAGGCTGAGAAAGAAGGAAGATCCGTGAGAACGCTGATGGAGAGTGACTATCTGCTGGGCGTATCCGACGAAACCCGCCTCGGAGCCCTACGCTTTCGCCGCGTTGGCGAGGAGGTTTTTCTGGCAGAGACCCCGTGCGGGATTCCGGCGCTGGTGGATCTTGGTCGATTGCTCCAATGCACGGAGCGCATTCTGCGCGACGAGGAAACGGATGACGATCTACAACTGATTTTCGCCCCGGGATCTTCTCTGGGCGGGGCGCGCCCAAAAGCCTCGGTCATCGATCAACACGGCCGTCTTTCCATTGCCAAGTTTCCCAAGGAGACTGATGAATACAGTATCGAGACTTGGGAAGAAATTGCACTGCGTCTGGCGGAGCGGGCAGGCATCATGACAGCGCAACATGAACTGCTTCAGGTGGCGGGCCGGGCCGTTCTGCTGTCGCGGCGCTTTGATCGCGTGGATGGTCGCCGCGTCCCTTTTCTATCCGCCATGGCCTTGCTTGGGATGAAGGATGGTCAAGTCGGCAGCTATCCGGAAATCGTCGATGTATTGGCCCGACACGGCGGGCAAGCGAAGAAAGATGCCCATGCTTTGTATCGTCGCGTGGCATTCAATGTCCTTGTTTCGAATGTGGACGACCACCTGCGCAACCATGGATTTCTACGAATCGACAAGTCCGGTTGGACTCTCTCGCCGGCTTACGACTTGAACCCAGTCCCCGCCGATCTGAAGGCGCGGATGCTATCGACAAATATCAATCTTGAGGAAAGCACCTGTTCAATTGATCTACTCGAAGCCTCGGCCGATTACTTCGCGCTATCACTTACGGAAGCGCGTTCGATTCTTAAGCAAGTGGCGGTCGCAACATCCTCGTGGCGAAAAGTCGCCTTGGAGGTTGGAGCGTCCTCCAAGGAGCTCCATCGAATGGCCAGTGCCTTCGAGCATGATGCCCTCATTCAAGCCTTGGCATTGCCGTGACCTGGAAAAAACAATGCTTAAGGATCGGCTTTAAATTCAAAAGCAGCTAATATCCTTGACCCAATAGTGAAAGCACCAGCAACTCGCATCAAAGAGATAGAGGCGGAGCTTCATAATCTGGAAGCTCGCAGGCAGGGATTGCTTGCAGAAATGCGCGAAATTCGCAGTGCAGCGGAATCTCCCGAATTGCCTCTTGGCAAAGGCGCGCCGGGCACCAATGAAGAAAAGATCGATTTGTTCCTAAGCCTTTTTGGTGCGCGCCGGTCTGTGTATCCGAAACTTTGGATCAATCTGAAAAAGGGCTCAAAAGGGTATTCGCCAGCCTGCAGCAATGAATGGGTTCACGGATTGTGTGAAAAGCCACGCGTGAAATGCTCTGATTGCCCGAACCAGAATTTTCCACCACTCGATCATTCGGCAATTCACTCGCACCTCATCGGACGCCACACCATCGGAACCTATGCGATCCGCGAGGACGATAGTTGTATTTTTCTAGCAGCGGATTTCGATGGCGATGGGTGGATGCAGGATATTGAGGCATACCGCCGTGCAGCGGAGCAAATGGGGGTTTCTGTTGGAATAGAGCGTTCGAGATCAGGCAACGGCGGTCATGCTTGGATTTTCTTTGCGAGTCCTGTGCCAGCAGTTCTGGCGCGCAGGCTTGGAACGCTGATTGTAGCTCGAGCTTCGTCTTTTCACCGGGGAATGAAGCTCTCAACCTACGATCGATTTTTCCCAAATCAGGATACATGCCCCAAAGGTGGTTTCGGAAATCTCATAGCGCTACCGCTCCAGCAGGAGCCTCGGAAATCGGGTCACACACTTTTTCTGGATGAAAATTTTGCGCCTGTTTCCGATCAGTGGGCCTATTTGGCGAGTATCCAAAAAATCGATTTAACCGAATTGTAGCGACTTCTTGAAACCAGTTGCAGTCCCGAGAAAGACATCGAAACCACGGAGACCGTATCGCTGAATTTTGACGAGAGCGCTTTGAATGTGATTCCGCAGGCCGTTCGACGAGGGGATTTCAAAGAAACGCTGAAATTGATTAGAAATTCGCAAATCGCCATTCCTCTCTCTGATCTGCCAACAAGTCTTGGAGCAGCGCTCAAACGCCTTGGGACAATCGCCAATCCGCTCTTTTATGAAAAGCAGAGACTTCGTTTTCCGACAATAAACATTCCGCGATTCATCTTCTGCGGAGAAGAGCATGCCGACAAGTTGGTGCTTCCGAGAGGAACCCTGCATGACATCGAAAAGCTTGTTTCCAAGGCAGGCGGAAAGGTTGAAATCATCGACAGGCGACCTGATCAGACAAGGGCTGATCTTTCCTTCATCGGAACTCTCACAGCCACCCAAAATGCCGCCGTCGATGCCATGTTGGGACATGAAGATGGCGTTCTTGTCGCCCCTCCGGGCGCTGGAAAAACCGTGATGGCCTGCGCAGCCATTGCCCGCCGAAGAACGCCCACATTGATTTTGGTTCATCGCAAACAGCTTCTCGATCAATGGAGCGATCGGCTTCAGAAATTTCTCGGGCTCTCAAAAAACGAGATTCATATTTTAGGCAAAGCGCGCTACCCCGATGCTCCCGTGGCTCTTGGAATGTTCCCCACGCTCGCACGGTCGGAGTTCCCCGAGGCTCTGCTTGCAAAGTATGGACATGTCATCATCGACGAATGCCATCATGTGCCAGCGGCGTCTTTCGAAGCTGCGATGAAACGCTGCGCAGCCCGCTACATTTTGGGATTAACTGCCACACCAAATCGAAAAGACGGATTACAAAAAATCCTCTTTCTCCAATGCGGCCCCATCCGTCACCGAATTGATCTCGATCATTCAGAGGAGCAGTCGAGAACTGTATTTGTCAGGGAATTTCCCCTACGCCTCCCTGCAGAGACGGATCGCCTGCCGATCCATCAAATCTGGAAACATCTTATTCAATCCAGCGAAAGAAATCGCGCCATCGCATCGGATGTCTCCGCCGCTCTAACAGAGCAAAGATTTTGTGCCCTACTGAGCGACCGCAAAGAACACCTCAACACCCTTGAATCCTTGCTGCGAGAGAAATTACCTGAGGAAAGCATTTACCGAATTGATGGTTCAACCAACCAGAAGCTAAGGACGACCATTCTTGGCAATCTCCGCTCGAAGGCAGCAGAGGGACGACCATTCGCACTGCTCGCGACTGCCTCATTGCTCGGCGAGGGATTTGATATGCCGGAACTCGACACACTTTTCCTTGCCATGCCGATCTCATTCAAAGGCCGATTGATCCAATACGCAGGGCGACTTCACAGATTTTCCGAAAAGAAGAAGTCTGTGCGAATTTACGACTATGTGGAACCCGATCACCCCCTCACAGCTCAGATGTATCGCAAGCGAACCGTTGCCTACCGCGAGATGGGTTACTCGATCCAGATTGCTGGCAGCAATGAAATGGGCTTGGTGGGCTGAAAACTTTACGCGCAACGAAGCATTGTCACGCCGCGACGGAGCGTTGTCACGCCGCGACGGAGCGTTGTCACGCTGCGACAGAGCGTTGTCACGCCGCGACGGAGCGTTGTCACGCTGCGACAGAGCGTTGTCACGCCACGACGGAGCGTTGTCACGCCATGACGAAGCGTTGTCACGCCGCGACGGAGCGTTGTCACGCCGCGACGGAGCGTTGTCTCGCCGTGACGGAGCGTTGTCTCGCCGTGACGGAGCGTTGTCACGCCGCGACAGAGCGTTGTCACGCCACGACGGAGCGTTGTCACGCCATGACGGAGCGTTGTTACGCCGTGACAGAGCGTTGTCACGCCGTGACGGAGCGTTGTCACGCCGCGACAGAGCGTTGAAATGCCTTGTTGCTTTAGCATCAAATTATTTCGTATCGATTTTGAAGCTGGAAACTTCAGACTCCGCTTTGCAGCTGAGATTTAGGCCATGCCGGAGGATGGCCATTCCATGATCAGCGTCCTCGAGTGGCCCCAATTTCCATCACGCGAGGTGATAAAAAACGCGGCGGGATTTGACTGACTTTTTCTCACCTGCGCTTTAGGGTCGGTGCATTCATGCAACCTGAAATAATCCCTCACGCCGGCTGGGAGCGCACTCTGCTACTCGCCAACGACCAAATCGAACTCGTTGTCACGCTTGATGTGGGGCCACGCATCATTAGCCTCCGCACAAAAGACGGGGCGAATGTTTTCAAGACCTTCGATGAACAACTCGGAGGAGTGGGTGAGACGGAGTGGATGATTCGCGGGGGACACCGCTTCTGGATCGCTCCCGAGGATGTGGAGCGAACCTACCATATCGACAACCACCCGCCCCGGCATTGGGTGGATTCGACTACGGGGGAGTTCATTTTTGAAGCCGAGCAAGAGGCCGGCGGGCGCATTTTGAAGACGCTCGGGATCACGATTTCGCCGAATTCCCCGAGAGTGAGAGTCCGGCACACGGCTAAGAACACCGACTCCAAACCGCTCGAGTTTTCCGCATGGGCGTTGAGTGTCAAAGGGGTCGGGCATTAATTTTTGATATTTAATCACGCCAATCAATCGTTTGAATCCGGCAAGAGCACGAATTGGCCCCGCGTTTTGACGCATTGGGTTTGGAGGGGTTGCCGTAGAGTCATCGCTGAGAGTTGCTGATGCCGACGAGGACGTCGGCGTTCCGACCCGGAGAAGGATTGGGGCGATATTTTTCAACTCGTGAAAAGGCATCGGCTCGATCCGGATGAGGAGCCTTTCGCTGGACTTGTGAAACGCTATGGCGGGGAAGCGGCGCTTGAGAGGTTGAAAAAATGGAGATCAAACTTACAATGAGGAGTATGGAAATGAACTCATCCCATTTTTTTGAGCTTCCAGTTTTTACGGTGCAGCAGCAAGAGCCGGAATTGATGGGCTATGAAAAAGCTCTTACAGAATTCGAAGAGATCATTAAGGAATTTCGCCTCCTCGAGAGGCCTAGGCCACCCGAGAATCTACCCGAGTTCAAGATGTGATCGGGTAAAAATGGATCCAGAAGAATCAACCACAACCTGGTGCCCAAGTCTGGCGACGACACAGCTCCCGCCAGAAGCAGCGCAGAGAAAGCCCTTTCGCCCCTCACCAAAAGTCAACCAGCTTGTGATCAGAACTCCGAGCGCCCTATGAAGCCGCTGACCCGACTCCAACAAGAAGCCGAAGGGCTTGAGGGTATCGAGGAGATGCCACACGGCAGCGGGGTATTTTTCTTGGAGGAGTTCGGGATTCGTGGGGCCGCTACTTTCACGGTTTTCCTTTCGGATGAGTGAGAGGAGTTGCTCTGCCCTTTGGAATACGGGGTGGCTGCGGGCATTTCCAGGACTGGCATCGCGCAGCAGGGATTCGAGAGCTTCGGCAGCCGTATCGAGGTGGCCTTGATTTTTCAGCAAGAGGGATTTTCCAAATCGTAGCTTTGAAAAAAATTCCTACTCAGTTATCAAGATTCTGACACAGCCATGAATCCCAAACCGAAAATGAATTTCCGCACCTTTTCCACCTCAGACCGGCAAGTATCCGAAATTGGCTTGGGCTGCTGGCAGCTGGGCGGTGCGGACTGGGGCGCTATCGATGACGAAAAGGCATTTGAAATTCTTGCGACTGCGATGGATTCTGGAATCACTTTTTTCGACACGGCTGATGTCTATGGTGCCGGGCGCAGTGAGGAGTTGATCGGACGCTTTCTGAAGCAGAATCCGAGCGAGGTCTTTGTGGCCACCAAACTTGGTCGCACGCCCGAACTTTTCCCAAATGGATACACCGAGGCCGCCATGCGAAATGCTACAGAAAACTCTCTGCGGCGTCTGGGCGTGGACGCACTCGATTTGACCCAGTTGCATTGCATTCCAACCGCCATGATTCGTCAGGGCGAGGTGTTTGACTGGCTGCGGCGCTTGCAGAAGGAGGGGAAAATCCAGCACTTTGGTGCCAGCGTGGAATCTGATGAGGAGGCTTTGATCTGCCTACAACATGAGGGACTCGCTTCTTTGCAAATCATCTTCAATGTATTGCGACGGAAGCCTGCATTCCATGTGCTGGAGGAGGCGAGAAAGCGAGGTGTGGCAATTATTGTGCGCTTGCCCTTGGCCAGTGGCGTTCTCTCCGGAAAAATGACACTGACGACCCAATTTCCTGAAAAGGATCACCGCAACTACAACCGGGATGGTGCAGCATTTAATGTGGGGGAAACCTTTGCCGGAATTCCTTATGACAAAGCGGTAGAGCTATGCGACGAACTCAAGGCCTATCTTCCGCCTGGATTGACATTGGCTCAAATGGCTCAGCGGTGGATTTTGGATCACCCAGCGGTGACGACCGTGATCACCGGCGCGAGTAAGCAGACTCAAGTCCTGGAGAATGCCGCGGTCTCCGCTCTGACTCCGCTCACGGAGGAATTAAATCAACGGCTGCGGCATTTTTATGACGAATCCGTCGCCCATCATATCCGAGGTGCTTACTGAACACCGCGATTGAGGAAGCAATCAGGGGTGGCGGCATAAATTATTGCTATTCAATCGCATTAAGCATGCATTTGAATCAGGCAAGAGCACGAATTGGCCCCGCATTTTGACGAACTGGGTTTCGCGGAGTTGCCGTAGAGTCATCGCTGAGGGTTGCTGATGCCGACGTGGGCGTCGGCGTTCCGGCCGAGCAGTTTTCTCCGTTGTCTTTGTGTCTCCGTGAGAGGCTTTCGCCGGATCAACTCTTTGTTTTTGGGAAATGTGTTGGCTCCAGATTTCTTCGAGATTCTGCAATAGTCACACCACGCGGATGCTTGAGGGCATTTCGTGGCAGGTCACTTCGCCGATGAAGGAGGATAGCTTGGAGAGGAAAATCGGTAGGCGGGAGCAGGGGTCAACAGTGGCAGCAGACTACTTTGCGCTGTGCCCTCGGAGGCGGCGATGCGGCCTTCGATGAGACAATGCCTTGCATTTTTCAATAATTCAAGAATGTTGAAACCATGACAAAAATGATTTCGATGAATGAGCGGGGAATGGTGACCTTGCCGAAACGAATGAGGCAACGGATTGGTTACGGCGAGACGCGAGGTATCCTAGTGGCGGAGGAGCGACCGGAGGGAATACTGCTCCGTCCTGGAAGTGTGGTTGCTGTGGAGAGCTATTCTCCGGAGCGGATTGCGGAGTTTGAGTCTGCGGATGCCGAGTTGGCAGAGTTCGCGGTGGGCTTGCGCAAAGCGGCGGAGAAAAAGGGCGAGCCGTGAGAGTTTTTCTTGACGCGAATATCTTGTTTTCCGCTTCGAATCC
>Ga0114977_10002466_pt1 | contig 11882 bp, 10 predicted proteins | sample S_130805_MF_Meta_FD_87026 | JGI IMG/M metagenome (GOLD analysis project Ga0114977, IMG submission 87026) | Freshwater microbial communities from Lake Simoncouche, Canada to study carbon cycling - S_130805_MF_MetaG | ecosystem: Environmental > Aquatic > Freshwater > Lake | place: Lake...
GGGCAAATACCAACCGCGTGTCATCCAACGCTCTGCAAGTTGTTTGCCTTTGTCGTCACCCATGTCGAAGCCACCCACTGTTGATGCAGGCGCAACCATGGCCCACAAACACTGCAGCTGAAACTCAGACCAAAATGTGTCGAACGAATAGTTGGTGACGCCTTGCGCAACAAGTTCGTTGTGATACAGTTCTAAGAGTCGCATGCCTTCTTTGTCCCACACTTCTGGATTCATGGAAGAACCAAAGAGATACTGCACATCTTGTGCGGGTGTACCCTTCACCAACATTTGGAAGTCGATGAACATGATGTCGCTTGCATCGTCGTTGAAGAAAACATTTTCTAAACGCACATCACCGTGACACAACGTGCGTGCTGCAGCACTTGAACGACCCATAATCTCTTCAAATTTGTCGGCTACGTCGCGGCCAAGTGCAACTGCTTCTTCACCAAGACGTGGAATCCAGTCGGCTTCAATAACGGGCATTGCACCGCGCATAATGCCTGGTACAACGGCTAATTGAATAGGGCTGTCGTTGGTGGGCAGCCAATCAAACGTGTCGAGGTCGGGGTGTTCCCACCATGCGGCATGCCACTTGGCAATTTCTTTGAGTGTGCGCTCGAGTTGAGGAACTGTTGCACCATTTAATTGATCGCCAACAGTGAGGTGTGCGACTTCATCAATGATGAGAATAAATTCGCCAGCTGCAATGTCCATGTCGGAATATAAGCAACGCACAGAAGGAACAGGTGTGCGCGCTGCAAGCTCATTGAAGTAATACGTTTCACGAACGTAAATGCCAAGCGCAAGTGCAACGTTTTTATTTTCTGGCGCAGCGGTAGGAATTTTCAACACCATGCGTGTTGGTGCAGTGGTTGTTGTTTCTGTGTAGTCAACTACAAGTCGTGCAAGCACGCCGAAAACACCAGTGCCGCCACCGAGTGGTTCGTGACGCAACGATGCAACTTCAACATCGGTGGGAATGACGCCACTTGACTGCAATGCTTTTGTCAGCCATGTGGCTGTTACTTCTTTAGGCGTTGCTGGCCGCGAGAGTGGCTTTGGTGGTAGTTGCGCGTTCATTGTTTCCCCCTGTAGTTCCCTTACGAAGGTACAACCACAGCACAGGAATTAAGTAACCGAAATATGCAATAACACGCAGACGCTCTGGGTCAGGAGACCATCCGAAGAGAGCCTTCAAGAAGTCGTGCACCCAACCGGAACTGAAAGGTCCTGAAGCAATGGTCCATGGCGAAGAAATGAGCCAACCCGATTCCCATTCAATGAGCTCACGGAACTCATGTACGGCCTTTCCAGCAAGACCTGCAGCGAACAAGATGAGGAGGATTCCGGTGACGTTGAAAAATGTCTTCAAATTGAGTTTGTTACCCCCGGCATAAACGAGGTAGCCGAGCACTGCAGCAATGGCAAGGCCAATGATGCCGCCCAGAACTACTTCGGCCCCGGAACTCGAGGTCGTTTCAGCGCTGAGAAGGAAAAGCACTGTCTCAAGACCCTCACGCAATACGGCGATGAAGGCAATAATCACTAGCGCACGGGTAGTGGTTGCGGCATCAACTTTGGCCCGCAGTTCGCCACCCAAAGTTCGGGCGTTCTTGCGCATCCAGAACACCATCCAGGTGAGTACAGAGGCCGCCAGAGTGGCTAAAACGCCCTCTACGGCCTGCTCGACGTGACCGTTTAAGCCACCGGCGATGAGATGAAAGGCGAGCCCGAGAGCGACGCACAAGAGCGCTGCAATACCCGAACCGAGCCAAACAGCACTTTGTTCGCTGCCACGGTTACTTTTCACCAAATAGGAAATGAGAATGGCGAGAACGAGAGAGATCTCGAGGCCTTCGCGCAGTGTGATGAGGAAACTTGAACCCATGAAGCCAATATAGCCACTGTTAGGTAACACTTACAACCTCTGCAAGCATTGCCTACTACCTGGACTCGGTCATGGGTCGACCTCTGCTGCGGTACGTTGAGGAAGTGGCTGGCACAAGGAAAAAACATCGGATTTTCCCCACGGTTGTCGCTCTCTTAGCGGGGTGTCTAGTGAGTAGCTCCAACGCAATCGCCGAGGCGATTTCCCCGCTGACTCCCGATACGGGCGATTGGCCTATTTGCTCCACCGAATCTCAAATTGGATGTATTGAGTCTTTCGCGATCGAGGGAGATGACGGTGTTCTGAGGGCAGTAAACATTACCTATCCCGCAGCTGATGGTCCTATGGTCAGTGTCCACTGTCGGTCGAATAGCACCAATCAATCAAAGTGCGATGTCAACGCGCAGACGGCAGTCATTGGTCGAGTGGGTCCTTGTGGTTTCGAAAACCCTGCACAGCTTGTTATCACTGTCAGTTGGCAAGGGCATGAAAATAGAAAATACAAATTAGTAATTCGCACGGGTGATTTTGAGTCCGCGTTCAGTACCGGCAATGGAATCAACGCCACAAAGAATGAAAAAAGTGAGAGTGGATCTTCGAAGTACACCCTCAATGGATTTATTGACAAATTACAATCTGCAAGCATTCCTAGTTCACTTCTTCAAACCGTGGACGAGGTGAAACTCAAAGAATTTTTTGAGACAGCAACCGCCGACTCCCTGTCTTATAGATCAGCTGTGTTTGTATACCATGCCTCCTCTTTGAAGATGGCTTTACCTGGGACTTCGATATGTGAATCTGTACCCATGAAAGGCGTTTGGGCCGAAGCGAATGGCCAATTTAGAGGTTTCAGCCTGCAGTGGAATGGCTTAGAAAATGCCGAACCAATGAAATTAAATTTTGAGGCCAGAGGCCCGCACTATGCATTCGGAACAACTCCAAGCGAAAACATTTTAGTTCCTGCCCGCATTCGTGTATTTCTTCCCAAAACGATTATTGAGTATCTCGGGTATGGAAATGGTGAATTCAATGCGGCAGCAATTGGCGTTACTACTGCGAACAATACGCAAGCTACTCCTCAAATCACTGCCGTAAGTGATGGGTACGTTATTGATTTAGGTATTGCACATTATTCATCACCAGATCCTGTATTCACGGTGTTGAATAAAAATAAGCCAAAACTTGAGACAGCTACAACAACTGTTTGGTCAGAAAACAACTATGTATCTCAATTGCCAATTGTCAAAAGACCTGCGAAGCAACTTGCCAGGAATGTTGTAATCACCAAATCTTCAGCACGCACATCAATTAGTTTCGTCACCCCAAGTTCAAAAATTCGAGCACAGCAAATAGTGAGTTATAAAATCCTGTTGATGTCATCAGGGGTCACACAAGCGTCGCGGATAATTGCTTCTTCGGCAGGCAAAAAAATTTCAGCAGCCTTCCTCGCTAAAAAATCAAAGACATACACTTTGAAGGTCATTGCTAAGACACGAGCTGGTTATTCCACCAGTTGGGAAGGGCCACTATTTAATGTGTAGCGCCCGGTGGCACGCGGTGCTGTAGCACCCCGGCCTCGGTGAGGGCGTCCACTTCCTCGGCCGAGAGACCCAAGAGATCGCCAAGTACCAAGGCGTTATCTTCACCGCGATATTTCGGGCTACCAGCAGTGGTCACCGTTGCGTCAGAGAACTTCCACGGCGCATTCGGAATGCGCACCTTGCCTCCGCCGCGATTGCTCACTTCAACTGTAATTTCTCGAGCAACAGCCCAATCGGTGTCGGCAAGTTCGCGAGTGGTGCGAATTTTTCCGCTCGCCAATTTGTGTTTGGCAAGAGCTTCTTCAATTGCCGTTGCATCGGGAATGGTGAGCGCCCACGCCCGCAAAATACTCTGTAGTTCTTCAAGGTTCGTCAAACGCGATGGCACATCAATAAATTTTGGATCGGTCAGCAAATCGGTTCGGCCAATTGCTGTGAAAAATAAATCGAATGTTCCGCGCTCGCCTGGGTGACCACTTACAACTACTTTGTCGCCGTTTGCAGCAGTAAGCACGGGGTAGTTGCCGGGTTCAAAAGAGCGAATTTGCTCAGGTGGTGTTGGTTCATCCCACAATGCATCGTGTGCGTGTTCGTTCACGTACAACATGGTTTGTGCCATAGCAATATCAATTGACTGCCCGCGCCCCGTTGAATGACGTTGAATAACTGCAGCAAGAACAGCCGCGCACGTTTCCATTGCGGTGTACACATCGGCATGCGAAAATGGATCGTTTGCAAACTGACCACCACGTGCCATGCCTTGATGATTCGTGAGACCCGACTCGGCACCAACAACAGGCGCGTATGCGCGACGGTGCACCCATGGGCCTGTTTGCCCGTAACCGGTAATAGACGCGTAAATAAGTTTTGGGTTGAGTGCAGAAAGCGAGGTGTAGTCGAGGCCAAGTTTTTTCATAACACCTGGGCGGAAATTTTCAATGAGGATGTCGGCGTGCATCACCAGTTGCTTCACAATGGCAACAGCTTCAGGCTTCGACATGTCGAGGGAAATATTTTTCTTGCCCACATTCTGCTGAATGAAATAGGTCGACAAAGAATTCACTCGCGGGTTTGTGAACCGCGTGAGGTCGCCATCTGGCGGCTCAATTTTGATGATCTCGGCACCAAGGTCGCACAACATGCGCGTGGCATGAGGCCCTGTAAGTACACGGCTGAAATCGAGAATACGCAAACCTTGTAATGGGCGTTGCGGCTGCTGAGGTGCTGAAGAAGTGTCCACTGAAATGACAACCGTAATAGCCCACTACGGTCTATGGAATGGTCAAGAGCACATTGCCCCAATATTCAGAACTCCCCCTTCGCGGAGGGCTACCCAGCTCATGGGATGTCTGGACCGCACCAGGCGCACGGTATTTCGGTTGCCTCAACCTGCTGACGCCGGAAAGAGTTGCTGCGGCGGCACAACTAGTACAACGTGGCGCTGTTTTTGCGATGAATTGGAATATGCGTGAGCCCAATCCGCCTCTCTTTGGCCGTCAAGGCTTTGACCATGAAGTAACGGGCGACGACCGCGCCACGAGCCATGACGATGTTTTGCATGGTTGGAATACGCAGTCATCGAGCCAGTGGGATGGCTTTCGACATATTCGTAACTTTGCAGCGCAAGCCGATGAAGAAGGAACAGGCCACTACGGCGGAGTTCCCGATGAAGAGCACGGCATGCATCACTGGGCGCAGCGCGGTATTGCTGGCCGTGCAGTGTTGGCCGATGTAGGCAGATGGCGTATCAAAATAGGAAAGCCTCTTCAGTACGACACCGCCGACCCCATTGAGCCCAGCGAATTGTTGGAGTGTTTGAAAGATCAAGGTACCGAATTGCGTGAGGGCGATATTTTGCTCATGCGCACCGGTTGGATGCAGTGGTACATGCAACAAAGTGAAGAAGTGCGTGCGCGTCTTGCGCAACCGCGAGACCTCGCAACGCCAGGTTTGCGTTCAGGTGAAGCAACAGCTGAAGCATTGTGGAACATGCACATTGCCGCACTTGGCGCCGACAACCCTGCGGTTGAAGCATGGCCGCCCGGAGCGAATAGCACCCCAGAACATCAAGCCGAAGTGCGCGCCGACAAACGACGGATGCATGAAATTTTCACGCACACACTCATCTTGCCAATGCTGGGTTTACCACTGGGTGAAATGTTCGACCTCGACGCATTAGCCGACGACTGCGCCCGCGATGGCCGCTATGAAGGTTTCTTTACTTCTGCGCCATTGAACTTGCCAAGCGGTGTTGCCTCACCACCGAATGCTTTAGTTATTAAGTAAGTCGCACGCCAAGGTGGCGCAGTGCCATTGCTGAATAGAGCGACACACCTATTGCCATGGCATCTTCATCGAACATCACTCTGTTGGAGTGGTTAGGTGCAGCGGTTGCAGTGTTTTTGTCGGGTGGTGTTCCACCGAGAAACATCATTGAACCGGGAAGTTTTTCGAGCACATAACTGAAGTCTTCCGCACCCATAACTGGGTGAGGCATTTGTAAAACTTTTTGATCGCCTAGGACAGCAGTAGCTACGTCGCTTGCAAAACTTGCAAATTGATGATCGTTCACGGTGACGGGGTACCCGAGTTCAATATCTACCTCGGCTTTCATGCCATGTGCCGAGGCGATGCCGTTTGCTAGTTCGTCAATGTAGGTGTGCACATTTTTGCGTGTCTTGGCGCTGACGGCACGAAGAGTTCCTTGAATTGATGCAGTTTCCGGAATGACGTTGTATGCAGTTCCTGCTTGAATTTTTGCAATGGTGACAACGGCAGGATCAAATGCATCAATGCGCCGCGTGACCATTGTTTGCAGAGCTTGAACAATTTCACACGCAACAGGCACAGGGTCGAGTGTGCGATGCGGAGCTGAAGCATGACCGCCAGAACCAGTGATGGTGATGGTGAGTTTGTCGCTCGACGCCATAATTGATCCGCCACGAATACCGACCATGCCAACAGGAAGTTCTGTGCCAATATGCAGTGCGAAGGCACCAGTAATGGGCGAGTCACTTCCGTCTTTGTGCTTAGGTACGTCCAAAAGCCCCTCATCAAGCATGAACTGTGCGCCGGCATAACCTTCTTCGCCGGGTTGAAACATGAAGAGCACTCGCCCCGTGATGTCGCTCTTGCGCTGCGATAAAACATGAGCGGCCTGCACCATCATTGCGGTGTGCGTGTCGTGCCCACATGCGTGCATGATGTTTTCATTTAACGACGAGAAATCAAGACCCGTGTCTTCAGGCATCGGCAATGCATCCATGTCGCCACGTAGCAAAACTGTTGGCCCTGGTTTGTCGCCAGTGAGAAGAGCGGCAATGCCACTTGTTGTTTTGTGCAAGGTGATGTCGAGTGGAAGCCCGTCGAGCGCGGTGAGTACTTGCTCACGTGTGACGGGAAGATTGTTTCCAATTTCAGGGTGACGATGTAAAGAACGGCGCAAAGAAACAGCATCTTGTTGAAAGCTCAGAGCTTGAGCCCGGAGTTCAGAACTCTGGCCGTGTTCCTCGGCAAGATCGGCAGAGGGGCGACCAGTAAAAAACGTGCTTGGCATATACATATGGTGCCACACTGGTGGCGTGAGTAATGCAGGTGAGGAACTGGTCGACATTGTTGACCACAACGACAACGTTTTGTACCAATGCACCCGCAAAGAAATGCGCGCCAAGGTGCTATGCCACCGTGCGGTATTCATCGCAGTAGTCAATTCAGCGGGCGAGTTACTTATTCATCAGCGCAGTGCATTGAAAGACCTGTGGCCAAGTTATTGGGACATTACAGTGGGAGGCGTGGTGGCAGCGGGCGAAAGCTACGACGATGCTGCATTGCGTGAACTCGATGAAGAGGTGGGCATTACTGGTGTGCCACTGACGCCTCTTGGAATGGGCACCTACACCGACAACATGGTGAGGCTGGTAGGGAAGTGCTTCATTGCGACATACGACGGGCCGCTGGTTCTGCGCGATGGCGAGGTAGTTGCCACCGAGTGGGTGTCGCAAAGCGACTTGCAGCAGCGCTTGATGGAACGTGATTTCTTGCCCGACAGCAAAGAATTACTCATGCCTGCTTTACAAAAAATGTGGAATGAAGTGACCCCGTGAGGTTCTCGCTACCCTCTGTGTGAGAAACACGTTGAAAGTAGGCCCTCATGCTGGAAATTGAGTTCACCATCGAGCCTTTCATTGAAGGTGCCCCCGGAAAGCACGTCACCGCTGCAGTTGCTGCTGTTGAAAAATATGGTGTCGTTGTTGACTTCGGGCCGTTTGGCTCCACTTTCACAGCATCACAAAGCGATGTTGCTGCCATTGTGAGCGCACTCTTAGAAGCCGCATATGGCAACGGTGCAACTCATGTCAGCGTTCACGTTGGGCCGCAAGAATAATGTCAGCGCCCGACCACCCATTAGTGAATGCAGTACAGCCGCTGCTCGACGCAATCGGTGCGAGCCTTGTTGCGCCAACTGGCATTACATCAAGTGACATTCCCATTGAGTGGGATGGAAACGTAATTGCCGGTGTGCGCCTTCCTCCGTTGCATGGCGCGCTCGACCGCATTATTGAGGCAGTAGAAAAAGAACTTGGCGGAAAGTTAAAAGATCTCTCGCGTAACGACAAGCAGCGAGCAATTCGCCTGCTCGACGACCAAGGGGCATTCATTTTGCGCCGTGCAGTAGAAGATGTCGCCGATGTAATGGGTGTTTCGCGAATTACGGTTTATAACTACTTAAACGCGATGCATCGTTAAAGTTTGCGCAACTGAACATCGGTAATGCGATGGTCGCTACCTTTATTCATCACAAGTGACGCACGTGTTTTGGTGGGGTCAATGTTCTCACGCAAGTTACGCCCATTAATTTCCGCCCAAATACCTTTTGCCATTTCCGTAGCTTCTGCATCAGAAAGTTCTGCAAAATGCTTGAAGAAACTGTTGGGGTCTTTGAAAATAGTCTGTCGTAGCGCGTGAAAACGATCGACGTACCAATTGCGAATATCGCCTTCATCTGCATCAATATAAATAGAGAAGTCGAAATAGTCTGAAACGAATTCATTTGCTTCTTTGCCTACTTGTAAAACATTCAAGCCTTCAAGAATAAGAATGTCGGGTTGGCGCACTTCAACTTCTTCACCATCAACAATGTCGTACACCACGTGGCTGTACACAGGTGCGGAAACAACTGGGTGCCCTGCTTTTAATTCGCGAAGAAATTGCAGTAGGTGTTTCGTATCGTAACTCTCGGGGAAACCCTTGCGGTTCATGAGACCGCGGTCGGCGAGTTCGTCGTTAGGAAAAAGAAAACCATCGGTGGTAATGAGGTCGACTTTTGGGTGTTCAGGCCAACGAGCCAAAAGAGCCTGCAAAATACGGGCAAAAGTGCTCTTTCCTACCGCCACGCTGCCGGCCACACCAATGACGTACGGAACTTTTGGAGACATGGTTCCCAGAAACGTTGCCGACACTTTGTGCAAGTTTTGCGTTGCGCTGACATACAAGTTCAATAAGCGGGTGAGAGGAAGATAGATGGCAGCAACTTCATCGAGGTTGATGCTCTCGTTAATACCTCGCAGAGCTTCAAGATCTTTTTCACGAATAGTGAGAGGGGTAGAGGCACGCAGGTCGGCCCACTCGTCGCGAGTAAATGGAATGTAGCGGTCGCTGTCAAGCATTTTTTAAACGCGCTTCCAAGGAGCACTAGGCGATACAGCACCTTTGGCGGTGAGAACTTCAACACCTGTTTCCGTTACAAGAAGTGTGTGTTCAAACTGTGCTGTTCGTTTTCCATCGGCAGTAACTGCGGTCCAGTCGTCGTCCCACATTTTGTGCTGCCAAGTGCCCAAGCTGATCATCGGTTCAACAGTAAATGTCATTCCTGGCCGCATGATCATGTTGTTGCGCGAGTCGTAGTAGTGCAGCACCTGAATGTCGGAATGGAAGAGTTCGCCAATTCCATGACCGATAAATGCGCGAATTACACCCATTCTGTGCAGTTTGGCGTGTGTTTCAATGGCTTTGCCAACGTCGCTGATGGGTCTTCCAGGCACAACAGCTTCAATGCCTTTCCACATGCACTCTTCGGCAACAAGTGTAAGAAGTTTGCTCTCTTCGTCAACTTCGCCAACAAAGAAAGTTGCGTTGGTGTCGCCATGCACGCCGTTCACGTAACACGTGACGTCGAGGTTGATGATGTCGCCATCGTTCAGCACCGTTGAATCGGGAATGCCGTGGCAGATGACTTCATTCAAACTTGTGCACACACTCTTGGGGTAGTGGTGGTAGTTCAAGGGGCTTGGGTACGCACCACGCTTTACGGTTTCTTCGTGCACAAATACATCGATGTCATTTGTGGTCATGCCCGGCTTCACAAACTCGCCAGCCAATTTCAAAATCTCTGCAGCCATGTCGCACGCGTAACGCATGCGCTCAATAATTTCTGGCGACTTCACGCGAGCTTCCTCGGTACGAGGCACTTCACCAGTATCGGCATATGGAGGCTTTTGAATACCGGCCGGAACCGTTCTCATGGGGCTCACTACCCCGGGAAGGATCTTGCCCTCAAGAGGTTTGTGGCAGCGCTTGTATTTGCGCCCACTGCCGCACCAGCACGGATCGCTTGCAACAGGAAGCACGGCGGGGGGAGTCTGACTGCTCATAACGTCCCAAGCCTATTGGGAATAAATGGGGGTATTGCACAATCTATTCACGCCGAGGGCGCCAATGAAATAAGGCTTTGACCGTAAACGATCTTGGTGGTCTAGTCGATTAGTGAACATTCCTCTGTTCAACTTATATAGAGTTCTTGTACTCAGCAAGAAAAGGGTTCTATATGAAAAAGTTCTATCGGTCTCTATTTATTGGGGCAGGGTGCTTGTCTGCCTCAATCGCTACTTTGCCATTGAAGGCAGATGCCGCTTCAGTGAGTATCACTGGCACATTGGGTCAGGCAGCACAGGGATACAAAGTGTTGTTAGTTAGCAGTACTGGATCTGTCATAGTCAGCACGGCCAACGAAGCAGGCAAGTTTAATATCTCGGCTTCAAAAACTGCAGTGAAAGGCGCAACGCTTCAAATGGTTGACGCTAATAATCGCTATGTGGGACCCATTGTGTTGGCAAAGGAAGCACTTGGGAAAAAGACGTGTGCCCACGTTGAGCTCGCAGGGGCATCCGTGAAGCTTGGCACCTTAAAACTTTCAAAATTGGGATATGCAATTACAAAGTCACGACCCAAGGCTTCAACATTTACACGGCAATCAATCGTGGCGGCTTCAACTGCAGGTAACCCACTTGCTGCTGGAACTGGTGGCATTGTCAAGGTTTCAACCGCACAGCAAAAAGCATGCGTGGGGTCAACCGTCGGAACTCGCAGTGTTCGAACATTTGATGCCAACCCTCTCGTGCTTGGGGCCGACCTTGATTCCGACGGATTACCAAATGCTCTTGATGCCGACGACGATGGAGATCAAGTCATTGATGCTGTCGACCCCACCACTACACAAACTGCAGCTCTGAATCCGTGGGTCAGTTTGCGCACATCAAGTTCACTATTTAATGCTGGACTCAACCCCACACTCAGCCCAGCAGACATAGCAACCGTTCTCGGAACTCCCGGCAACTACGCCATTCAGTTCTTCATCGGGCAACGCAACTTTGGTGTCACCGGTTTGAACGACGTGAAGTATGCCTGGGTCGATTGCGGTGCTCTTATCTATTGCGGCGGAACTGGACCAACCGCAAAAAATATGGCGACACACCTAATAAACAACAACACAGGGGTCAATTGGAGCACCTATAACGGTGGATTCAAGAAAGAAACTACTAACGCAGACGTAACACCAGGGCTCGACAGCAATCTTGGTACAAGCACCAATGGCAATTCGCTCTACTTGATGAACCGAAATGGAAGGCAAGATCCGGAATCGGTGTATTGGTTGGCATCAATGTTCCCGAACCAAGGTGCAAACACGTTGCAAACTGTGAAGCCAGGAGACGTTTTCACAGTGAGATACAACACCAGTTCAGGCGATAGCCAGATTGTGATGATGGTTAACCCGCACGCAGTGACGGTGCCTGGCTTAACAAAGGTCAACAATGTTGCCTACACCGGCAGTGCGCTGACCCCTGATTCTGCAGGCAAATTGAAGCTTGACTTCTATCGCCCACAACGCCTGACTACCACGGGCGAAGAAGGCACATACCGGGATATGGGTGGTTTGCGATACGGAGTCATTTATATGGGTAGTCAAGACACTGCGTGTCTGCCTGGATCCTATTCCGGATACGAAAGTGGATTCTCGTTGCTGTCAGGAGACGGCATGGCCGAAAAACTCTGGCCGTTAGCCGACACAACAACAACTGATTCCGTTACAGGCACTAGCAGTAATCAGTTGTCATTCACTCTTGACCTACGCGCTTGTATTGGTGCCACTACCTACGATGCTGCAACTGCGGGAA
>Ga0114977_10002469_pt1 | contig 11879 bp, 7 predicted proteins | sample S_130805_MF_Meta_FD_87026 | JGI IMG/M metagenome (GOLD analysis project Ga0114977, IMG submission 87026) | Freshwater microbial communities from Lake Simoncouche, Canada to study carbon cycling - S_130805_MF_MetaG | ecosystem: Environmental > Aquatic > Freshwater > Lake | place: Lake...
CGCTATGAGTGGACTGAGTAGGAGAAGCCAGCGGGCGTCCGATCCAAGGGATGGCACACGCCACCGGAAACGGCGGCCCTTCGTAGGCGCACCATCCGCCCCCTTACCGCAACTGCCTAGCTGGCGTTGGAGAATCTATCGCAGAGCTGGTGCATGGGAGGATCTGGACATCAGACCCTCTCGGCCGGGAGCTCAAGGGCCTCGCGGAGGATGCGGCGTTCCTCGCGGGGCAGTGTCAGGAGATGGGCGTCGTCCTTCGATTTCAGCCATGCGATGCCTGCGCGCAGGAGGCGCAGGGGGATGTCGAGCTGGTCTCGATGTTCCGAGGGCAAGGCTGCTCGGGCGGACTCCCATGCATTCGCCCATGCGTCCCAGGCGGCATGGTTCAACGGGCTGGTGCCGATGGCCGGCAGGTGCTTTACCGCGGCTTCACCCAGTCCCGTCAACCCACCGAACCGGGCAAAGTGGCCGGTGAATTGCGTGAGCAGTTGCACCCATCGGGCGGGGTCGGTTGTCCCGGCGAAGACAGAGGTGACGACCCTGCGAGCCTGATGATGGAATTGGCCGGACAGCGCCTCCTGAGTGGCCTTCTCATCCGACAGCGTGAACAATTGGACGAGATCCCTCAGCACCGCATCGTGTTGCTCCTGCTTTCCATAGCAGACCGCTCGGTTTACTAACGCCTTGGCAACTTGCACGGGTGGAGCATCCCTCAATTCGATGACTCGCGTGAATTCGGCGATGGCCTCCGTGGTCTGTCCGACTATCGAGTTCAGCTCGCCCAGCAGGACGAGCATCTTAGCAACCCATTCGGGCGTGGCCCCGGGAAGTTCGATGGCGCGCTTCAAGTCAGCTACGGCCTCTGACGTCCGTCCGCCTTCCTCGAGCCTGACACCCCGACATAGTAGCGCGCTGGCGACCAACTCGGGCGGAACCCCCCGTTGCTCAATGGTTCGCGTATAGTCGGCGATGGATTCCGCGATCCGTCCGGCTTGTCCGTAGATGAGACCCCGGTTGAGGAGCGCCCAGGCGACCTGCTCGGGCGGAGCCGCTGGCAATTCGATGGCGCGCGCGTAATCGGCGATAGCCTCTGATGTTTGTCCGGCTTGCCCATACATGGCCCCCCGGGCGAATAGCGCCTTGGCGATGTGATCAGATGGAGCGCCTGCCAGTTCAATACAGCGCGTGTAGTCGGCGATCTCCGCTGCGGTTTGTCCAGTTTGCCCGTATGTGACACCCCGGTTGTAAAGCGCCTTGGCGACTAGTGCGGGCGGAGCCTCATGCAGATCAATGGCTCGCGTGTAGTCGGCGATAGCCTCGGAGGTCAGCCCGGCTTGCCCATACGCGACACCCCGGCTAAAGAACGCCGTCGCGACATGATCGGGTGGAGCACCTGCCAGCTCAATGGCTCGCGTGTAATCGGCGATGGCCTCCGACATCCGTCCAGATTTCTCGTGCATGGCACCTCTGACCAAGAGCGCTATGGCGACTGGCTCGGGCGGAGCCCCGGGCAAATCGACGGCCAAGGTCCAGTCGGCCATGGCCTCCGGCGTCCGGCCCGCTGACCGATGTGTGAATCCCAAGCCGACGCGCGCCCAAGCGACCTGATCCGGCGGAGCCTCTGGCAATTCAATGACTCGCGTCCAGTCGGCGATGGCCTCCTCGGTTCGTCTGGCTTGTCCGCGCGCCGCCCCCCGGCTGACGAGCGCCCACGCGATCTGATCTACCGAGTGGGCTTTGTCGCCTTCGATAAGGACCGTGAAGATCCGGGTCGCCTCCTCCCATTCTTTGCGGGCATTCAGGATACGTGCTAGGCGGATCAAATCGGCGGCCTCACCGCTGTTGGCTACAGCGCGGGCCTTCTCCAGTGCGACGTCATCGCACTGATCCGTTCCGGCAAGATCGAGATCCCGGCGGAAGAGTTCGTAGCGCAGGTTAGGCCCGATGAGCATGAGGCGATTCGCATTCTCGAGGTAGGCGCGGGCTGGAGAATCCGAGGGGGAGCTGGCGAGGCGGTCGGCCAATTCCTGCTGCTCATGCCAGATGCGGAGGAAGTCCACGATGAGGGCGAGCGGGCGCCGATCGTGGGTTTCCTTTACCTGGAGGGCGAGACGCATGAGCGGCTCGGCGAGTTCGTAGAGCGCCTCGCGGCCCAGCGGGTGACTGTCCACATAACGGAAGTCGCGCAGCTGCCTGAGCTGACCGGTGATGGAATTGGTCGAGGTGAAGAGGCCATCGGCGATGTGTTTCACCGACACGGGACTGCTGGCCCGGCAGAGGAACTGCACAATCTCCCTCTGCTGCGGGCTGAGCCAGCGCAGACGCTCCTGATAGTAACTGGTGAGTTGGCGATCCACCATCTCCTCAAAAGGGCGCACGAGGTCATCCAGCGCGGCGGCATTCACTAGCCAATCGGAGAAGATTAGGTAGAGGCGCGGGTTTCCCCCGGCGAGAGCCCGGATGGCATCGACTCGGGCGCGACCGGTGGGTGTGCGCAGGAAATCAGCCAGGTCCGTGCGCCCGTGCAACACGGCAACGCGCTCCAGGAGGTCGCGAGCCTCGTCCGCTGAGAGGGGCTTCAGGTGCCGGGTGTCAAAGAAGCCGTAAAAGGGTTCATCCTGATCCGCGATGCCGTCGAAGAGCGCCTGCGCGGTGCCCACGGTGACGATGACGGGATGATTCTGGAGAAAGGCGCGCCAGTTCCGCTGCTCTGCTACACTCAGGCTACGGAAGAGACTGTCGAGATTCTCCATGAGGCAAACGATGATGCGCCCATGGAGGTCGCGCAGCAGATCGCTGGTGAGCTGCTCCACGGCTGCGCCGGGGTCCTTGCCGGCCAGTTTGCTGATGGTATCGGCGGGAAACTCCTCTGGGTATCGCTCGCTGAGACTCCGGTAGATGGCGATGAGCAGACGCAGGAAGCTAGTGGCGGTCTCGTCCTCATTCAGCCACGCCAGTCGCATGCGGTCCTTGAGCGCCGCATCCTGACTGAGCCGGTGCTGGATGAGGGTGACGAGGTGGGTCTTTCCCGCGCCGCGCGGACCGATGAAGAGAAGGTGGTGCCGCTGGTCCGTGAGCACGCAGTCCCTCACGACGGCGACACTTTCCGCGAGCAGATCCCCGCGCTGCACGAGGATGTCCTCAAGATACTTTGGATCGGTCCATTGCGGGGAAAAGTGGCTCAGGAAAGGACGCTCGCGGCTCATGGATTGGCTGATTACAGGTTGCGGCTGATCTGCCACCACCGGCGGATGATCGAGAGGTAGAAGCGGTAGGCATTGGAGTCGTCCCGCGCCAGGTAATGATCCATGCAGAGGAGCTTCAGGTGCTCGCGGAGGACCTCGTCGTCGACTTCCATCCGGGCGCTCACGAGGGCGCGGATTTCCTGGAACGTCATGGCCGGGAGAGGGCTAGCGGCAATCCCGTCGAGGATCGCGAGCACGATTTTCCGGTTCTCCGGGAAGACCGTGCGGACACGCCGTTGATAGTAGTCGAGATCCCAGTCGCTGGTATCCGAGCGGAGTTCGCGGTCCAGTTCCGCCTCGATGACTGAGGGCGTAAGGCTCACTCCGCGGGGCAGTCGGGCGACCAGCTTCTGGATGTAGTGGGGAACGTTGCTGACAAGTTCAGCCATGGCGGCCGCACATTGATCCGGAAGGGCGCATAGCAGGCCGCGACGGGTGATCTCCGATTCCGCAAACGCCGCCGCAGATTCCGGGAGCAGAGGTCCCGGCTGAATGAGGTCCATGTGATTCAGAGGAGCGCCCCTGTAGCCATCCCCCCATAAGCTCCGGAGCACATGATGGATGCCGATGGAGCCAGTGAGCACGAGACGGATGGTGTCGTGCCGCTGGGACAACTCCCGCAAGATGTCGAAAACCTGCATGGCCGTGTCCTTTCCCTGCCGGCTGGCGATGTTCTCCAGGAGGTAGGGCACTTCGTCCCAGAAAAACACCATGCGGGCACCCGGAGCCAGGTGGCCCAACGCCTCAACCACATCGTCGAAAGTAGCCCTGAGCACTTCTTTCCATGGGGCAGGCTGCCCGTCCGGCAGCTTGAGGACACCCATGATTTCGGTCCCACCCGCCTTCCCCAGCAGCGTGGTCATTTTTCGGAGCCCCTGCTGCTTCATGGACAAGACCCGAGCCGAGTCCTTGTACACGAGTGCCGCAAACTCTTCGGCCGTATGGGTTCCCTCCAAATCGGAAAACGCACCCACCCATCCAGACGGGAGTTCGGCGTGCATCTTCCGGATGATCTGCGTCTTCCCGATGCGTCGCAGATCGTTCATGTAGAGGCTTTTATGAACAAGCGAGGCCCACGTGTCGGCGATGAATGCCTCCCGGCCGACAATGTGGGCGAATGCGTCGGATGCTTCTTCCATTTCCCATCGTATTCCATCGCCATCACTTTTCAAGTCAATTGCTTTCGATATCTTATCAAAATTAACGTGGTTTTTCCGGCTGAAGAAACGTCCTCGGGCTCATGGCCGCGCATAAAGGTCACCTCTTGTCATCGGCTCCCAGAAGCCACCCCTGCCGCACCACGAGCCCAAGGGTTTTGGCGGACACGTCGGACCGAGCGTCCTGCGGGCACGCAACGCGAGGCGCGACGCTTCCCGGTCACTGGTCTGGCGGGTGGGGTCAGAGGCGAGGGTCGACGGGTTCGCTTTCGAGGGCGAGGACGCCGAAGACGGGTTCGTGGACGCGGCGGAGGGGTTCGTGGCGGACGAAGCGGTCGAGGGATTCGATGCCGAGGGCGAATTCGCGGAGGGCGAGGGAGCGTTTGGTGCTGAGGTTGCGGGAGCGGAGACGGCTGAGGTGTTCCTCGGCGGAGTATTCCGGGCCGTAGATGATGCGGAGGTATTCCCGGCCGCGGCATTTGACGGCTGGCTGGATGAGGCCGCGCTTGCCTTTGACGATGAAGTCGGACGGTTTCACGACCATGCCTTCCCCGCCGCGAGCGGTGAGGGATTCCCACCATGCGCAGCCCTTGGCTTCGCTGTTAGTATCGGTGAGGTCGACGATGAGGTAGGGAGTGTTGATGATGATGCCGCCGGCGAGACGGGCGAGTGTCTGGAGGTGCCATTCGTGCGGTTGATCGGTGTGAACCTTTCCGGCGGTGGCGAGGAGGTGGAAGGGAGCGAGCTTGAGATCGTCGACGGAATCGACCGTCCAGCAGTAGCGGCGGTAGGCATCGGTGTAGGCGGCGACCATGTCCTTGCGGGCGGGTGGTGCGGGCGAGGAGGTCGGCGACATCGATGCCGCGGGCGGCGGCGGATTCGAGTGCGGAAGCCTGGCAGGCGAGGGTCGAGCGCGCGGAGGTGCCGACGGCGGCGTATTGCTGCTTGAGGAGTTCCTGGGCTTTGGCGGACCACGGCATCAGTTCGCAGTCGAGGCAGAGCCAATCCGTTTCGAATTCGTCCCAGAAGCCGGCGGCGGAGGCGGCATCGCGGATTCTGGTCAGGAAGTCCGCTTCGACCCTTGCGTCGTCGAAGAAGCGTCGGCCGGTGCGGGTGAAGCAGGTGCCGATGCCCTCGCCCTTGACGCCGAAGCTCCGGAGGGCGGCTTCTTCGTCGCGGCAGACCACGACCACGGCGCGGGACCCCATGTGTTTTTCCTCACAGATCACGCGGGCGACGCCCTCGTGGCGGTAGTAGGCGAAGGCTTCCGCAGGGTGTTCCAGCAAGCCGTCGCTGCTGCTGGTGGCGCACGGCGACATGGTGGGCGGGAGGTAGATGAGCCATTTCGGATTGGCGGCGAAGCGGCTCATGACTTCGAGGGCGGCGGCGGCGTTTTCCTCGCGGATGGTGACATTGCCGTGCCATTTCGTGCTAACGATCCGCTTGCCGATGACGTCCTCGATATCGAGCACGTCGTCGTGCTGCTGCTGGGCTGATGGGACGGGACCGGGAACCTCGGGGGCGAGGAAAGGACGGCTAGGTTGCGCGTAGGTGCGGAGGGCGTCGACGGCGACGAATTCCCTTTCCGGATAACGGAGGGCGGTGAGACGACCGCCGAAGACGCAGCCGGTGTCGATGTCGACCGTGCGGTTAAGCCATTCGGGTTCGGGGACTGGTGTGTGGCCGTAGACGACCATGGCCTGGCCGCGGTATTCGGCGGCCCAGTTGTGGCGCACGGGGAGGCCGAGTTCATCGGTTTCGCCGGTGGTTTCGCCGTAGAGGGCGAATTCGCGGACGGTGCCGGAGCCCCTTCCCTGCATGCTTTCCTTCATGCCGGCGTGAGCGACGACGAGCTTGCCGTCATCGAGCACGTAGTGACTGACGAGACGGTCGATGAAGTCGGCGACGTCGCGGCGGAAGGCGTCGGATTCGGCGGCCAGCTGTTCGAGGGATTCGGCTAGACCGTGAGTGACCTGGACATCGCGGCCGCGGAGTTTGCGCATGAGTTTGACGTCGTGATTGCCGGGCACGCAGAGTGCGGCGCCGCTGGCGACGGCGTTCATGACGAGACGGAGGACGTCGGGGGTTTTCGGACCGCGGTCGACGAGATCGCCGAGGAACAGGAGTTTGCGGCCGGAGGTGATCCTGACAGTGGCGGCGGCGGCATCGACCTCGTGGCCGAGATTCCGGAGGAGCGCGACGAGTTCATCGTAGCAGCCATGGACATCGCCGATGATGTCGAACGGACCGTGGTCGTCGCGCCGGTTGTTCCAGAGCGGCTGGCGCTCGATGACGGCGGCGTCGATTTCTTCAGGCGTCTTGAGGACATGAACGGTCCGGAAGCCCTCACGCTGGAGCCCGCGGAGCGAACGTTTGAGCTGCTGCGCCTGCTGCCGGACGACATGTGCGCCGAAGTCGCGGTCGGGCCTAACCTTGTTGCGGTCCTCGGCGATGCGCTCGGGGAGGTCGAGCACGATGGCGACGGGAAGGCAGTGAAACTCGCGTGCGAGCTGCACGAGAGGTTTGCGGGCATCCGGCTGGACATTGGTGGCATCGACCACGACGAGCTTGCCTGCGGCAAGCCGTTTCCGCGCGATGAAGTGGAGCACTTCGAAGGCGTCGCGGGTGGTGGACTGCGAGTTCTCGTCATCGGAGACGAGCCCGCGGCAATAATCCGAGGAGAGGATTTCGGTGGGTTTGAAGTGGCGGCGTGCGAACGTGCTTTTGCCTGCGCCGGAGACACCGACGAGCACGACGAGCGAGAGATCTGGAATGATTAGATTCATCGGGTGAAGACCCCCATTTGTGTCGGTGAACCCACTTCGGCGTCCTCGGGGCCGACCGGGAGGAAGCGGGCTTCATAGCCGAAGCGTGCGGCGACGGCGTCGGCCCATGCGCGGAACTCGGCGCGCGTCCATTCGAAGCGGTGATCGCGATGCCGGAAGCGGCCGGCGGGAAGCGATTCCCATTTCACGTTGTACTCGCGGTTAGGCGTGGTGATGACGATGGTTTCCGGGCGGGCGAATTCGAAGAGAACGCGTTCGAAGGCGGCGAGCCGCGGGGCGTCGAGGTGCTCGATGACTTCGACGACGGCGGCGGCGTCGAAGCCTGCGAGGCGTTCGTCGCGGTAGATGAGCGAGCCCTGGAGGAGACGGAGGCGTTCGCGCTGCGGCGCAGGCAGCCGGTCGAGATGGAGCCGATTGCTGGCGATTTCGAGGGTACGATAGGAGACATCCATGCCGAGGATGGAGGTGAACTGCCGTTCCTTCAGGAACAGGCCTAACAGGCGGCCTTCACCGCAGCCGAGGTCGAGCACCCTGGTGGCCCCGGAGGTTTTGAGAACGGCCATGACCGAACCGAGGCGCTGATCGTTGAGACGGTGGCGCGGCCCGCTGGGTTCATCAGGTTCGGCTAGTGGGTCGGCGACTTCTTCGGGAGCCATGCCGTCCTCGGCGGCGAGACGGAGGAGGGCTTCGTCGATCAGACTGGGACGGTGTTTGAGATAGCGACGCGTGATCTGATTCCGCTCGGGATGGGCGGGGAGCCAGCCCTCGCCGTGGCGCATGAGCTTGAGGACTTCCTCTTCGCCGACCCAGTAATGCTTGTCGTTGTCGAGGACGGGCATGAGCACGTAGAGATGCGAGAGGAGTAGATGGAGCGGCAGCGTGGCGGCGAGCGTGACGTTAGAAAACGGACTGCCTCCCCAGTCGGGAAAGTGTTCGTCGAGCGGGAGCCGTCGGGCGGTCACGGTGTAGCCGAGCGGCTCGAAGAGACTGCGGAGGAAGCCTTCGCCCCCGCGGCACGGCAGAGCGGGCAGTTCGACGGTCAGCGGCAGCGGCAGGTCAGCGAGTTCGGGCTTTTCCTTGCAGCCACCGGCGAGGGCGCTGCTGAAAACGTCTGCGATGGCGACGCTGAGGAACGACGAGGGGACGTACGGGCGGTCATTGACGTACTGTTCGAGCGGACGGCCGTTATCGGCCGATCCGCGACGTCCGCGGACCAGACCGATGGGATCGACTTCGACGAGCAGGGCGACCGTGCAGCATTCCGGGGAGGCGACCGGGTAGAAGACGTGCGCGGTGCCGAAGGAAAGGCTGAACGACTGCGCGCGGGCGGGATTCTTGCGAAGCAGGAATCCGAGATCCGTGGCGTTCTCGTGGGTTGAAGTGATGGTCATCAGCATGGCGGGGCCTTTCCTTGTGCGGGCTGGAGTCAGGGAGAAGTCAGTTGGCTAGCGCTTCCAGTTTCTCCAGGGAGAAGGCATCACCGCCGCGGAGGAAGAAGCGGGTGATGCACTCGCGGAGGTGGCGGTAGAGGGCGGGATCGGTGTGGATGAGGGACTTGGGCGCGTCGTTGCGGGCGTAGCGGACGAGGGCGGCGAGTTTGGCCCACTCCTTATTCTTGAAGCAGACGTCTATCTCGTCCTGGTGCTCGAGGAGGTGGCGGGCGATCAGTTCTTCTTCACCTAGGGTCATCCGGTTGAGAAATGCCCTGATCGGCATCAAAAGCAACCGCCCCGGCGATTGCTGACCGTAGGACGACGGCTGCTGCCGGAGTGGGCGACCGAAGGGCTCGCGGTGGAATCGCTGGGTGTTATTCTACGGAAACCGTTTTCACGCTGGTTCCGTCGAAGAACGCATTGATCCTCGCCACCTGGGCTTTCGAAAACTTACGCTTCGGACGAGGACGGCCTGAAACGGGGGAGCCTGGCTTGCTGGCCACGCGGGAGCCTGTCACGGCGCTATGGGTGAATTCAATGGACAGGAGCCGATCAGAGAGTGCGGATTTCTGGGCCTTCGTCATACCAGTTTGCTACTCGTTTTGAGGGAGGAGGTCAAGCTGAGGGTTCACTGGCTGGCGCGGCATTGATGGTTCGCATCTCGCTGAGCAGCTTCATTTCGCTGTCGCCAAATGTGAACCGGTCGAGAAGTGCCCCGGGCAGCTGCAATGCGGCGAGGGTGAACGATTTGGTGCGCAGATCTTCGTCGAGTTTCGCTTTGAGGAGGTCGGTCTTCACCCTCTGGTAAAAACCGCGCGACCCCTCAGTGCATTCGCCCCAGATTTCAGAGGCGCCCACCCCTCGAGCTATCAGGGAGAGATACGCGAGCATCTGCTGGCCAACGCCGCTGCATCCCTTCGGAGCCATGGAGCCGAGAAATTCCAGACAAAGATTTCCGCTCCACAGTCGCCGGAGATGACTGAAGCCCACCGTGCGCCATATGCGGCCTTCTGGCATTTGCATCAGAAGGGCGAATCCAAACTCATTCCTCGGATGTTGCGTTGCACGGGCTTCCACGTCCTGCGGACTCCGGGCACACTCACCGCGGCTGCTCAGGTATTGCCAGCGTTCTCCGGCAATGACCGCAAACTCCAGCGAGTCCGCATCATTCGGATTTTCGGTTTGGTCCGCCCTCTGCTGCCACTCGTCGACAAACGACCAATCCTTTGGGGTGGTTACCCAGCATAACCGCGCAGGCACTGCCCGGGGTCTGTCGTCAGCGAATTTCAGATTGCAGAGGGAAACCGGCTTCATGGAGAAAACAAAAGAGCCGCCTCGGTTTCCCGAGGCGGCTCCAGTGAGCGTCAGATCGGGACGGGCTTACTTCTTCTTAGCGGCCTTTTTGGCTGGGGCGGCTTTGGAGCCGGAGGCGCGTTTTTCCTCGATGGCGGCCTGGGCGGCGGCGAGGCGTGCGACTGGGACGCGGTAAGGCGAGCAGCTGACGTAGGCGAGACCGATCTTGTGACAGAACTTGACGCTGTCCGGGTCACCGCCGTGTTCACCGCAGATGCCGAGCTTGATGTCCGGGCGGACGGAGCGGCCTTTGGTGACGGCGGTCTGCATGAGCTGACCGACGCCGGTGGTGTCGAGGGTGGCGAACGGGTTCTTTTTGAAGATCTCGTTTTCGGTGTACGGCATGAGGAAGGAACCCATGTCGTCGCGGCTGATGCCGAGAGCGGTCTGCGTGAGGTCGTTCGTGCCGAAGCTGAAGAACTCGGCATTGACGGCGATTTCGTCGGCGGTGAGGGCGCCGCGCGGGACTTCGATCATGGTGCCGACCTGATAGGAGAATTTGATCTTCTTCTCGGCCATGACTTCTGCGGCGACGCGGTGGACGATTTCGGCCTGGAGGTCGAATTCCTTTTTGAACCCGACGAGCGGGATCATGACTTCTGGCTTCACGGGGATTTTCTTCTTGGCCACGTCGGCGGCGGCTTCGAAGATGGCGCGGGCCTGCATTTCGGTGATTTCCGGGTAGGCGATGCCGAGACGGCAGCCGCGGTGACCGAGCATCGGGTTGAACTCGTGGAGTTGTTCGACGCGGTGTTTCACTTTCTCAGCGGAGACGCCCATCTTCTTGGCGAGGTCCGCCTGGGCCTTGGCCTCATGCGGCACGAATTCGTGCAGCGGTGGGTCGAGGAGACGGATGGTGGCAGGGAGGCCCTTGAGGGCTGTGAAGATGCCGGTGAAGTCCTCGCGTTGATAGGGGAGGAGCTTGGCGAGAGCGGCCTTGCGGGCTTCGAGGGTTTCCGCGAGGATCATTTCGCGGACCGCGTCGATGCGGTCGCCTTCGAAGAACATGTGTTCCGTGCGGGTGAGGCCGATGCCCTGAGCGCCGAAGGCGATGGCCTGGGCGGTTTGTTCCGGGTTGTCGGCGTTGGTGCGGACGGCGAGGCGTGTGGCCTTGGAGCACCAGTCCATGAGTTCCTTGAAGGCGGCGAATTTCTCCGTCTTCTGAGCGGCCTTGTCGCCGAAGAGGAGGCCCATGACGATGGAGGATGGACCGGTCTTGAGCTTACCGCCGTAGATCGTGCCGGCGGTGCCGTCGATGCTGAGGCTGTCTTTGCCTTCGTGGAACGTCTGGCCGGCGATGGTGACCGTCTTCTTGTCGTAGTCGATTTCGACGGCGCTGGCGCCGCAGATGCAGACCTTACCCATCTGACGGGCGACGAGCGCGGCGTGGGACGAAACCCCGCCCTTTGCGGTGAGGATCCCGACGGCGGCGATCATGCCGCGGAGGTCTTCCGGCGACGTTTCGTTGCGGACGAGGAGGACGTCGGCGCCTTTTTCGGCGGCGGCGGCAGCGCGGTCGGCATTTAGGTAGATGACGCCGGAAGCGGCGCCTGGACCTGCGGGGAGACCGGAGGCGAGGATTGTGGCCTTTTTGAGTTCGGTGATGTCGAAGTCAGGAGCGAGGAGTTGCTCGAGCTGATCGGCTGGGTTGCGCAGGATGGCGGTTTCCCAGTCGATGAGTTTTTCCTTCACCATGTCGGAGGCGAACTTGAGGGCGGCGGCGGCGGTGCGCTTGCCGTTCCGGGTCTGGAGCATGAAGAGCTTGCCGGCCTGGATGGTGAACTCGACGTCCTGAACGTCTTTGAAGTGCTTTTCGAGCGTGGCGCGGACCTTGAGGAGTTCCGCGTAGGCCTTGGGCATTTCGTTCTTGAGTTGGGCGACGGGTTCCGGGGTACGGACACCGGC
>Ga0114977_10002470_pt1 | contig 11875 bp, 11 predicted proteins | sample S_130805_MF_Meta_FD_87026 | JGI IMG/M metagenome (GOLD analysis project Ga0114977, IMG submission 87026) | Freshwater microbial communities from Lake Simoncouche, Canada to study carbon cycling - S_130805_MF_MetaG | ecosystem: Environmental > Aquatic > Freshwater > Lake | place: Lake...
AAATCATTTTTGGGATGACGTTATATTTAATGACAATCGTTTAATTAGAACACCTTTTTTTGAAACAAAATTGGATGAGTATTTTAAAAATTATGTTTCTCGTGAACCTGATTCAATTATTGAAGAGGTTCAATACATGTTAACCGTAGCAAAAACGGGAAAAGAAATTTACCCATTTTTACTTTTTAAGTTTACGAATAAATATATCAATCCCGAATTTATGGGACAGGATAAAGTGTTTTTACATATTTATCAAAACTTTTTTGCAAAAGGCGATACTGTTTTATTAAATGAAGCATCAAAAAAATCAATCACTGAAAGGGCTTACAGCATGATGGCCAATCAATTAGGCTTAGCAGCGCCACCGCTTGTTTTGAATGATCTTGAAGACAAAAAAATATCACTATACGACATCGTTTCCCCTTATACTTTTGTAGCGTTTTGGGATCCTACTTGTAGTCATTGTAAATTGGAAATTCCAAGAGTAGATTCATTTTATAAAGCTATTTGGTCGGGTTTAAAAGTAAAAGTTTTATCGGTGAATATTAATTTTAAAGAATTGACTTTATGGAAAACATTTATCAAGGAAAATAAATTAGAAGCATGGACGCATGCATACCAAACCGAAGCCGATTTAAACAACGAAGTAAAAGCAGGAAAGCCCACTACTATTCGACAACTTTATGATGTTTTTAAAACGCCTACCTTTTATTTACTTGATGCCAATAAAAAAATTATTGCAAAAAATTTAAGTATTGAGCAATTCAATGATTTTTTAATCAATACGAATAATAAAAAAGAACGTAAATAATTTTAAAATACAGCCGATACCACATCCTTTACTACTTTGGGTTTACCTAAAGTATAGTAATGTAAAACAGGAACGCCAGCAGCTTTCAATTCCTTGCTTTGTTGTATTAACCACTCTGTTCCCACTTGCTCACAAGCTTCTTCTGTAGTTGCAGCTAACATCGCCGAAGATAAATCTGCAGGAATGTCAACGTAAAAAATATTGGGCAAAATAGTTAATTGCTTTTTATTGGTAATGGGTTTTAATCCTGGAATAATGGGCACTGTAATTCCAATACTTCGGCAAGCATCTACATATTCAAAATATTTTTTGTTGTCAAAAAACATTTGTGTCATTATATATTGTGCACCAGCCTCTACTTTCTCTTTTGCGCGTTGTAAATCAAATTCCATACTTGGCGCTTCAAAATGCTTTTCGGGATAGCCCGCCACGCCCATACAAAAATTGGTTTTACTTCCATTAATGATATCCTTATCAAGATAAACACCATTGTTAAGTCCTACCACCTGCGTTAATAATTCTATGGCTTGTTTATTTCCATTGTGTTCGGGTACAAATGTTTTTTGTCCTTTTTCGGCATCGCCTCTTAACACCAACACATTATCAATACCTAAAAATTGTAAATCAATTAAAGCGTCTTCGGTTTCTCTTTTAGAAAATCCACCGCAAATAATATGAGGCACTGCATCAATATTATAATGATTCATAATTGCAGCACAAATGCCTACTGTACCTGGTCGCTTGCGCACATCTACCTTTTCGTCTTTGCCCTCTTCATTTTTTCTTATAATGGTCTCACTTCGATGATAAGTTACATTGATCCATGAAGGCTTAAACTCCATAAGCGGATCTAAATGCTCATATATATAAGAGATGGTTTTACCTTTCAAAGGGGGTAATACTTCAAAGGAGACGAGGGTGTTTTTTGCTTTTGCTAAATGTTCAATTACCTGCATAGAAAACAAAAATAGTTAATATTAGTTTCCAATGAGCCAATTCCTATATTTCCCCTTATTTTTGTATAAATATATACTGTGATACTCGCCATACATACCGATAAATTAATTAAGCAATATAAGGGCCGCAAAGTAGTGGACAATGTAAGCATATCAGTAAAACAAGGTGAAATTGTTGGCTTATTGGGACCTAATGGAGCGGGTAAAACAACTACTTTTTATATGGTGGTAGGGTTAATTGCACCGGATGAAGGACGCGTTTTTTTAAACGATGAGGATATTACCAAATTGCCCATGTACAAGCGCGCGCAAATGGGGCTAGGTTATTTACCACAAGAAGCAAGTGTGTTTAGAAAACTATCGGTGGCTGATAATATTATGGCTGTTTTAGAAATGACCAAATTAACAAAAGCAGAAAGAGAATTTAAATTAGAAAGTTTATTGGATGAATTTAATTTAAATCAAGTACGCGATAATTTTGGAGATAGTTTAAGTGGGGGCGAGCGACGTCGTACCGAAATTGCACGCGCATTATCGGTGGATCCTAAATTTATTTTATTAGACGAACCCTTTGCTGGCGTGGATCCTATCGCAGTAGAGGATATTCAATCGGTGGTATCTCGTTTAAAATTAAAAGATATTGGTATTTTAATTACAGATCACAATGTGAATGAAACACTTTCGATTTGCGATCGCGCTTATTTATTAATTGAAGGAAAAATATTCAAACATGGCAGCGCCGAAGAATTAGCCGAGGACGAACAAGTACGCCGATTGTACTTAGGTACCAATTTTGAATTAAAGCGCAAGGATTGGATTATTGAAATGGGCAACAAGGCAAAATAACTCCTTTACATTGGGTCCTAAAACATATCCCTATTACTTAATTTATTAAAGCGTATGGCGTATATTGTGTTATACCTATGAAGATTTTCAGCCCGGCACTGTCTAGATTGGCTCGATTCCGTTATTGGCATATTGAGCATTGGGTGAATAGCCCCATTGCGGCCCAGCGCGAGATATTACAAGATTTAATTACACATGGACAATACACTGCATTTGGACTTAAATACCAATTTGCAGACATCTTTAATATTAGAAAATTCAAAGCCACTGTTCCTATTCACGAATACCAGGACTTGAAGCCCTATATTGATCAGGTCATGGAGGGTGAAGACGGCATATTATGGAATACCCCTGTAAAATGGTTTGCAAAAAGTAGTGGCACCACAAGTGATAAAAGCAAGTTTATACCATTAACGGAGGAAAGTATTCAAGACAATCATTTTCAAGCGTCTAAAGATGTGCTCGCGCTCTATTATAAATCAAATCCCGATAGCGATCTGCTAACTGGAAAATCCTTGGTGATTGGAGGAAGTCATCATGTACATCCCATTAAAGAAGATATTCAATACGGAGATTTAAGTGCTGTATTATTAGAAAACTCCCCGTTTTGGGCGGGGCTGATCCGAACTCCTGAATTATCTATTGCACTCATGGATGAATGGGAGGAGAAAATAGAAAACTTAGCACAAAGTACGATTCATGAAAATGTGACTTCCATAGCAGGCGTGCCAACATGGACCTTGGTCTTACTGAAACGAATTTTAGAAATGTCGGGGAAATTAACCATCAAGGAAGTGTGGCCCAATTTTGAATTGTATATACATGGAGGCGTTTCTTTTACACCCTACAAGGAACAATTTAAAAAAATAATGGGGGGCGATTGTAATTACCTTGAAATTTATAATGCGAGTGAAGGATTTTTTGCAGCACAAGATAATTTGAAGGAGGAGGGAATGTTGTTATTATTAGAACATGGTATTTTTTATGAGTTCATGCCCATCGAAGAATATGGAAAAGAATTTCCAATCACTTATGGATTAAACAAAGTTGAAATTGGAAAAAATTATGCCATTGTCATAAGTACCAATGGCGGACTATGGAGATACTTAGTTGGAGATACCATACAGTTCACGCATTTGGCACCCTATCGAATTAAAGTCACAGGTAGATTAAAACAATTTATAAATGCGTTTGGAGAAGAGCTTATTGTTGATAATAGCGATAAAGCGATGAGTGAAGCCTGTGCTCAATTTGGAGTATCAATGAAAGAATATACTGCTGCCCCCATTTATATGTCTGATCATAATACAGGCGCACATGAATGGTTGATAGAATTTGAAACAGCACCAACCGATTTAAATGCTTTTACCATTGAGTTAGACAAGAATTTAATGTTGGCGAATAGTGACTACGAAGCAAAACGACACAAAAATATTGCGTTGAGTTTGCCTCAAATTACAAGTGTAAAAAAAGGATGTTTTCATGCTTGGTTAAAACAAAAGGGCAAGTTAGGGGGACAGCATAAAGTACCCAGATTATCCAATGAGCGTCTGTTTATTGAAGAAATAAAAAAAGTAAATCAAGCATTATAATCGTAATTAATGAATCGCGGATGACAGAGGGTATTATTTTAATGATCAAACCCGTTATCTTTGTAAAAGAATAAATAATCATTTAATGAAACTATTAACAGGAAAAGTAGCTATTGTAACTGGTGCCGCACGCGGTATTGGCGCTGCTATTGCTTTAAAGCTAGCTGAACAAGGAGCCCATATTGCTTTTACATATGTGAGTGATGCAAGTGCAGATAAAGCAAGCGCGCTTGAAAAAGAAATAAATAGTTTAGGGGTAAAGGCTAAAGCATATCAAACCAACGCAGGAGATTTTGCTGCTTGTGAAACTTTTGTCAATGCAGTTATTGCTGAATTTGGGGCTATTGATATTTGCGTAAACAATGCGGGCATCTCAAAAGATAATTTATTATTACGCATGACAGCAGAACAATGGGATGAAGTCATGAATACAAATTTAAAAAGTGTTTTTAATATGACTAAGCAGGTCATCAAGCCTATGATGAAGGCAAGATCGGGCAGCATTATTAATATGAGTTCAATTATTGGCATCCGTGGAAATGCGGGACAAAGTAGCTATGCGGCAAGCAAAGCGGGTATCATCGGATTTACTAAATCTATCGCTCTTGAAATTGGCAGTCGTAATATTAGAGTCAATGCCATAGCACCTGGTTTTGTAGAAACCGATATGACACATTATTTAAATGAAGGTGATGCTGGAAAAGCATTTTTGGAAAAAATTCCATTAGGTCGTTTTGGCAAAGCAGAGGAAATTGCCAATACCACTTTATTTTTAGCAAGTGATTTAAGTAGCTATATTACGGGACAAGTCATCAGCACTTGTGGCGGATTGAATATCTAATCCAATTAGATACGAGCATCCATTTCTTTTTTCAAATCTGCGTAAATACTTTCAACCGTACCTTCGCCTTTGATAGCAACTACTTTATTAAATTGTGCGTAATATTTTTCAACTGCAGTTGTTTTATCATGGTACTCCTGAATTCTGGCTCTAATCACAGTTTCATTCGTATCATCACTGCGGCCTGATGTAGCGCCACGTCCCAATAATCTTTTGACTAATTCGGCTTCGGTTACTTCCAATGCCAACACCACATTAATTTCATAAGTTCTTTGTTGTAGTAATGCATCAAGTGCAATGCATTGTGCAGTAGTGCGCGGAAAACCATCAAATAAAAAACCTTTTGCTTGGGGATGTGCATCCATAAAATTTCCTACCATACCTATCACTACCTCATCTGGTACCAATTGACCTTGGTCCATAAAACTTTTGGCTTCCAAACCCAACGGCGTTTGTTGGGTAATTTCAGATCTTAATAAATTACCTGTAGAAAGGTGTTGTAATCCATAAGCAGCAATAATATTTTCACTTTGAGTGCCTTTGCCACTTCCTGGAGGTCCGAATAGGATTAAATTAAACATACTAAATAATTAGGGTGCCGACAAATATACACCACTCGTGTAAAATTTTAAGCAAGAAAATCTAAAAACCGAACAAATTATCTGAATGCTTGTTAGTATTTTTACACTCATAAGCCCTTTTATGTATAAACTTCTTTTTTTAATGATTTTGATCAGCCAGTCGGCTTGTTCACAAACAAGTAATAAATCCAAAAACAATACTATGCCCAATAATAAAAACAACTACTATTCTACGACCAATAAAGAAAAGCTTATTGTACCCGACAGTATTTGGAAACAAATTTTATCTCCTGAAGTTTATGCAGTGGCCCGTGAAAAAGGAACAGAACGCCCTTTTTCGAGTCCATTTGAAACCTCTAAAGAGATAGGCACTTACCATTGTGTTGCTTGTGGCAACGCTTTATTTAAAAGTGATACCAAGTTTGATAGCGGTTGCGGCTGGCCTAGCTTTTTTGACCCTATAACAAAAGGGGCTCTGATTTATACGCCAGATCGCACCCATGGGATGACACGTACCGAAGTGCAATGCGGGAAATGCAAGGCACATTTAGGACATGTGTTTGAAGATGGACCGCCACCAACAGGTTTGCGTTATTGTATTAATGGTGTTGTGTTAACCCTTGAGAAAAAATAAACTAGATAGGAAAATACATCCCTTCTTATTTAATCTACAATTGTTTTTATTTGATGTTTTTTATAAAAATAAAGCATCGCAAACAGCGTAATAAATACGCCTACAAAAGATAAAATCATTACACTTTGTGAAAAGAATTTAGTCCATTGTATGGGAATCGTTAAACCCTCCTTCACTAACATAACGGATACGCTTCCAACATAGCCCACCGAATCGGCGACATAAATAAAAAATCCTGCATTGCCTTTCATGGAGAACGCAGCAATAAGTCGATCAAAGAAAATAGAATTAAAAGGGATATACACTAAGTATAAACCAAGTCCCACCCACAACATCCACCAAAAGGGATCAAGTAATTGTTGTGTAAAAAAGTAAGTGGATATTCCTGCTGTCACAAATCCAATGATAATAAATACATGTGCCACCATTAAGGCTTTGAAACTATTTTTAATCACGACAACAGCGCCAATTAATAATAAAATAAATATCGTGATGGGGATTTCGGTTTGAGTAAATATGGCTGGCTTCGCGCTATAGCCCATCTCTTTCCACATATCTGCTGAAAAATTATCACGGATATCTCTAAAAATAGTGGCAAATAAATACACGACCACAAATGCAATGATACCTGGTAAATATTGTTTAAGAATTTTTTTTCTATCAGCTTGTGTCATCGGAACACGTTGCGCGCGCAATAATTCATCTTCAGCCGAAGGTGGTGGCACTTTTTCTAATCCATATACACAAATGACTAAGGGTAATGCAAAAACTAAGCCTGTACAAAAAGGGACCCAAAATTCAGAAATATGAAAGTTGATCATTAACCAACCGCCCACTGATTTTACCCAACCTGCAGAAAATATAAAACTCACTGCTAAGGCAGCGCCTATGAAGTCAGTGGTTTTGCGTCCCTCTACATATGAAAATACCACACCCCATAACATCCCCAATGGAAAGCCATTTAAAAATAAAAAGATAACATTATAAGGCGCGGGCACCAATGCAAAAAACAACCAAGCCAACCAAGACAAGCCCGTGAGTAAAAAAATAATTTTATAGCGATTTGTTTTTTGTAAACCGGAAATAAATTTTATGCCATAAAATTTTGCCAGCAAATAGCCAAGCATTTGACTAATCACTAAAGCCGTTTTATAAGCAATAGGACCAAAACTAAGGCCATCAAAAGTACAGACCGTAAAAGATTTTCTAAAACCAAAGACAAAAACATAAGTTCCAAAGGAAACAAGAGCTGCATAAAGTGCAATGGATTTATCTTTTGACAACAAAGGCATAATCATAATTTTTTTTGTTACCCAGGCTTCCTATAAATCATTTACCCGAGCGCTTATCCAAATTTACATTTTAAACATGTATAATATTGACTAAATTAGTGCTTTATGAAGCAAGCTAAAATTTGTATTTCGCCCATTGATTGGGGTTTGGGACATGCCACTCGGTGTGTTTCACTCATAAAGGCATTAGAAAAATTGGGCTATCATATCTATATAGCAACCGAGGGTCAACATGAAACTATTTTGAGGGAAGCAATACCCACAGCTACATTCCTACATTTAAGAGGCTATCGTATTCGTTATAGTAGATGGGCTGTATTGCTCCCGGTGGTACTTCTAATACAATTACCTCAAATTATTTATAGTATCGTTTACGAAAATAAATGGCTAAAAAAAGCACAAGAGCAATTTAATTTTGACATCATCATTTCTGATAATCGTTTTGGATTTTATCATAAAAATGTACCCAGTGTTTTTATAACACATCAACTTAATTTACAAATGCCTTTTAAGTGGGCAACATCCTTATTTCAAAATATACAATATGCTTGGTTAAAAAAATTTAATGCATGTTGGATACCTGATATCGCAGGGCCTCAAAATTTATCAGGGGTATTGGCCAATCCAAAATTGAAACCAAGTATCCCATTATGGTATATGGGTTGTTTATCTAGATTAATAAATCAAGATAAAAGTAATATTACAGTGTCACCAATTGATCCCCTCAATTTTTTAGCTATTGTTTCAGGACCTGAGCCACAAAGAACTTTACTTGAGAATTTATTGTGGACGGCTGGTAAAGATTCAAATTTAAAATTTGTTTTAATAGCTGGCATACCCAACAACAAGAAAGCTTTTCAAATAATGAATAACGGAAGGATGTATCCTCATTTATCTGCTGCTGCATTAGTAGATGAAATAAACCGAGCCGAGTATATTATTTGCCGAGGTGGTTATACCACTTTAATGGAGATGATCCCCTTTGATAAAAAATTAATTTTGATTCCTACACCAGGTCAAACTGAACAATTGTATTTAGGAAAATTATGGCATGAGAATAAATGGGCCTTATGTTACAATCAAGCCGATTTTAAATTAAGTACGGCACTTGCCGCTGCGGCAAATTTTAATTTTCAAAAACCACCCTTTGCCCCTTTTTTAACTGAAGCACTTGAAACTGCTATAAAGGAATTATCTTTATAAATATGGCAGTGCAAAAAATAAATATCGATGACTTCATTACACAGGCAGCTACTGCAATCATTATAGATGTAAGAAGTCCTGGTGAATTTGAACATGCTCATATTATATCTGCAGTGAATCTTCCTTTATTTAGCAATGAGGAACGCGCCATCATTGGTACTACTTATAAAAAACAAAGTAGAGAGGCAGCCATTAAAATGGGACTACCCCTTTTTGGAAACAAGCTACTTCCAATGATTGAAACAGTGGAAGCATGGGTAAGTGAGAAACAAAAATTAAATAATGGAATCAAGCCTGCTCTATTTGTACATTGTTGGAGAGGGGGTATGCGAAGTGCAGCAGTAGCCTGGTTATTAGATTTATATGGCTTTAAGGTTTTTCAATTAATAGGAGGCTATAAAGCCTATCGGAATTGGGTGTTAGCCCAATTTATAAAGCCCTATCCGATTAAAGTATTAGGAGGATATACCGGTTCAGGGAAAACAGAAATATTGCATGTACTAAAAAAACGAAATCACAAAGTCATTGATTTAGAAGGATTAGCTCACCACAAGGGATCAGCCTTTGGTGCATTAGGACAAAACATTCAACCTTCACAGGAAATGTTTGAAAATAAATTAGCGGATGCATTATATCATACTGATACCAATCAAAAAACACTTTGGGTTGAAGATGAAAGTCAACGCATTGGCTTAGTAATTATTCCAGTTGAATTTTTAAAACAAATGCGTAATAGCGTATGCCACTTTTTTGTCATTCCTTTTGAAGAGCGATTACAATTTATCATGGAAGGCTATGGTGAATTTAAAATTCAAGATTTAATAGAAGCTACTTTAAGAATTGAAAAGAGATTAGGTGGATTGGAAACAAAAAATGCGATACAATTTTTTAATGAGAATGAAATAAAAGACGCTTTTGCTATCTTGCTTAAATACTATGATAAATGGTATGAAAAAAATGCTTTAAGTGCCACTAAAACTAAATTAGCTGTTCAATCCATCCCTTCTGATAAAGTGGATGCAGATATAAACGCCCAACTTCTCGAAAAAATATAATTTACATGATTTGAATTAGCTTGGTTATACCAAAGTTGAATTATCTTTAATGTATGCAACAATTACTTGCTTGGTGGTTTTTCACTATTAGAGGATGGGAAATTAAAGGAAGGTTTCCGTTTGAATTAAAGAAAGCTATTTATATAGTAGCTCCTCATACGCATAGTATCGATTTTTTTTTAGGATTAGCAGTACGCAAAAAAATGCATTTTGAATTTATTCGATTCTTAGGAAAAAAAGAGCTATTTATTCCGCCCTTTAGTTGGATCCTTAGATACCTAGGCTGTTCTCCAGTGGACCGCTCCAAAAACAATAATTTAGTAGATCAGGTGGTGAAAATTTTTAATGAAAATGAAACCTTTCATTTAGCTCTATCTCCAGAAGGAACAAGAAAAAAAGTTACCAAACTACGCTCTGGATTTTACCATATTGCTCAAAAAGCAAATGTACCGGTGGTCATGGTAGGTATGGATTTCTTTAATAAAAAAGTTGTTTTTACAGAACCATTTAACTTGACACAGGATGAACATGCAGATAAACTCAAAATCATTGATTTTTTCAAGGATTTTAAAGGATTTATCCCTGAATATGGCATTACAGGCGATATAGAGTGTTAAGAAAATGCTGAAATTTGAAAATAGTTTTTTGGGTCTAAACTATATGCTTATTTTTGTGTCAGCCTTTGGCTACATTATTCAAAATAATTAAAACAGTTTTAGTATGAAAAGTAAAATTTTTTTAGCGCTTGCTATTATTAGTCTTGGTGCTTACTCTTGCGTTAGCCCTAAAAAATTACAAGAGGCCGAAGCAAAATATGGCCAATTAAATGGTGCATATGCCGACCTTCAAAATAAATATCGTGAAGCTCAAGATGAAACCGCAAAAGCAAAAAGTGAAACTGATAAATCAAGCTTCCGTTCAAAAACAATGCAAGGCACTATTGATGATTTAAATAAGCAAATTGAATTTTTAAAGAAAAATAACAATGTTGTTTTAAATCAATTACAAGACATGTCTGTTGTAACAGGTGCTCAAGCTGAGAGTATCAAAAAATCATTAGAAAATATTGGTTCTAAAGATTCTTATATTCAAACTTTACAAGGATCAATTGCTCGTAAGGATTCAATGAACATGGCATTAGTGATGAACTTAAAAGGAGCGATTGGTGATTTAAATGATGCTGATATTAATATCAAAGTGGAGAAGGGCGTTGTATATGTTGACATCTCTGATAAATTATTATTTAAAAGCGGAAGCTTCTCTATTACAGATAAAGCAACAGTGGTATTAGGAAAGGTAGCCAAGGTTTTAGCTGCTCAACCTAGTATTGAATTTATGGTAGAGGGTCATACAGATAGCAAACAATTATTGGGCACTGGTAACCTAATGGAAGACAACTGGGATTTGAGTGTGAAAAGAGCAACTACTATTGTTCGTTTATTACAAGAAAAATATGGTATTGAGCCTAAGCGTATGACTGCAGCTGGAAGAAGTGAATACATTCCTGTCGCTGAAAACGATACTCCTGAGCATAGAGCTGCTAATCGCAGAACAAGAATTGTTATTTTACCTCAGTTAGATCAATTCTTTAAATTATTAGAGAAGAAATAATCTTTATTACAAGTTCCGCTCTAAGTTGAGTTAGGACTTAAGTTCATAAAAAGAAACCCTGCCTTTACAAAAGGCAGGGTTTCTTTTTTACAGCATTTTTGTTTTTCCCCATCATTCATAAATGAAAGATCTCGTCGTATCTTTACATGATGCAAGCGTATTTACAAGGATTAAATGAACAACAAAAAGAGGCCGTATTACATATCAATGGTCCATTAATGATTATTGCGGGGGCGGGCAGTGGTAAAACAAAAGTTTTAACAAGTCGTATTGCGCATTTAATGAATAGCGGGGTGGATTCCTTTAACATACTAGCACTTACATTTACGAATAAAGCCGCAAAGGAAATGAAGGAGCGGGTTGAAAGAACCTTGGGTAATACAGAAGCGCGTAATTTATATATTGGTACTTTTCATAGTGTTTTTGCAAGGCTACTGCGCGCCGAAGCAAGTA
>Ga0114977_10002476_pt1 | contig 11863 bp, 14 predicted proteins | sample S_130805_MF_Meta_FD_87026 | JGI IMG/M metagenome (GOLD analysis project Ga0114977, IMG submission 87026) | Freshwater microbial communities from Lake Simoncouche, Canada to study carbon cycling - S_130805_MF_MetaG | ecosystem: Environmental > Aquatic > Freshwater > Lake | place: Lake...
GGCCCGAGGTGGACTGGCTGCACACATTGCGTTGCAAAATATTGGAGAACTCTTCAATAAAAGTTTCCAAACGGATGGCCACACGTTCAATGTCGCGGCTGAAGCGGTTGTAGGCCAGCACAGCGGGGATGGCGGCAAACAAACCAATGGCGGTGGCGACCAAGGCCTCGGCAATACCGGGGGCCACTTTGGCCAAGGTGACTTGCTGCATGCTGGCCAAACCGGTGAAGGCGTGCATGATGCCCCACACCGTGCCAAACAAGCCGACATATGGAGAGACGGATCCGACCGAGGCCAGAAACGACAGTTGAGACTCGATGGCATCCATCTCGCGCTGGTAGCTGGCCCGCATGGCACGGCGTGCGCCGTCCATGAGCACGGCGCTGTCGCTGATGCGCCGTTCGCGCAGTTTTTGATATTCGCGCATGCCACTGGCAAAAATGCGTTCCATGGGGCCTGCCAGTTTGGCATTGCTGGTGGCCGCAGCGTACAAATCATTGAGACTGGTGCCAGACCAAAAGTCGCGCTCAAAGCTTTCGTTGAGCGACTTGATTTGTTTGAGCGCGATGGCTTTGCGAAAAATGGCGGTCCAACTCGCGACAGATACGCCCATCAGCAGCAGCACCACAGCTTGCACCACCCAACTGGCGTTGAGCAGGAGGTGGATGATTGAAAAATCTTGGTTCATGGCAACAGGTCCAGAAGGGAAGTGGGTATTCTCGCAGGGCGCATGCTGGCCGCATCGACCCAGCCAATGCGGATGCTGCCCTCGCAAAGCAGTGTGGATGTGGCCCCGTCTTGGCGCGATGCTTGTTGCATCAGGCTCAAACTGGCGCGGCCTTTGTCTTGCAGTTGGGCGCTCACCCCGATGACATCGTCAAGACGTGCGGGCAACAAATAGCGCAATGAGGTGTGGGTGACCACAAACATGCCGCCGGTGCTTTCGCGCAAGCGCTGCTGCTCCAAGCCCAAATGGCGCAACCACTCGGTGCGGGCACGCTCAAAAAACTTCAGGTAATTGGCATAAAACACAATGCCACCGGCATCGGTGTCTTCCCAGTAAATGCGAATCGGGTGAACGAAAAGATCAGCCATGGGCCACCCATTCTTTCAAACGCTGGGTGGCTTGTTGCAAATGCGCCAGGCTGCTGGCCGTGGACAAACGCACATGGTGCTCGGTGCCACTTTGGCCAAAATCGCGCCCCGGTGTCATGGCCACATGGGCCTGCTGCATGGCCGCCAAGCAAAAATCCCAGCTGTTGGCCAGTCCCATGCGTTCACAAATATTGGCCACATTGGCCCAGGCATAAAAAGCCCCATCGGGCATGACGGCCACATCCATGCCCATATCGCAAAGGGCAGGCACGATGGCGTCTCGCCGGTTTTGAAATTCAGTCCGGCGCTGTTCGTAAATGGCCAGGTTTTCGGGCTCAAAGCAAGCCAATGCAGCACGTTGCGCAATGGTGTTGGGGCAGATAAACAGGTGCTGTGCCAGCGATTCAATCGCTGGCACAAGCGATGGTGGCACCACCAACCAACCCAGTCGCCAACCGGTCATGTGAAAGTACTTAGAAAAACTGTTGACGCTGATCACATGCTCGCCCAAGCGCAGGGCGCTTTGGCCGTAGGTGGCGTCATAGGACAGGCCCAGGTAAATTTCATCCACCAGGGTGACACCACCGCGCTGTTGCACGCATTGGTCTATGTCGCGCAAGGTGTCGGGGTGGATGGAGGTGCCCGTGGGGTTGGAGGGGCTGGCCAACAGCACTCCTTGGGTTTTCGGCCCCCATGCTTGACGCACCTGCTCGGCGCCGAGTTGGTAGCGTTGTGCCGCGTTGGTGGGCAGCAACACGGCACGCCCACCGGCGGCTTGCACAAACTGCCGATTGCAAGGGTAGCTGGGGTCGGGCAGCAAAATCTCATCGCCTTCATCAACCAATGCCAGGCAAGCCAAGTGCAGTGCGGCCGATGCGCCTGCGGTGACCACGATGCGCCCCGGGTCGATGGCCAGTCCCCAGCGCTGTGCATACCAACCGCTGATGCGCTCGCGCAGTGCAGGCAGACCCAAGGCGTGGCTGTACTGTGTGCGGCCATCGCGGATGGCCTGTTGTGCCGCCGCTTGGACCCCGGGTGGTGCCGTGAAATCGGGCTCACCAATGTTGAGCGAAATCATGGGTTGGTCGGTGTGGGCAAATTGCTGCGCCAATTGCGCGGCGGTTTTGCCCATCTCCATGACGTAAAACGGCTCGATGCGTTGGGCGCGCTGCGACAGTTTCATGGGTTCAAAGGTGTGAGAACGCTGAGGTCAGCCGCGCGCCAAGCCGGCATCGCGGTCGGCTTGCACCTCTTGGGGCCGCAGTTGCGCAGCCAAACCGTTGAGCACGGCATTGATGTACTTGTGTCCGTCGGTGCCGCCAAATTCTTTGGCCAGCTCAACGCACTCGTTGATGGCCACGCGCCAGGGCACATCCAAGCAGTGCTGCAACTCATATGCACCTATCCACATGATGGCGTGCTCGATGGGCGATATCTCCAGCATGCGCCGGTCCAGCAAAGGGGTGATGAGCACATCCAGGGCCGCATTTTGCTGGGCACATCCTTCAAGCAGCACGGTGTAATGGGCTGGGTCTGCTTTGTGAAAGCCGGCCAACTCACGGGTGAAGGCGTCCACGGCCGCTACTTCGTTGCCACCGACTTGAACCTGGTACAGCGCTTGCAGGGCAAACTCGCGCGCACGGCTGCGTGGTGTTTTGCTACCGGCCTTGCGTGCGCCCGTTTGCGTCACACCCGTTCGGACTTGGCGGGGAGGGCGGGTGGAGGTGCTCAACGCAAGCGCTCCAACAGCAAGGCCATTTCGACCGCAACCCGTGCAGCGTCGCGGCCTTTGTCGGTTTGGCGTGCCACGGCTTGCGCCATGTCCTCGGTGGTCAAGATGGCGTTGGCAATGGGCAGATGGTGGTCCAAGGCAACCCGGCTCACGCCAGCACCTGACTCGTTGGCCACCAGTTCAAAGTGGTAGGTTTCTCCGCGCACGATGCAGCCCAATGCGATCAAGGCATCAAATTCTTGTCGTTCGGCCAAGGCTTGCAATGCGATGGGGATTTCCAGTGCGCCGGGGACGTGCACGGTTTCTATGTGGTCAGGCGCAACTTCAATGGTGTGTAACTCGCTCACGCAGGCCAAGTGCAGCGCATCGGTGATATCGGCGTTGAAGCGGGCTTGCACAATGCCAATGCGCAAACCCGCGCCGTTGAGGTGGGCGTCGTTGTTGTGGTTTTGTGGGGTAAACATGCCAGCTCCTTGGGTTTCAGATCAGGCGCCATCGCCAGGGGTCAGGTAGCCGGTGATCTCCAGGCCGTATCCGGCCATGCTGGGCATGCGCCGGGGAGTGCCCATCAAACGCATGCGGTGCACGCCGCATTCCCGCAAAATTTGTGCGCCCACGCCATACGAGCGCAGGTCCATGCGGCCGCGCTCTGGGCCATGGGCCGAGCGTGCGGTGCCATCAAATTGGGCCAGCAATTGCTGAGCTGTTTCGCCGCAGTTGAGCAAAATCACCACACCACAATTTTCTTGGTCGATGCGCTGCAATGCAGCGTCCAGGCTCCACGAGTGCATGGTGCGCCCGACTTCGAGGGCATCCAATACCGACAAAGGCTCGTGCACCCGCGCCAGCACCGGCGTTTGTGCATTCCACTGCCCGCGCACCAAGGCCAAGTGGACATCGCCAGTGGAGGACTCTTGAAAAGCGTGGGCTTGGAACACCCCATGGCTGGTCTGCATGGGTCGGCTGCCCACCTGGGTGACCAAGGATTCGGTTTTGCTGCGGTGTTCAATCAGATCGGCAATGGTGCCGATTTTCAGGCCGTGCTCGGCGGCAAAAAGTTGCAGATCGGGCAGGCGCGCCATGGTGCCATCGTCCTTCATGATCTCGCAAATCACGCTGCTGGGGTTGCATCCGGCCATGCGGGCGAGGTCGCAGCCGGCCTCGGTGTGGCCTGCGCGCATGAGCACGCCACCATCGACGGCTTGCAAGGGAAATACGTGGCCCGGTTGCACCAGATCATGGGCCTGGCTTTGCGCTGCAACGGCAACTTGAATGGTGCGCGATCGATCTGCCGCAGAGATGCCGGTGGACACGCCTTGCGCTGCTTCAATGGACACGGTAAAAGCCGTGCCGTGGGAGGTGCCGTTGCGCATGGTCATGGGCGGTAGGCCCAGGTATTGGCAGCGTTCGCGGGTAAGGGTCAGGCAAATCAGGCCTCGGCCAAAGCGGGCCATGAAATTGATGGCCTCTGGGCTCACGTGGTCAGCGGCGAGCACCAGGTCGCCTTCGTTTTCACGGTCTTCTTCATCAACCAAAATGACCATGCGACCTGCGCGCAATTCGGCCACGATGTCTTCAACAGGGGATACGGGGGTGGGTTTCAAAGCAGCATTCATGGGTGGTTTGGGGCCAGCGTGGCGTCGGCGCGCAACATGCGCTCGACATAGCGGGCAATCAGATCAATTTCCAGGTTGACTTGCGTGCCGACTTGGAGTCGGTGCAAGGCGGTGTTTTGAACCGTGTGGGGGATCAGGTTGATGCTGATCTCGCAGCCATCGCTGCGATCGGTCACACGATTGACGGTCAGGCTCACCCCATTGACGGTGATGGAGCCTTTGTAAGCCAGGTATTTTCCCAGTTCGGTGGGGGCAAGCAGGCGCAAAACCCAACTCTCGCCCACCGGTTCAAATTGAACCACGCGGCCCAATCCATCGACATGGCCTGACACCAGGTGGCCACCCAAGCGGTCATTGGCACGCAGGGCTTTTTCGAGGTTGACCTCACCCATGGATGTCAAGCCGCTGGTTTTGTCCAACGACTCGGCAGATATATCGATGCAAAACTGGTGTGATTGGGGTTGGAGGTCGGTCACCGTCATGCAAGCGCCGTTGATGGCGATGCTGTCTCCCAGACCCACATCGGCCAAATAACCTTCGGGCACGGCCAAGGTCAGGCGCTTGCCGTGTTGTAAAGAGCGACCCAGGTCGTGGACTTCGACGATGCGACCCACGCCGGTGATGATTCCGGTGAACATGTGCGTATTCTCGCAGGGTTCAGCGCAGCACCCTGGCCATGAGGCGCAAGTCGTCTCCCACAGGTGTGCAATCCACCCAACGCAGGCGGATGGCTGCGTCCAAGCTTTCCAGGCTTGGCAAGTTCGCCATGCCCTGGCCGGGCCCGAGCAGGCGGGGGGCCAGATAGAGCAACAACTCGTCCACCAAGCCCTCGCGCAGCCATGACCCGTTGAGTTTGTGGCCGGCCTCGATGTGCAACTCGTTGATGCCGCGCTGACCCAAGTCGGCCAATAACGCGGCCAAGTCCACCTTGCCAGATGGATTGGCCAGCACCGTGGTTTGCGCGCCGCGCTGGGCCAATGCTTCGCGCTGCGCACTGTTTGCTTGCGCGCCGTAGATCCACAGCGCACGTTCAGGCTGCCACAGGGCGGCTTGCAGGGGGGTTTGCCATTGGCTGTCGACCACCACCAAAGGGGGCTGGCGCGGCGTGTTGACCAAGCGAGCATCCAGCAATGGGTTGTCTTGGAGCACGGTGCCCACCCCGGTCAAAACCGCGCAGGCACGGGCCCGCCAGTGGTGGCCATCTTCACGGGCTGCAGGGCCGGTGATCCATTGGCTCTGTCCATTGCTCAGGCTGGTTTGCCCGTCGATGGAGGCGGCGATTTTCAGGCGCACCCAGGGCAACCCGGTTTGCATGCGCTTGAAAAAACCAATGTTGATCTCACGCGCTCGATCATGGCCTTCGCCCAGGGCCACCTCAATGCCAGCCGCACGCAAGCGCGCCATGCCTTGCCCTGCCACCAAGGGGTTGGGGTCGCTGATGCTCACCACCACGCGGGCCAATTGGGCCTGTATGAGGGCGTCGCAACATGGGGGGGTGTGGCCGTGATGGCTGCACGGCTCCAAAGTCACATAAGCAGTGGCACCACGGGTGTCATGGCCCAATTCACGGGCCTGATTCAAGGCCATGACTTCGGCATGCGCCAGGCCGACCGCTTGGGTGTGACCTTGGCCTATGCAATCCCCCAGCGGCGAGACCAGCACGCACCCCACCCGTGGGTTGGGCGTGGTGATGTACAGGGCTTGCTCGGCCAAACCCAGGGCCTGGGCCATCCATGGAGCGTCAGTGTCAGACATGGGTTGATTATCAGCGGCTCCAACACTCGGTGGCGCTCAGGCTCGCTCCTTGCGCGCCTTGCTCGCCCAAATGATTGAGCGTCAACACACCACAAACATCTTGTGTTTGGCTGGCTTGTGGCGCTGCTTGCAGCGCAAAAGTGTGGGCCGATGCATCGGTTTGAACTTGGATGAGGTATGCGTTGCCTGGGACCTGCAGCAAGGCCGCAGGGATTTGTTGCGGCGTGGGGTAACTTCCCTGGATGGCTGCTGCACGCTCGAGCCATTGAGCGGTTTGCATCAAGCCGAGTTTCGCTGCTTGCCGTTGTCCACGCCGCAAATGAGATTGGTATTGGGGCACGGCCCAGCTCAACACAATGGCCGTCATGGCCAGCACCAACAAGGATTCGAGCAAGCTCAATCCCGTGGGTTTGCCGGGACCGTTTTGTAGCCTGAGGATGGACCCACGCCCAATGAACCTGCCTGGGCGATGGTGGGGCGAGTCAATGGTTTGACGCTGGCCATCTTGTGGGTTTTGAACGGTGCAAGTTTTGGGACTCATGGCAGAACCTCATGCCAACTCAATCTTCGCCCGCCAGAGGGTGCGTCTGTGGACGCTTGCCACCAGGCTTGCAAGACAATGGGAGAAGACTGGGGCGTGGCTTGGGCCAGAGCGGTGATGCGCCACAGCACCATGGTTTGGGTGGCGTCAGCACTTGCAAAGGCCTCCAGCCAGTAGGCGCTTCGGTCGGCCAAAACGGGGTTGATGCGGCTGTCCCAAATCGCCCCATTGCGGGTGAATTGTCCGTAGCGTGCCCCAGTGTTGAAGCGCTGCAACCACTGCGTGGCCGTGGCTTGTTCCAGCGCCAATGGGGCGCAAATGCCCTCCATGCATAGGCCGGGCGCCAATACCTTTTGGAGCAGCGCCAGACTCGAAGTTTTTTGGGGGATGAAGGGCCGCAAAGGTGTGGGATCGGTCCCTGGCGTGCTGTGGCGGGTGTCTTGGGAGTTCAAGTTGGTGCTGGCTTGCAAATCTTGTTCAGCGTCCCGCAGCAAGGCTTCAGCGGCCAAACGAGCGCGCCATTCATCGCCATCGCTGCGCAACAAACTGGCGTGCAACCACAGGCCACGCGTCAATGAAAGGGCACTGAGTGCGGTCAACCCCAATAAAGCCATGACCGTGGGCAAGGCCCAACCTCTGGGGTAGGCCCTCCAAGGCTTCATGGCGTCTCGCTGGCCACTTGGCGCCAGGCAAACACTTGTCTTTGAACCCGGCGGGGTCGCCCATCGGCAGGCAGCACTTCGCCGCGACAGCCTTTCACTGCCTTGGGCAAAGCTTGAGACACGGGTGCTCCCATGCGCCTGATGCAAACCTCGATGGCGATCACCTGTCTGGGGTCTGCCAACTGTTGGGCTGTGACCCATTGCAGGCTGGTCACACCATTGCCATCGAGCTTGCCCTGGGCGTAGCGAAATTGCATGTCTTCGACGCCTTCGACCAGGGCTTGTGTGGTGGCCGTGGGGTTCGCCTCATCCAGGCAGGTGAGTTCGGACTTGCTGTTGACCGCAAAGCGATTGCGGATCGTGTCGGTGCCGCCTTTGACATTGCCTTGGCAGTCGCGTCCCTCTGCGCGGCGCAGGTGCCAAGTGGTCAAACTGTCGGCCCCAGTGCCTGCCCCTTCTGTGGCGGTCCAAGTCACCACTGGCCTTGACAAAGCGACACCGCCACCGCTGGGTTGCAGTGCTTGGGCAGCGCCGGCTTGTCGGATGTGTTGACCAAGGGTTCGCCAAATCCAAGTCATTTGTTGGGCATGTTGCATGCCCTCTTGGGCCAATGCATGGTTTTGCTGCGCCAAGCCCCAAGCGCTCAATGCAGCCAACACCACCATGGCGGCCAGTGCTTGACCAACCAGCCAGTCCGCCATGCTCAGTCCCCGCTGGCGCTTCGCATACCCACAGGACGGCATGACGCTGGGAATCGCAAGGTGTTTGGTTTTCATGGGCGAACATGCACGAAAAAACACCGGTGCTGGTCAGGACAGACCAAGCCTGGGGCCAGCGCTCCCATTTCAGCAACGGATTTGTCTGTCTCGCGCCACGCCAAGGCAATGCCCAGGTATTGAGGATCAGAGGGTGAGATCCACAGCTGGGTTTGTGCCCCAGGCAAGCGGGCCTGCACTTCCAGGGTCCATGCATAGAGATCAGACAAAGCCCATTGAGCCAGTGTGCATGCTTGGGAGCTGCAGTCCACGGAGGCAGGTGCTTGGCCCCAACTTAATCGGTAAAGGTTCAATTGGGATCGATTGGCGCGCACGCGCTCGGCCATGTCTTGGGCCAGCCAAGCGGCTTGTTCGCCAGCATGCTGGGTGCGCCACATCAAAACGCTTTTGCCTTGCATCCACAGCAATCCCAACACACCCAAAGACAGCACGCTCAACGCGGCCAATGCCTCCATCAATCCCCAGCCGGCGCTGATGCCGTGGCGCTTGGGTTGGTTCATGGGCTGCTGCATTTATCACCTGCTTGAAACCGCACCCGACCAGCTGCGCTGATGCAAACGGTGGTGGCCGATTGGCTGCGTGCATCACCTTGGGGCCTGAACACAAAGCTGTCGCCCACTGTGCCAGGCTCTCCACGGCGATTGATGCTCAGTTTGTCGGTGCGCAGGTTGTGCAACATGGCGACACCCTCGGGCAAGCGGTGCTGGGCCAAGGTTTTGTCATCGATGGTGGTGACGCGCCACCCGCAACGCCAATCGCTGGCTTGATTTCCCAAACCTGCGCAATCGGTGGTGCGGACCAACAGCAAATCCACGCCTTGAGCGATGGCCTGTATGCGCGCCCATTGCAGGCTATTGACAAAACCTTCGCGCGCCGCTTGAACCTTGGCCTTTTGCAAGCCCAATTGCCAAGATGACAGTCCCCAAACCGCGCCAATGGCGGACAAGGCCAGCACACACAAAGCCTCGGTCAGCCCCAAACCTTGTTGGGTTGATGCATTCACGCAGGGCAAATGTGGCATTGGATATATTTAGTAATAAACAACTCATTTTTAATCGGCTTTCGCATCGTTGGCAAGTGGGGTATGGCCGGTGTCGTGGGGGTGTTGGGTTGCACTGAGCCTGTGCTGTGAAGGAATGCTGATAGAATCCGCCCCTTCGAATCTTTAGGCGCGTAGCTCAGCTGGTTAGAGCACCACCTTGACATGGTGGGGGTCGTTGGTTCGAGTCCAATCGCGCCTACCAAAATTTCATCGCTTCGCCAGGAAGCGATACATCGCATGTTCGGTCAAACATCCAATATGTTCAGCACCCAACAGCCTGCCAGGGTTCAGCACCTGAGTGCCAATTCTCAACCTTTGGATGGGGTCGAGTTGATTTCAATGTGATCAATCCCCCGGGAAAACCTGTATGTGATTGGTGGGGGTCATTCCTAGAATGATCAGCACCCCCTTCAAAAAAATCATCGTTTCAAGAGAGTGGCTTGATGGTCAAAAAATCCCCTCAGCCCAATGCGGCAGATGCTTCATCTACCCGGGTGATCAAAAAATATCCCAATCGACGCCTGTATGACAGCGCCTCATCGTCTTACATCACCCTGGCAGAAATCAAGCAATGGGTGATAGATGGCGCGCCGATTCAAGTGGTGGACGCCAAAAACAGTGAAGACCTCACCCGCAGCATTTTGTTGCAGATCATTTTGGAAGAAGAAGCCTGTGGATCACCGTTGTTCACCGAAAAAGCGTTGGCCGACATGATTCGGTTTTATGGGCACACCATGCAAACCCACATGGGTACGTTCATTGAAAAAAATATGCACATGCTCAAAGACATGATGGGGCAATACAACGCACATGTTTCACCCCTGAGGGCCAACACCGGGCAACCTTTTGCGGGGCTTCAGGCCCCCGCTGTTGAGCACATGATCAGCGGCTATGTCGAGCAATCGCAAAAAACCATGGCCCAGATGCAAGATCAAATGCAAGACCACATGCGGCGCCACACCGAGCAAATGCTCGCTGCAATGGGTTTGAAAACCTGATTCACGCGGTGGGCGATTTACGGGGACAATACCCGCATGACATCGCTTGAAACACTGGCCCCAGCGGCCCCCCGTGCAGCACCGCCCAAAGTGGGTTTTGTCAGCCTGGGTTGCCCCAAGGCATTGACCGACTCTGAGCTCATCCTGACCCAACTCAGCGCCGAGGGTTACCAAACGTCCAAGTCTTTTGAAGGTGCGGATTTGGTGATCGTCAACACCTGCGGTTTCATTGATGACGCTGTCAAAGAAAGCCTCGACACCATTGGCGAAGCCTTGGCGGCCCATGGCAAAGTCATCGTCACGGGCTGCCTGGGTGCGCGCGATGACGACCAGGGGGGGAATTTGGTGCGAAATGTGCACCCCCGTGTGCTGGCCGTCACTGGCCCGCACGCCACCCAAGAGGTGATGGACGCCGTGCATTTGCATTTGCCCAAACCGCATGACCCTTTTGTGGATTTGATGCCTGTCCCCATGGGGGTGGCTGGAATCAAGCTCACACCCAGGCACTATGCGTATTTGAAAATCAGCGAAGGCTGCAACCATCGTTGTACCTTTTGCATCATTCCTTCGATGCGCGGGGATTTGGTCTCCAGGCCCATTGGCGATGTGCTGAACGAAGCGCGGGCCTTGTTTGAGGGAGGGGTCAAGGAGTTATTGGTCATCAGCCAAGACACTTCTGCCTATGGTGTGGACGTGTCATACCGAATGGGCTTTTGGAATGGACAGCCGATCAAAACCCGTTTGCTTGAATTGGTCTCGGCCTTGGCCGATGTGGCCCAAGAGCACGGGGCTTGGGTGCGCTTGCACTATGTCTACCCTTATCCGAGCGTGGACCAAATCTTGCCTTTGATGGCCACGGGGCGCATCTTGCCTTACCTGGATGTGCCCTTTCAGCACAGCCACCCGGATGTATTGCGTCGCATGAAGCGCCCAGCCAGCGGCGAGCGTAACCTGGAGCGGTTGCAGCGCTGGCGCGAGGTTTGCCCTGAATTGGTGGTGCGCAGCACCTTCATTGCGGGGTTTCCTGGCGAGACAGAAGCTGAATTTGAAGATTTGCTGGCTTTTATACGCGCCGCTCAGATCGATCGGGCAGGTTGCTTCGCATACAGCCCGGTGTCTGGTGCCGCTGCCAATGACATTCCAGGCATGCTGGCACCAGAGGTGCGTGAAGAACGCCGCGCCCGTTTTATGGCGGTGGCAGAGGCTGTATCGATTGACAAACTGCGTCAGCGCGTGGGTGCGCGCATGCAGGTCTTGGTGGACTCGGCACCTGGCTTAGGTCGCAAGGGTGCGATTGCGCGCACCTATGCCGATGCACCGGAAATTGATGGTGTGGTGCGCATATTGCCGCCTGAAAAAGCCAGCAAAACCATGCGTGTGGGAGAATTCACTTCGGTGCACATCGTAGATACACAAGGGCACGATCTGGTGGCGCAAGCCATATAAAGTCGTGATTCCAAACGAAAACAGCTGCATGAGAAAGCAGCTGTTCAATGATGGTGGTGCCCAGGAAGGGACTCGAACCCCCACGATGTTACTCGCTAGTACCTGAAACTAGTGCGTCTACCAATTCCGCCACCTGGGCATTTCAGGAAAGAGAGAAATTCTATCAAACAATTCAGTCACCCCAGCGCAGGTTTGCTGGA
>Ga0114977_10002480_pt1 | contig 11856 bp, 13 predicted proteins | sample S_130805_MF_Meta_FD_87026 | JGI IMG/M metagenome (GOLD analysis project Ga0114977, IMG submission 87026) | Freshwater microbial communities from Lake Simoncouche, Canada to study carbon cycling - S_130805_MF_MetaG | ecosystem: Environmental > Aquatic > Freshwater > Lake | place: Lake...
CATTCATTCATCAATTCCAAAATAACTAACGGCGCCACGACCGCGGCGCACCAGCACAGGCGTACTGTCGGTTAAATCGATCACCGTGGTGGGCTCAATACCGACCGCGCCGCCTTCAATAATCAAATCAACTTTACGTTCCAATAACTCGCGAATTTCGTCGATGTCGGTGAGCGGATAATTCGCCTCCGCCAAGATCAGCGTACTACTCAACATCGGTTCGTCTAGTTCTTGTAACAACGCCAACGCCACCGGATGATCGGGAATCCGCAAACCAACGCTGCTGCGTTTCGGATGTTGCAAACGACGCGGCACTTCTTTGGTGGCGTCCAAAATAAAGGTGTAACTGCCCGGCGTATTATTTTTGAGCAAGCGAAATTGCGCGTTATCAACCTTGGCATATTTCGATAATTCAGATAAATCGCGACAAATTAAAGTCATCAAATGTTGCTCATCAAGGCCGCGAATTTGGCGAATGCGGTTGACCGCTTCTTTGTCGTCCAAATGACAACCTAAGGCGTAACCAGAATCAGTGGGATAAACGATCACCGCGCCATCGCGCAATAAAGTAGCGGCTTGTTTAATCAAGCGAACTTGCGGATTACCAGGAAAAATAGAAAAGAATTGCGCCATAAATTAAACCGGAACGGCCTCCCATTGTGACCAAATTGGCGTGCATTCCATCGGCAAATCAGGCAAGCGGCCTAAGTCACGATAGCTTTCTGTCGGGCCGTGAAAATCAGAACCACAGGAACTCAACAAACCATATTGCGTGGCGTAGCGAGCGAACTCAGCATATTGCGGAATCGTGTGACTGCCGGTCACCACTTCTATGCCACGCCCACCAAACAACACAAACTCTTTCAATAATTCTTGCAATGTTGATTTTCCCATCGCCTTGCGACCGGCGGTATAACGACCTGGATGCGCCAACACGGCGATACCACCTGACTGCGTAATCCAGCGAATGGCATCGGTCAGATTGGCCCATTGATGCGACACATAACCCGGCTTACCTTTGACCAAATAGCGCTTGAACACGCTCGGAATATCTTTGCAATGACCGGCTTCCACCAAATATCGAGCGAAATGAGTACGGCCGATAATATCCGGATTGGCGGCAAATCGATTAGCGCCTTCCATCACACCACCGATACCACAGCGCGCCAAAGAATCCGCCATCAATTCCGCCCGATGGCGGCGACCGCCACGAACACCGAGCAATCCAGCCTGCAACTCTTCGTTTTCGGGATCAATCTGCAAACCAACAATATGCAAAGTGTGGCTGCGCCAACTCACCGAAATTTCAACGCCATTAATCAGTTTTATGCCAAACGCTTCGGCGGTTTGAGCCGCTTCAGCTAAGCCCGTAAGTGCATCGTGATCAGTCAGCGCGAGCATTTTGACGCCGCGGCCTGCCGCACGAATCACCAACTCGGCGGGGGTCAACACGCCGTCAGAGAAAGTGGAATGACAATGTAAATCGTAATCTAACATTAGAGTTCGCCGCCGCCTTTTTTCATTACTTTTCCTTCTTCGGCACGTTTGCGACGGACTTCTTTTGGATCGGCAATCAGCGGCCGATAAATTTCGATGCGATCTTGTTCTCGCAGCACGGTGTCGGGTTTAGACAGTTTGCTAAAAATACCAAACTTACCTTTGATCAAATCTATTTCCGGAAATTTTTCGAGCAAGCCAGACAATGTCAGCGCCTCGGCAATCGTAGCGCCGGCCGGCACTTCAAACTTTAACAAGGTTTGCTCATTAGGCAGCGCGTAAACCGCTTCAATCTTAATTTTATGAGTGTGTGGCATAAACTTTCTCGGCTCGCTGAATAAAGGCTTCGACAAAACTATTGGTGATGAAATGAAAAATCGGGCCTAGTACCTTCTCTAATAATTTATTCGAAAATTCGTAACGTAATTTGAATTGTATTTTACAGGCATCCGCCGTCAAAGCGATGAAATGCCAATCGCCATCCAAACTTTTAAACGGCCCATCAAGCAACTTCATCCCAATATGCTCGGGAATTTCACGCTGATTTTCAGTAGTAAAGCTTTGTTTAATACTCATATAATTAATATGAACGGTGGCTTGAACGCTATTCCCGGTCAACGCTTTCACACTGCCACCGCCACACCACGGCAAAAACTTTGGATAGTCGGCCACGTTATCAACTAAGGCAAACATTTGCGCGGCGCTAAAGGGAACAATCACAGTTTTTTCAACCAAAGCCATAACGAATCGAACGCAAACAAGTCTGCTAACAATAAAGGGGCTGGTAGAATAGCCGAACACACCGCAAAACTCACCTGTTTATGAGCATCGTACAAAATAAAAAAGCATTTCACGAATATTTCATCGAAGACAAATTCGAGGCGGGTCTGATGCTGGAAGGCTGGGAAGTTAAAGCCATTCGCGCGGGTCGCGTCCAATTAAAAGAAGCCTACGTCACCATTAAAAACGGCGCTTTGTATTTGTTCGGTTCGCACATCAGCCCACTTTTGAACGCATCGACGCATATTTATCCCGATCCGACGCGCACCCGAAAACTGCTGCTGCACTCGAACGAATTAAATAAATTAATTACCAAAGCCCAACGCGCGGGTTACACCATTGTCCCGTTGAATATGCATTTTAAAGGCAGCTATATCAAATTAGACATTGGTTTGGCAAAAGGTAAAAAAGAGCACGACAAACGCGCCACCGAAAAAGACCGCGAATCCAAACGCGAAGCGGCGCAAGCAATGAAAATAGATCGGCGATGAAATTTTTACGCTCACGCTTAATGTGTCTGATAGCGTTAATTTTTTCACCCCTCACAATAGGAGCTGCGATGACCACTCACCACCAAACTGCGTATCTGGCCGGCGGCTGCTTTTGGGGCATGGAAGAACTGGTGCGCCAAATTCCTGGCGTGCTAAAAACCGAAGTCGGTTATACCGGTGGCGTCGCCCCAAATGCCACTTATGACCTTGTAAAAACAGGGCGCAGCGGCCACGCTGAATCGCTCAAAGTTGAATTCGATGACAGCCGCTTAAGCTATCGTCATTTACTGTTTGAATTTTTTCGGCTACATAATCCGACCACCCGCAATCAGCAAGGAAACGACATCGGCAGCCAATATCGTTCCGCCATTTTTTATATCGATGACGCGCAAAAACAGACTGCGCTAGACGTCATTCAAATAGTCGATAGTTCTGGCCAATTGAAAGCCAAAGTAGTCACCGAAGTGATCGCCTTTGACACCTTTTATACCGCTGAAAGTTATCACCAGCAATATTTGATCAAACATCCCAATGGCTACACGTGCCACTTTCGGCGGCCATTAACGTTGGGGGAATAAACAAATGGAATACCGCAAACTAGGCGACAGCGACTTAACTATTTCGGCGCTCAGCCTCGGCACGATGACGTTTGGCGAACAAAATACCGAAGCCGATGCCCATCAACAATTGGATTTTGCCGTTTCTCGCGGCGTAAATTTTATCGACACCGCCGAAATGTATCCGGTGCCACCGCGTGGCGAAACCGTGCATCGTACCGAAAGTTATATCGGCAGTTGGCTCAAAGATCAACCGCGCGACAAGCTGATTATTGCCAGCAAAATTGCCGGCCCCGCGCGTGGTTTTGGCTGGATCCGCAACGGCCCGCGCATCGATCGCGAAAATATCCACGCCGCCATCGACGCCAGCTTGCGCCGCTTGCAAACCGACTATCTCGACCTCTATCAAATTCACTGGCCAGATCGTTACGTACCGATGTTTGGCGCCACCAGTTACGACGTTTCGCAGGAACAAGACAGCACACCGATTGCCGAACAATTAGAAATTTTCGGCGAATTAGTTCAGGCCGGCAAAATTCGTTATTTGGGCATCAGCAACGAAACACCGTGGGGCGTGAGCGAATTTGCGCGTTGCGCCGAACAGCTCAAACTGCCAAAAATCGCCTCCATCCAAAATGCGTATCACTTATTAAATCGTACCTTTGAAAGCGGCTTGGCCGAAACCTGCCACCATAACAATGTCGGCTTACTGGCTTACAGTCCGCTGGCATTTGGCTGGCTCACCGGCAAATATCACGCCGATGCACAAGCCGACGGTCGCATCAGCTTATTCCCCGGCTTTGGTCAGCGGTATAACAAAACCAACGTGCCGCCGGCCACCGCCGAATATATTCGCATTGCGCAAGAAGCGGGGCTCACACCGACGCAACTGGCGCTGGCCTTTGTTCGCACCCGCTGGTTTACCAGCAGCGTCATCTTAGGCGCCACCACCTTAGCGCAACTGAAAGAAAATTTAGATTGCGCCGACATCGTGCTGACGCTGGAGACTATTCAACAAATTGAAGCGGTGCATCAACGCTTTCCGAATCCGGCGCCGTAGTGATTTATTGACCTCACCGATGCACGCCGATTTTAGAAATATCGGGTTTCCTGCTACCATCGCGTCCCTAAAATTTTAAGTACTTCGATTCGTTTCTGTTTATGAGCAATCCCACCTTACAAGCCGTGCGCGGCATGAACGACATTTTGCCGGATGAGGCGCAGCTTTGGCTATGGTTTGAAGATACCGTGCGCGACTGGCTGGAAGCCTATGGCTACCGCAATATTCGGATGCCTTTAGTTGAGCCTACCGCTTTGTTTAAACGCGCAATTGGCGAAGTGACCGACATCGTCGAAAAGGAAATGTACAGCTTTGAAGATGGTCTAAATGGCGACCAATTGACCTTGCGACCAGAAGGCACCGCGTCTTGCGTGCGCGCCGTGTTGCAACATAATTTGCTTTATAACGCACCGCAGCGACTGTATTACAGCGGTGCAATGTTCCGTCACGAGCGTCCGCAAAAAGGTCGTTACCGCCAATTTCATCAAATCGGTGTGGAAGCGTTAGGGTTTGCTGGACCGGATATTGATGCGGAAATGATTTTGATGTGCGCGCGACTGTGGCAAAAACTGGGCATCCGCGAGGTGACGTTGCAAATTAATACGCTGGGCGATAGTGCCTCGCGCCAACGCCATCGTGAAAAATTGATCGCCTATTTTGAGCAACACTTGGCGCTGCTCGATGCCGAAGCGACGCGCCGTTTACACAGCAATCCGCTGCGAATTTTGGATAGCAAAAATCCGGCGATGCAAGAAATTATCGCTGGCGCGCCAAAATTGATGGATGAATTAGATGCGGAAGCGATTGAACATTTTGCGGCAGTGCAGGCTATTTTGCAGCGTCACGGCGTGCCGTTTGAAATTAATCATCGTTTGGTGCGCGGGCTTGACTATTACAATCGCACGGTATTTGAATGGGTCACCACTCGCCTCGGCGCGCAAGGCACCATTTGCGCCGGCGGTCGTTACGATGGTTTGATCGAACAAATTGGCGGCAAGCCACAACCTGCGTGCGGCTTTGCGATGGGTATTGAACGTTTGTTGGCGTTGTTGGAAGAAGACGGTTTAACCTCTCTACCCTCGCCGCTGGATATTTATTTGGTGCATCAAGGTGAACACGCGAGCGTGCTTGCCAGCACCTTAGCTGAACAATTGCGCGATGCGAATTTGAAGGTTATTTTGCATTGCGGTGGCGGTAGTTTTAAATCGCAGATGAAAAAAGCAGACAGTAGCGGTGCTAAATTTGCCGTGATTTTGGGTGATGACGAAGTCGCCGCGCAAATGGCGACCGTGAAACCATTGCGTAACGGCGGCGAACAAAGTCGGATTAATCTGTCTGAGTTGCCGCAACATATTTTAGAATTAATTAAGTAAGGAAACAAAATGAGCACATTAGATTTGCAAGAACAAGAACAAGTTGACGCGATTAAGTCTTGGTGGAAAGACAACAACAAATGGCTCATCGCTGTGGCCACTGTTGCTTTGCTGGCTTACTCTGGTTCGCAATTTTGGAAAAGCTACCAGCGTAGCCAGTCAGTTGAAGCCGGTAAATTATTCGGCGAAGTCGAAAAACAATTGTCGTCTGGCGATCCTAAGCGCGTGAATGATGCCGCTGCGGCACTGGTAGAAAAATTTAGTGGCAGTGCTTACGCGCCTCGCGCTCAACTGTTGGCCGTGCAAGTAAATCTGCAAAGCAAAGACGTGGCACGCGCTAAAACGCAATTGAAATGGATCATCGAACACGCCAGTGAAGCCGGCTTGCAAGACACCGCTCGCTTAAAATTAGCCAGCATTTTGCTCGATGAAAAAACCTATGACGAAGCGTTGAAAACACTAGACGCGACTCACCCAGAAGCGTTTGTCGGCTTGTTCGCAGACCTAAAAGGTGACGTATTACTCGCCCAAGGAAAAATTAGCGAAGCGCGCACCGCTTATCAATTAGCCTTCGATAAGTTGGACGAAAAATCCACTTATCGCAATTTAGTTCAGCTCAAACTGGATGGACTTGGGGACGCAAAATGATTTTGTCACGGACGTTCGCTCTGCTGCTTTGCGCTGCGGTGCTGACTGCTTGCTCGACTACTGAAAGCGATAAAGTCAGCGAAAAACCGGCGAGTTTGACCAATTACACGCCGACCGCCAAGATCGACACGCGCTGGCATTTTAGAGTAGGCGACAACATCAACAATCAATTGACGCCAGCAGTAACTCGCGACGGCGTTTTTGCCGCCAACGGCGATGGCAAAATTTTCAAATTGGATCCCGTCACCGGCAAATTGCAGTGGAAAATGGACAGCGGCTTCACCATTTCTGCTGGTGTGGGTGTCGGGGCAGACATGGTGTTCGTCGGCGGCTTAAAAGGTCAGCTGGCTGCTTATCAAGCCGATGACGGTAAATTACTGTGGAATGTGCGCGTCAGTAGCGAAGTAACCGGTGCACCGCGTATCGCCAATGGCATTGTGGCGGTGCGCACTGGCGATGGTCGTATCACAGGTTTGAACGCCAACGATGGCAGTCGCCGTTGGTTGTATGAACGCGCCACGCCCACTTTAATCGCGCGCAACACCTCTGGTTTAGTGATCCGTAACGGCGTGATTTACGCTGGTTTCCCTGCTGGAAAATTAGCGGCGATTAATTTAGATAACGGCATCATCATTTGGGAATCCTCAGTTTCCACACCACGCGGCACCACCGAATTAGAGCGTATCAGCGACATTACCAGTTTGCCGGTGGTCGATGATAAACAAGTGTGCGCGGTGGCTTTTCAAGGTCGCCTCGCCTGCTTTGAAGATGAGCGCGGTGGCACGTTATGGACACGCGATTTTTCTAGCGATAAAGGGATGACCTTATCCCGCCGCTATTTGTATTTAACGGACAGCAATGGCGTGGTGATGGCGCTCGATAAATTAAGTGGCAACACGCTATGGAAAAGTGAAGCCTTGCGCTTGCGTGGCGTGAGCGCACCATTTGCCTCAGACACACACATTGTCGCCGCTGATGATGATGGTTATTTACATGTTTTCGGAAAAGAAGATGGCCAATTAATGGCACGTTTACGCACCGATGGCAGCGAAATTATTTCAACCCCAATTCCCCTTGAAGATGGCTTGCTTGTGCAAACCGCCAAAGGCGAATTGTAGTCACTGGTCATACACTAATAATGCTACCTACCATAGTCCTTGTCGGACGCCCAAACGTTGGAAAATCAACGTTATTTAATCGCCTTACACGCAGTCGCGACGCACTGGTTGCCGACCTGCCCGGCCTCACTCGTGATCGTCACTATGGTCGCGGCCGAGTAGGCGAACGTGCTTATTTGGTGGTCGATACCGGTGGTTTAGAACCCGTCGCCAAAGAAGGTATCTTGCACGAAATGGCCAAACAAACACGGCAAGCCGTGGATGAAGCCGATTTGGTTTTGTTTTTGGTTGATGGCCGTCAAGGCTTGACCCCTCAAGACCACATTATCGCCAAGCAATTGCGAAAAACCGGTCGTCCTGTTTTGTTGCTGGTGAACAAAGCCGAAGGCATGCAGCGCACCAAAGTCACCAACGAATTTTTTGAATTAGGCTTGGGCGAACCGTACCCAATTTCTTCCGCGCACGGCGACAATGTGGTCGAAGTGATCGAAATTGCTTTCGAAGAATTACCACCTGAATCTGAATTCGTTGAAGAAGACAAACGAGACCAGCCAAAAATGGCCATCGTCGGTCGTCCAAACGTCGGAAAATCAACTCTAGTGAATGCGATTTTGGGCGAAGAACGCGTGATCGCGTTTGACCAGCCGGGCACCACACGCGATTCTATCCACATTGATTTTGAACGAAATAATAAACAATACACCATCATCGACACCGCGGGCATTCGCCGTCGTGGCAAAGTTGATGAAGCGATTGAAAAATTCTCAGTGGTTAAAACCCTGCAAGCAATTGAAGATGCCAACGTGGTGGTATTGGTGGTGGACGCCAGCGACGAAATCACCGAACAAGATGCGCATTTGGCCGACTTCGTGTTGGAAGCGGGCCGCGCTTTGGTGTTGGCGGTGAACAAATGGGACGGCTTGGATGCTTACAAACGCGATACCGCCAAGCGTGATATTGATCGCAAATTGCACTTTTTAAGCTTCGCTAAACACCATTTTATTTCAGCGCTGAATGGCACCGGTGTTGATTCTTTGCTGAAATCAGTTGACCAAGCGTACACCGCCGCGATGACGAAATTGTCAACGCCGCAACTGACGCGAGTGCTGATGTCTGCGGTCGAAAAACAACAACCACCACGTGGCATTTTCCGTCCAAAAATGCGTTATGCGCACCAAGGCGGTAGCAATCCACCGCTGATCATTGTTCACGGTAGCGCGCTGGATAAAATTCCAGATAGTTATAAACGCTATTTGGAAAAAACCTTTTGCGACGCTTTCAAGTTACAAGGTACGCCGTTGCGAATTGAGTTTAAAGCGGGTCAAAATCCATTTGCCGATAAGAAACCAAGACCGCTTACCGAGAGCGAAGAACGTGCCGCCCATCGTGCCAGAATTCGCGGTCGTCGACTTTACGGTTAAACTTGGCATTCGTTTTTAAGACACTTAAGTTAAAATACACCGATAATTTTTTGAGAGATTAGATAATCGTGGCTTTAATTGTTCAGAAATATGGTGGCACCTCCGTTGGTAGCCCCGAGCGCATTAAAAATGTCGCTCAACGCGTCGCTAAATATAAAGCGCAAGGTCATCAAGTCGTCGTAGTCGTTTCCGCGATGAGTGGCGAAACTAACCGATTAATTAACCTAGCGAAACAGATTCAAACGAATCCTGATCCACGCGAAATGGATATGCTGGTGTCTACTGGCGAACAAGTCACCATTGGTTTGGTGGCGATGGCGCTAATGGAAGAAGGCTTAAAAGCAAAAAGTTACACCGGTGCGCAGGTCAAAATTTTGACTGACAGCGCCTTCACTAAAGCGCGCATTCTCAGCATCGACGAGCAAAATATTCGGGCTGATTTGTCCAATGATTACGTCGTGGTGGTGGCTGGATTCCAAGGCATGGACGAAGCTGGCAACATTACCACGCTCGGTCGTGGTGGCTCGGACACTACCGGCGTGGCGATTGCCGCCGCCTTGCGCGCCGATGAATGCCAAATTTATACCGACGTTGATGGCGTTTACACCACTGACCCACGTATGGTGCCAGAAGCCCGCCGCCTGAAGAGCATCACCTTTGAAGAGATGCTAGAAATGGCGAGTTTAGGCTCCAAAGTGCTACAAATTCGCGCGGTCGAATTCGCCGGTAAATACAAAGTCAAATTGCGTGTACTGTCCAGTTTTGCCGAAGAAGGCGAAGGGACGCTGATTACTTTTGAGGATGAAAACAAAATGGAACAGGCTATCATTTCAGGCATCGCTTTCAATCGCGATGAAGCAAAAATCACCGTGCGCGGTGCGCCAGACAAACCTGGCATCGCCTATCAAATCTTAGGCCCCGTCAGCGATGCCAACATCGACGTCGATATGATTATCCAAAATGTCGGCGTCGATGGCTCCACCGACTTTTCATTCACCGTGCATCGCAATGAGTTTGCTAAAACCATTAATTTACTCAAAAACCAAGTTCAAAAACACATCGGCGCGCAGGCTATTATTGGCGATGAAAAAACAGCCAAGGTTTCTGTCGTCGGCGTCGGAATGCGTTCGCACGTTGGCATCGCGAGCAAAATGTTCCGCACCTTGTCGGAAGAAGGCATTAACATCCAAATGATTTCCACCTCCGAAATTAAGATTTCCGTGGTGATTGACGAGAAATATTTGGAATTGGCGGTCCGTGTTCTACATAAAGCATTCGATCTCGATCAAGAAGCCGAATAAAACGCAAAAAACGCTTGACCAACTGATGGCTAATCAGTATTATTCGCCGCCTTCGGAGAGGTGGCCGAGTGGTCGAAGGCACGCCCCTGCTAAGGGCGCATCCGGGCAAAACCTGGATCGAGGGTTCGAATCCCTCCTTCTCCGCCATAAAAAAAGTTTTACCGTTTTTCGCGCCCGTAGCTCAGCTGGATAGAGTACTTGGCTACGAACCAAGGGGTCAGGAGTTCGAATCTCTTCGGGCGCACCAATAAATCAAGGAGTTAGGTTAACAGCCTGACTCCTTTTTCTTTGCTGGCTAGCACCGGGCTAGCGCCAAAGCAAAAAAAATAGCACAACCAAACCTATCAGTTCTGACAGCTATCCACGCGAAACCATTGCTATTACCTTGCTGTTTTTCCACGCATGACATTGCAAGCTCATTGAGGAATGCAAAATGGTTCAATTTGATAAATGCCAAGCAATGGAAGTAATCGAAGACGCTCTCACGGATATTGATACCCCGCATGGGCGTGGAGTGGCAACCGGGCTTTGCGGTGCATTTTATATGTGCGGCCTGTTAAGCAAAGAAGAATGGGAAGGGATTTTGGAACGCATACCGGTTGAATCCGATACGGTTGACCATTACGCACCGTTTACCGCTCAGTCACGGCGCTTGCAATAAACCCCGCAAGCCCCGCGCCATCGCTATCGCAGCGGCATCGGACAGAGCGCAGAAGGCGATGAACCTGCCCTCTGCTTTAGCTCCGTTCCAAGTGTGTCCGCTCCGTTCCCGCCGCCACCTCACCACTGCGCCCTTCGCGAAAAGAGCCTCGCCAAGGGCTTGCGGTGTGCTGTCGGCTACCGTTGTGGTATCGGACAGAGCGCCGAAGGCATAAAGCCGCCATCGGCTTCCGCGCTGTAACACGCTGGTTTCCCTCCGTTGCCGCAACCGCTTCACGCCGTCGCACTTCATGGCTCCGCCAAAGGCCGCTGCGCCATCAAGCGCTCGCCGTTCGCAGGTTGCTGGTGCATGGGTAGCCTGAACGTGCAGCGCCCCCGCGAAGTGCCGTTAAGGCGTTGTCGGCTGCGCCGGTTATGTGTGTGGCGGTGTTTAACATAAAGGCGTCTTATGCAAAGCACATGTGCCGGTAAAAGCTCCCGCCCTTCGGGTTCGCATAAGAGGCCTTTATGTCTTGCGCCCTTCGGGTAAATGCCGCCACACAAGTCAAAGTCAAATTCCATCTCCTTCGTCGAGGGGCAGCAAAACGGGGCTGGTGTTGCGTCGCCCCTTCGCTTTTTGCTGCGCGGTCGTGCCGGTCTATGTCTTGTCTTGTTGTGGTCGCTTCGCGGCTTATGTGGGGGGCGCTTTCCCGCTAACGTCCCCCCGCCCCCCCAGCGGAGTTTGTCAACCTAGTTGTCGCCTGATCACCTACGATTATGCTGCCATTTTTAGCGCTAAATTTCCCTCCACTTTCTCGTCATTATCGGTAATACGTTGATCCGGATTGAAGTGCACCACGAGGACGGGTTGCCAGTTTCTAGTGGCACCGCTCCAGCGTTCAGGGTGTTTATTTTTGGCGGCTTCATAGACGCTGGCACGCTTCTTCAATAACGCGGTATCGAGGCCGGCA
>Ga0114977_10002482_pt1 | contig 11849 bp, 10 predicted proteins | sample S_130805_MF_Meta_FD_87026 | JGI IMG/M metagenome (GOLD analysis project Ga0114977, IMG submission 87026) | Freshwater microbial communities from Lake Simoncouche, Canada to study carbon cycling - S_130805_MF_MetaG | ecosystem: Environmental > Aquatic > Freshwater > Lake | place: Lake...
CAAATATCTGGCTAAGCTCCCCAACTCACCGACCACAGGGAAGCCGATGAACTATTCACTGAAACCGGACAACACCTTCCTGCTCTGGACTCCTGACTGGAATCTGAATTCGCTCGAAGGCAAGCCCGGCGAGTTCAAGGGTGACGGCGACATCGTCTGGAATCAGCCTCTGCCGGCAAAAGCAAAGCCCTAGCTCCTGAAGGACTTGGAAGTTTTGATGCAGTGCTAGGCGCGTGAGCGAAGCTGTAGTGAACTACTGCGAGCGAACAGCAACACCGCACTGCGCAAAAATCCCGAGTCCTCTACTCTAACTCGAAGTTAATGTTGATGGTATACGCCCCACCCGAGCCCATCCCCTCAGGGATCGGCGCAATCTTGATCACCTTGCGGGCGGCCTCTAGGACCGACTGATCCATCACCGGATTGCCACTCGGCTTGGCGAGGCCGAAATCGCTGATCGTGCCGTCCCGTTGGATGGTGATTTTGAGCACGCTGGTGAAGTCGTGACGATGCTCGGTCGGGATGGATGTCGGCTGCTCCCACTGACTGTAGAAGCGGTCGTGGATGAGGGTGTGGTAGGCATCCACTGTGCCAGGGTCGGAACCATTCCCACCGGCACCACCAGCACCTGTACCGCCCCCCTTGGAATTTAAGAAAGCGTTCTTCGCGTCGGAGTTCCCCTTGCCTTCACCTTTACCTGAAGAGGACTTCTCTCCGCTGCCGGTTTTTTTAGCACTCCCCTCGGTCTTCTTCTCACCAGATTGGGAATTGGAGGAGGATTGAGCAGAGGATTTGGACGTAGCCTTGGCAGTATCCGTGGGCTTTGGAGAAGCTTTTGCGGTCGGCTTGGGAGAAGTCTTAGGGGAGGCTTTTGGCGAGGCCTTGGGCAATGGTTTTGGCGAAGATTTTGGAGAGGGCTTCGGCGAGGTCTTGGGGGAAGGTTTAGGCGTCGGTTTCTCCTCAGGATCTTCTTTTGACTCCTCCTTTGGCGATGGCTTGGGCGTTGGGGTTTCCTCCGGAGTTGGGGTCGGCTTGGGAGTCGGTTTAGGTGTCGCCTTGGGAGTGGGCGTTGGTGTTGGTTTTGGAGTCGGTTTCGGGGTGGCCAAGGGCGTTGCCGTCGGAGTCGGGACTGGAGTGGGAGTCGGCGTGGGCGTTGGGGTGGGAGTGGCCAAAGAAATGTCGGAGGGAACGTCCGGCGTTGGCTGATCTTTCGGCAAGGGAGGTGGAGTCGCCTTCTGCTGCGGAGTGGGGAGCTTCGGCGTTTTGTCCGGCACGCGATCGGGAATGACATCATCCAGAGGCTCTGTCTTGGGCTTTGGCTCGTTCACCGGTTCGTCAGCGCTCTCTTGGGGAGCAGAGAAGGATCCGGTCTCCATCCAAGTGATCTGACCCGAGGGCTTCTTCACCGGACGATTAAGGAACCAAACAAGCCCCCCGATAAGGAGTATGTGGATCGCGGCAACGACAATGAGCGCCCTGCGGAAGCGGGGTTCTGACGAACTCATCGTGAGTTATTTTGGCAATGAGGACCCCTGATCTTCAGGACGGGTCATGACGCCGACCTTGGTGATCCCCGCTTTGTGGAGCAGATCCATGACCCGCACGAAATTCTGAACAGGTAGTTCCTTATCGGGCCTCACCACGACGGCGAGGCCGGGCTGTTCCCGGTGAAGTTGCTGAAGACGACTCTCCAGATCTTCGGCGGTGAGGACCTGCTCGTTGAGCTTTAGCGCATCATTGCGGTCAATCGATATGGTCTGAACCTGGGCAGGGTTGACCTCCGTCTTGGCGGTGGCGCTGGTCGGCACGACAAGCTCCATGCTGTTCTCCATCAGCGGTGTCGTGATCATGAAGATGATCAGCAGCACGAAGGCCAGATCGAGCAATGGCGTCACGTTCAGCTCGCTGAGCGTGTGCATCGCATTGCGGTCGGAGAATCTGCGCATGACGCTGTTCCCTTGGTTGACTCAGGAGCCGCGGCTCCCGTGGCTCACGTAGCGGTGCTCGATCTCACTGGAGAGCTCTGCGGCGAAATTATCGCAGGAAACGATCATGCCGCGCACGGTGGTCACTAGAAAGTTGTAGCCGAACATCGCCGGAATCGCGACGAGCAGTCCAGTGACCGTGGTGATGAGCGCCCCGGAGACTCCGGGAGCCATCGCCGCAAGGCTGGCGCTACCGGAGGCCGCAATACCTCCAAAGGCATCCATGACGCCCCAGACTGTTCCGAGCAACCCGACGAAGGGAGCGCCACTCACGGCGGTCGACAGGATGATCATCTGCGATTCGAGGCGCAGTGAGGACTCGCCGACGGCGCGCTCCATGGCTGCCTGCACGGAGCGCATCTGAGCCGGCGTGATACGATCAGCGTACTGAAGACGCGCCTTGAAGGTCTCATCCACCTCGGTCGAACCGAGGACCTGAAAGCAGAGCTCCTCGCAGCCAGCTTTGTAGATTTCAAAAAGAGGGGAACCCTCGAACTCGAGACTGGTCTCGAAGATGTTCAGCGGCTCACGATCGCGACGAAAGAGTGCCATGAAGCGCTCCGACTGGCTCTTGGCAAAGTTGAGCATGCGGATCTTGGTGACCATCACCGACCAACTGAAGATGGAGCCGATAAAGAGAACAAGCAGCACGATCTTCCCCTCGAGGGTGGACTCGAGGAAGGCGTAGACAATTCCGCTGCCGAGGATCATGGACATCGCGAGGAGGATCACGCTTTCCTAGGGATTGGTAAACTCCAGAATTCTTTCCTGATGCTGCGGGAAGAGCTCCAGAAGCTCCCCGTGGTCAGGCATCTCGAAATCTTCAAAGTCGAATCCCGGAGCCACCGTGCACCCGAGGAGGCTCCAGTTCTCGACCCCACCCTCCGGCTTGGCCGCCTGCCACACTCCGGCCGGAATCACATGCTGGGGAAGCTGGCCCTCCGCCAAGCTATCACCGAGCAGCACCTCCTTAAAGTTTCCTTCACCCTCGATCGTTACCAACCTCAAGGGGGCACCTCCGTAAAAGTGCCACACCTCATCGGAACTCACCCGATGCCATGCGGAGCAGACCCCGAAAGGAAGCAGGTAGTAGATGGCCGTGCTGGCAGCTCGCACCCGTCCGTCAGGCAGCGAGAGTAATTGCGGCGAACGGAACGCCTCCACGAAATAACCGCCCTCCGGGTGAGGCTGAAGACCCAATCGGGTGATGATTTCCTGTTTTGTTTCATTTTCCTTCATCCCGAAATGATGAGAGCGACGATGGTCGCAGCAAGCCAAAAGAGGCATCTTGGCTTTGCCACAACGGGCAGGTGCCGTTATTGAAGAACGATGTCACGTCCTGTTGCCCTCCTCCTCACCCTCGCTCTTCCAGCGCTTCTGCCGATGCTCCGAGGAGCAGAACCTGGCCCCCTCACCCTGGAGTCAACCTCGTCAACCTTCCCTGCCCCCTCCCCCGATGCGTTAGCCAGTACAAATCCCTCCGGTTCTCCTACAGCCCCAATACCCCCAACGGCTCCATCTGCCCCCGCATCACCGGCACCTGCGGGCAACCGATACGATATCCTCTCCAAGATGATCACGCCGCTCGCAGGGGTCCTTCTTGGCGGATCGCAGACATCGAACAGGGCACTTACACTCAGAGCCTCGGTGGACCAGGTTGGCGGACGCCTTCCGCAGGCCATCAAGGGGGCTTCCTTCAAGGCACTCATCCAGTATCCCGGGCGAATCCGCGTGGAGGCTCCCGTGCTTGGCGAAACACTCACGGTCTGTCGTAACGGCAATCAGGTCTGGGCAATCCCTGGATCAAAGATCCAGTTCCTCTTGGGGGAATTTAAGCAAAAGCCACGCCCCCAACCCAAGAACGGCGCCCCTATCCAACTCCCCTTCACCGCCCAGCAGGCGGTCCTCCTCCCAGCTCTCTTCCAACTTGAGCGCACCGAGGAGGTGGCCGAGATCGGAGGATCACCCTGCCGTGTGATCTCCGGCGGGCTGATCCCAGAGGTCGGAAAGGCCGCCAAGGCGCAGGACTTCTCCGCAAAGCTTTGGATCTGCTCCGACTACACCCCGAAGCGGATCGATATCCGCAGGAGCGACTTTGCCATGTCCTTCCTGATTGAGGAGCTCTCCTACGCCCCCGATTTCCCTGCCTCCACTTGGCTACCACCCCAGGGAGCCAGCGATGTCTACAAATGCGATGCGGCACAGCTTGAACAACTCCTCTACGTCCTCATGAACTCCCTCCAGATGACCGCCGAGGACAAGCCGTGGCTGAACGAGGCTCCGCAGGCAATCGCTCCTCCATCCATCCCCGGTGCTCCGCTGGGGCCGACGAGGTAACAGGCAGAGGGATGAAACATGAGACCTGAAACCTGAGTTTCGGGGAAAAGCCATCAGGGGAATTAGTCTCTTGCAACTTCACGGATTTCTTTCCGAGCAATTTTGCCCAGCCATGCGATAATCTCCCCTCCCTTTGGCTCCTGTTCAGGTTTCAAGTTCAGGTCTCGGCCTTCAGCTTTTCCCACTTTCCCACCTTTCACTTTTAACTTCCGCTTTTCCCCATGCCTCTTCTCCAACTCCGACAAGTCACCCTCAAATACACCGATCTTCCCCTGCTTGATCAGGTCGACCTGCAAGTGGATCCGGGCGAGCGGGTCTGCCTCGTCGGTCGCAATGGCACGGGTAAGACCAGCATCATGCGCGTCATCTCCGGGGAGGAGAAACCGCAGTCGGGAGAGATCACCAAGCCCAACGGCGTCGTCTTGACCCGCCTGCCACAAGAGGTCCCAGAAGGAATTACCGGCACCGTCTTTGAGGTCATTCATTCGGGACTACGGGTCGGCGGGACCGAAGAGGACTGGGAGGCCGATGTCCGCGTCGAGGACCTGATGGAAGAGATGGGCCTTCCCTCCGAGAAGGAATTCCAAAGCCTCTCTGGCGGCATGAAGCGCCGCGTCCTGCTGGCCAAGGCGCTTGTAGGCCAGCCTGATGTCCTGCTCCTCGACGAGCCGACCAACCATCTCGATCTTGAGTCGATCCTCTGGCTGGAGAACTTCCTGCTCAGGGTGAAGCCGACCCTCTTCTTTGTCACCCATGACCGTGCCTTCCTCAGGAAACTCTCCACCCGGATCGTCGAACTCGATCGTGGCCACCTCACGAGTTGGGCCTGCGGCTACGACACCTATCTGGAGCGCAAAAGCGCCTTTCTCGACGCCGAGGAGAAGCAGTGGGCCACCTTTGACAAGAAGCTTGCCCAGGAAGAGGCGTGGCTCCGCCAGGGGGTCAAGGCCCGACGCACCCGCAACGAGGGTCGGGTTCGAGCCCTGAAGTCAATGCGCGCCGAGCGGGGCAAACGCCGCGAACGCACCGGCACCGCCAAGATCGAGATTCAGGAGGCAGGCTCCTCCGGACAGAAAGTCATTGAGGCGAAGAACGTCACCTTCCAGTACGGTGATCATCCGATTGTCCATGACTTCACCGCGACCCTATGGAAGGGGGACAAGATCGGCATCATCGGGCCCAATGGAACCGGCAAGACCACCCTTCTCAAGCTGCTGCTAGGTCGCCTCGAACCCACCGAGGGGACGGTCAAGCTCGGCACCCAGCTTCAAGTCGTCTACCTCGACCAGCTCCGCGATCAGATCGACGGAGAGAAGAGCGTCGGGCAGAACGTGGCCGGCGATGCCGAGACCGTCACTTTCCAGGGACGCCCCGTCCATATCCACTCCTACCTCAAGGATTTCCTCTTCCCATCCGATCGGATCCGAATGCCGGCCAAGATGCTTTCGGGCGGTGAGCGCAACCGCCTCCTGCTTGCGCGTCTCTTCCTCCAGCCGGCCAACGTCCTCGTCATGGATGAGCCGACCAATGACCTTGATACCGAGACACTGGAGCTCCTTGAGGAACTCCTCGTGAACTACGAGGGCACCCTGCTGCTTGTCTCCCATGACCGTGCCTTCCTCGACAACGTGGTCACGAGCACCTTCGTCTTTGAGGGCGAGGGCCATATTGGTGAATACACCGGCGGCTATGAAGACTGGCTCACACAGCGCCGCGAACTCGACCGGAGCGCAGCAGCAGCCAAGACCTTCCAGTCGATCGCCACGGCTCCCGCCCCCGCTCCCCCATCCGAAGCAAGCAAGCCCGGCAAAATTGAGAAGGGCCGTAAGTTTCTGAACCGTGAGCAGAAGGAGCTGGATGAACTCCCAGCAAAGATCCAAGAGCTCGAGGCGAAACAGGCTGAGCTCTCGGAGCGGCTTGCCGATCCGACCCTCTACCAGAAAAAGAACGGAGAGTTTCAGCTCGTTGAAAAGGAGCTCAACAGACTCCACCACACCATCGAAACGACGATGGCCCGCTGGGAGGAGCTTGAAGCTCTCCGCATGGAGCTGGTCGGCTGAGGGAGCTGAACTTCAGGCAGCGCGCGTTAATCGATCTCGAGAGCCTGTTCCTCCGGAACCGCTCTCTGCTCGGACGCCCCGAAAACACCATGATGGGCATCGGCCTCGTGGCAGAGCGATGCGTAAAGCCCCTCGGCGGCAAGCAGGGTCTCGTGAGTGCCCCGCTCGACGATCCGGCCACGCTCCATGACAAGAATCTGGTCTGCGTGGCGAACTGTGGAGAGACGGTGGGCGATGACGAAGCTCGTGCGTCCCGCGAGCAGGTGCTGGAGCGCCTCCTGAATCAGCCGCTCAGTTGTGTTGTCGACACTAGCGGTCGCCTCATCGAGGACGAGAATCGGAGGATTCTTGAGTAGAGCGCGTGCGATGGAGAGGCGCTGCTTCTCACCGACACTCAACTTGACCCCACGCTCTCCGAGTTGCGTGTGGAGCCCCTTGGGAAGTCTTCTGATGAAGACCTCTGCATTCGCCCCAGCAAGGGCGCGCCACATCTCCTCCTCCGTGGCATCGGGCTTACCGATGAGAAGGTTGTCCGCGGTGGTGCCATTGAAGAGGAAGCTCTCCTGAGTCACCATCGCCACGGAGCTACGGAGCTGGCTGAGCGGGATCTCTCGGATCGGCTGCCCATCGAGCAGGATCTCACCCGAGGAGAGCTCGTAGAATCGGCTCAGCAGGTGGATCAGGGAGGTCTTCCCTGCGCCGGTAGGGCCAACCAGCGCGATCATCTCGCCGGGACGCGCATGGAGGGTTATGTCGTGCAGCACGGCCGTCCCCGGCTGGTACTCGAAGCCCACACCCTTGTAGCGGACGTCACCTTTCAGGGCTACGTCGCCGGCACTCGGGGGGGGATTGCGCCATCCCTCCTCCATCGGAGCATCGAGGATGGAGAAGACCCGCTCGCTGGCGGCGCGTCCCGACTGCAAGAGCTGATTGAGGGAGTGGAGGCGACCGACTGGCTCGTAGAGGTAGCGGGCAAGGACAAGGAAAGCGACCAGGACACCGATCTCCATTTTTCCCGAGAGGACCTGAGAGCCACCCACCCAGAGGATGATGACCATTCCTGCCGAACCGAAGAAGTTCATCGAAGGGCTGTAGATCGCCCAGACACGCATCACCACCAGTGAGGCTCTGCGGAGCGCGTCGCTCGCCGCATTGAAGCGGGCATGCTCCCGCGTTTCGCTGGCGTAGGTCTTGATCTGGCGGATGCCGTCGAGGTTGTCGTGGAGGAGAGAGTTGAGCGCCGAGGTCGCCTTACGCTGCGCGCGGTAACGGTTGCGTGCTGTCAGGGTGTAGATGAGGGCTCCCGTGGCGAGGAAGGGGACGGGGGCGAGCGAAGCGAGCATCAGGTCGCGGCTGTAATGGGCCATGAGCGCCAGCACGATACCGATCTGAAGGATGGCCACGGTCCCCTGCTCGATGCCATCGATCAGGACGCGCTCTACATTGGTCACATCCTCCACCAGACGGGTCATGATGTCGCCGGTGGAGCGGTTGTCGAACCACGGCAGGGGGAGCATCTGGATGCGTGCGTAGAGATCACTCCGAAGGTCAAAGATCACCCGCTGCTCGAAGTGATTGTTGAGCAGGATGCGCAGGCAGTTGAGCAGGTCCTGGGCGAAGAAGGCGGCAAGCCCCGCTAGGATCAGAGGGAGAAGCTTCTCCGGGTGGTGCTGGCGCAGGACCACATCAATCACCTGCTGGGTCACGGCTGGAAAGACCGCCACCATGAGGGTACCGCCGACCGCGCAGACCATGGTGGCCACCGCCATCCAAGGATAGCGGGCCGTGTAAGCGAAAACCCGAAACAAAATGCGCATGGGTCGTTATAGCAGGGACTGCAAGTTTGTGGTTACAGAACTGCTTTTCGTTGTTTTAAGGACGATCCGGACCTCAAATGATAAGAAATGGCTAAATAAAGCCAAAGCGCACCTTGATGCCGGTCAGTGGTTATAAATCACCACCTCTCATTTGTGACAACACTGTTCCAAACCTGAAAAGAATGCATCCGGAAAAGTTGGCACGAAGGTTGCTTGGTAAGCTTTACCGCATCCAAACCGGGTGCTCCAAAACAACACCAAACCATGATGAAAAAAACAACCTCCCTGGTCCGGTTGCTTGCAGCTGTCGCCTCCTTGGCGATGCTCGGCGCTGTCACCTCAGCCCTCCACGCCGAAGATGCTCCGGCCGCCGCTCCAGCGCCGACGCCGATCGCATTCACCAATGCGCCGGTGGCCGCACAGAACGCTTTCCTGCTGGCCGCGGTTACCAATGGTGATCCGACCCCGACGAACATCGCCCCGGTGGCCATCGCAGGTCACAACGCCTGGATGATGGTCTCCTCGCTCCTCGTGCTGATGATGACCCTTCCCGGTCTGGCTCTCTTCTATGGTGGTCTGGTCCGCTCGAAGAACGTCCTCTCCATCATTGCGATGTGTTTCGGCATCACCGCCATGGTCTCCGTGATCTGGTGGGCCGTGGGTTACAGCCTTGTCTTCGGCAGCAACTTCGCCAGCCCCTTCATCGGTGGCACGGAGAATTTCTTCTTCAAGGGAGTCACCTCTGACCCCAACACCAGCTACGCCTACTGGGTCTCCCAGAATATCTTCGCGATCTTCCAGCTGACCTTCGCAATCATCACTCCAGCCCTCATCTTCGGAGCCACGGCCGAGCGCCTCAAGTTCAGCGCCCTGATGGCTTTTGTGTTCTGCTGGATGTTCATCGTCTACTTCCCTCTCGCCCACATGGTCTGGGGTAGCACCGGCCTGATGAACGGTGTCTGGAACGCCACCGCCAAGATTCCTGCGATCGACTTTGCCGGCGGAACCGTTGTGCACATGTCCTCCGGATGGAGCGCCCTCATCCTCTGCCTGATCCTCGGCAAGCGCGTCGGGCACGGCAAAGAGCCCATGCCTCCCCACAGCCTGGTTCTCACTTTCATCGGCACCGCCCTCCTCTGGGTTGGTTGGTACGGTTTCAACGCCGGTAGCGCCGTGGCAGCAGACGGTGTCGCCGCCAACGCCTTCCTCACCACCACGCTCGCAACAGCAGTCGGCGCCTTCACCTGGCCCCTAATCGAGTGGATCTTCAAGGGCAAGCCAAGCGTCCTCGGTTTCTGCTCTGGAGCAGTGGCAGGACTCGTGGTCATCACCCCAGCCTGCGGATTCGTGAATGCAGGCGGCGCAGTGATCATTGGTATCCTTGCCGGAGTCATCCCCTTCATCGCCTGCACCGTGGTGAAGAACATCTTCAAGTACGATGACGCTCTCGACACCTTCGGCATCCATGGCGTCGGCGGAACCGTCGGAGCACTCATCACGGGCGTCTTGGTGGATCCCTCCGTCAATGCCAACCTCGGTGGAGCAGCAGCCACAGCCAACGGCCTTGCCAAGGCCATCACGGATCACTCGCTCGTCCTGGCTCAGGCAAAGGCCGCAGGAGTCACCATCGCCCTCGCAGTGGTGGGTACCGTCGTGATCGCCTTCGTGGTGAAGCTGATCTTCGGACTTCGTCCCTCGGTTGAAGCTGAATACCAGGGCCTCGACATCACCGATCACGGTGAGGAGGGCTACAACCACTAAACACAGGCAGGTTCAACTCATACCCAACAACGCACATGAAAAAAATCGAAGCAATCATCAAACCCTTCAAGCTCGAGGAGGTCAAAGACGCCCTCAGCGAACTGGGGATCGAAGGAATGACCGTGACGGAAGTCAAAGGTTTCGGCCGCCAGAAGGGCCACACCGAGATCTACCGCGGCAGCGAGTACACCGTGGACTTCCTGCCCAAGATCAAGCTGGAGATCGTCGTCTCTGACGGCGCCGTCGAAGGAGCCGTCGCGGCAATCGTAAAGACAGCCAAGACCGGTAAGATCGGTGACGGTAAGGTCTTCATCCTGCCCGTCGAGAGCGCGGTCCGTATCCGCACCGACGAGACTGGCGATAAGGCGGTCTAAGTTTCTCTAAGACAGGGAACTCAACACCCATCACAGAAAGGCGGAGACTTCGGTCTCCGCCTTTTTGTGTTCTGAAAAGCCCTGCGGGAACTCCTTGGGAATCGACCCAGGAGGTAATCGGATGGAGCGATTATGAAAATCTGGCTTGCGGAGAGGAACTTCGGTAATAACCAGCATCTTCTTTCACCATGCGACCGCTCTTCTTTTCCCGAATCCTCCTCACCGCGACAGCCTTGGCCCTCGTTTCTCTCGGACTCCTGCATGCCGAGGAATCCCAAAAAACGACCTTTTCAGCCCCCTCCACTCCCACGCTCGAACAGCGCGTCGCCTACAGCGAGGCTGAGCGGACCAATTCCGATCCAGCCCCGACCGGCATCGCCCCCTCCGCCTCTCCCGCCCACACCACTTGGATGATGGTCTCTGCGGCGTTGGTGCTTTTTATGACCCTGCCCGGCCTGGTCCTTTTCTACGGGGGGCTGGTCCGACAGAAGAACGTCCTCTCCATGGCGGCCCTCTGCCTCGGAATCACGGCATTGATCTCTGTCATCTGGTGGGCCTTTGGATACAGCATGGTTTTTGGAAAGAGCTTTGCCGCCGAGGGAGCCTCCCCGCTGGCGCATGCGCTTAGCCCCTTTCTGGGTGGAACTGAGTTTTTCTTCCTGCGTGACGTGGGTGGTGCGCCCAATACCGACTACGCTTACTGGATCCCCCAGAACGTCTTCTGCATCTTTCAGCTCACCTTTGCCATCATCACCCCGGTCCTGATCTTTGGTGCCTCTGCAGAGCGGATGAAGTTCACCTCGGCGATGCTTTTTGCCTTCCTCTGGTTCCTCCTCGTCTATATTCCCCTGACCCACATGGCGTGGGGTACCACGGGACTGCTTAACGGTGTCTGGAATGCCAAAGCTGCTGTTCCGGCCATTGATTTTGCCGGGGGAATGGTGGTCGAGATGGCCTGCGGATGGTCCGCACTAGTCCTCTGCTTAATCCTCGGCAAACGCCATGGATATGGACGCGAGCCGATGATGCCGCACAGCATGGTGCTCGCCGCCGTGGGAACAGGTATCCTCTGGGTTGGATGGTATGGCTTTAATGCTGGCAGCGCCCTTGCTGCGGATGGAATCGCCGCGAACGCCTTCCTGACCACTACCCTAGCGGGTGCGACAGCCAGCCTTGTCTGGCCTCTCATCGAGTTCTTACGTCAAGGAAAGCCGAGTGTCCTTGGCTTCTGCTCGGGAGCAGTGGCCGGACTCGTGGCTATCACCCCAGCCTGTGGATTCGTCACTGCGGGGGGCGCCGTGATCGTGGGTGCTGCTGCAGGCTCCATCTCCTACCTGGCCTGCACGACCATCAAGCGTACTTTCCGTTACGACGATACCCTCGATGTTTTTGGTGTCCACGGCGTCAGCGGTACCATCGGCCTGATGCTGGCCGGTCTCCTTGCCTCCGCCTCCGCTAATCCAAACCTCCTCAGCGGCATTGCCGAGGCCAACGGACTCAAAGCTGCACTTGAAG
>Ga0114977_10002483_pt1 | contig 11848 bp, 8 predicted proteins | sample S_130805_MF_Meta_FD_87026 | JGI IMG/M metagenome (GOLD analysis project Ga0114977, IMG submission 87026) | Freshwater microbial communities from Lake Simoncouche, Canada to study carbon cycling - S_130805_MF_MetaG | ecosystem: Environmental > Aquatic > Freshwater > Lake | place: Lake...
AAAGGGTATTTATATGTGGCTGATGTTGGTCGTCAAGAAATAGTTGTTTTTGATGATAAAGGCAAATATGTAAGGTGTTTTGGAGAGAAAGAAAAATTCAAACCAACAGATGTGGTAGTTTATCAGGATAAGATTTTTGTTGCGAATACAGCTAGTAGTAAAATCAATGTATATAGTGCGGATTCAACAAACAAACTATTATATACTTTCCCTGAAGTTGACCCAACTAATCAAGCTTCTCTTGGAATCCCCGCTAATATAGCGGTGGAGGGAGATAGGGTGTATGCTGCCGATTTCGGTTATTCGATGATTAAACGATATACGATTGATGGAAAATTTATTGATACCATTGGTTCTCGCGGTGATCGTCCTGGACAATTTTCGAAATTAAAAGGAATAGCAGTAGATCGCGAATCAAATATCTATGCAGTAGATGCTGGTTTTGACCATGTTCAAATATTTAATAAGGACGGAAAGTTACTATTGGTTATTGGAGGTCATTATCAAGGTCCTGGAGGTTTGATAATTCCAGCGAAAGCTATGATTGATTATGATAATTTAAAATATTTCGAAAAATATGTTGACCCATCGTATGATTTAAAATATTTAATATTTGTCACCAGTCAATACGGACCAGACTTAATCAATGTTTATGGTAGAGTCGACCCCAAAGGTGCATCTCCAAGTAAATAGTGTCTTCATAGGTCTACAAACTAGATTTAAAATCAAGATAAGGGGACTTGTTTTGCATAATTCCTCAAAAACAGTTTGAATTACACCGTTTTTCAAATAATGTTTAAATAGAATAAGCGGTTTTGTGATGAACTACATTCAGTAATTATTCATTTATTTTTTGACAATTAATTAATAAAGAAAAATTTATTTAAAAACGTGCTATAAATCATATTTTTTTTGATCCCATACATTTAATTTTGTCCAAACAAATAGTGATAGTATGTTTTCAATAAATATTGTCAGCTAAACTTTTTTATGAAGAGTGCAAATAGAAAAACACTTCTGAGTTTTTACCTAATCATTGCAGTGCTTGCAATGTTTATGGTGCGTTGCACTCCCGAGAAACAATATCGAGTACTTTCTTTTTTTTTCGATGGCGTTCCTGACCCAGGTAAACACAATGAAGTAATTGAAACAGAAAAAAAGGACACCTTAGGTACATTGACTCAAGTGATAACTAAGCCAGAGTCCTATTTACACAAACCATATGCAGAAGAAAAATGTAAAAGCTGCCATGCTAGTGGTTTTTCTAACAGTTTAATAAAACCAATGCCGGAGCTATGCTATTCTTGTCACGGTGATTTTGGTGAAAAATATCAGGTATTGCATGGTCCAGTAATTTCAGGTAATTGCATAGCTTGCCACAATCAACATGAAGCAAAATATGAAAAACTACTGATGAGGGAAGGGCAGCAACTTTGTTTGTATTGCCATGAAGAAAAGCAAGTGCTGCAAAATATTGTGCATGCAAAAATTGGAACAAGGAATTGTACAGATTGTCATAACCCTCATGGAGGAGATAATTCAGGAATATTAAGAAAAGGCTCATGTTATAATTGTCATGAGAATTTTAATTCGCGCTATAATTTTGTTCATGGCCCTGTAGCATCTGAAAATTGTGGAGGTTGTCATGCTTCTCATAGTGTTAAATCTAAAAAGCTTCTTTTAAGGGAATCACAACAGATTTGCTTATTCTGCCATAATGCTGATCAGGTATTTAAAACTCCAACACATAAAAAAGCAAAAACAAAGAATTGTACCGAATGTCATAACCCACATGGAGGTGAAGACAAAGATATTTTAGTGGAGTCGATACGACCATACAAAACTAAAACGTTACTCAATACGCTTTCTAAGACGGGCCCTGACTCATTATCCTTGAGGAAAGGTGCAAATGGATTGATAGATGGCAAAGGCGTAGGAAACGTAAATTCTAAAAAGGGAATTGATTCTTTGAGAAATGCCAAATCGACTAAAAATATTTCAAAGGATAGTAAATTGACAAATGCTGCAAAATTGGCTGGAGGAAATATTGCAAAAAATGTTACCAATCCGAATAACGCAAATAAAATTAATTCTGTTAGTAATACAACAGCTAATAAGAAAGGTAATGGGGCATTTATAACTGCCCAAAAGGATAAAATAGCTTCATTGAATAATTCAGCGAAAGATACTAAATGGGGCAATCCAATACTTCAAAATGGAAGTAAGAATAATGGAAATGCTGACAAAGTAAAAAATGTAGGTTCAGCCCAAAGTAATGCTGCCAAAAATTCGGCAAGCAATATTTCGGCAACTAAAAATCCTAAACAGACAACAGGAGGAACTTCGGTTAACATAAATGATAAGAATAAGAATGCTGTTAGTAACCAAGGAGGAACGGTGGGCAAAACCAATCCAAATGGCAATGTTGCAACAAACAACACAAAACAAGGTGCAACTTCAGGAATCAATACGAGTGATAAGAACAAAACTTCAGTTACTAAACAAGATGGAGCAACAAGCAATAATACTACGAATGGAAAGGTTGTAACGAACAATACCAAACCAGTTGCGAGTTCAAAAACAGGAACTAGTGTGATTGATAAAAACAAAACCTCAATTACTAAACAAGATGGTGCTGCAAGCAAAAACACTACGAACGGAAAGGTTGTAACGAACAACACTAAACCAGTTACGGGTTCAACAACTGGAACCAGTGCTGGGGATAAGAACAAAACCTCAGTTAGTAAACAAGAAGGTACTGCAAGCAAAAACACCACGAGTGGTAAGGTTGTAACGAACAACGCCAAACAAGTTACTGGTTCAATAACTGGAACCAGTGCTGGGGATAAGAACAAAACCTCAATTACTAAACAAGAAGGTACTACAATCAAAAACAATGCAAGTAGCAATGTAGCAACTAACAATTCAAAACAAAGTTCAAACTCAATCTCAGGAACTAATTTGATGGATAAGAACAAAACCACAGCAAGTAATCAAGGAAGCAATGGAAGCAAAAATAATGTAGGTGTAGTTTCTAGTAAATCGAAAAGTACTCCATCAACAGGAGTTTCGGCTAAAACAACAACTTCAGGAAATCAAAATGCTAGTGGAGCAAATTCAAGTTCTTCAGTTAATTTCATTAAACCGTATGTTTATTATCCTGATGAAACTAGAGGCAAAGTGGCATATGCACCGAAGAGTATTTATGAAGAGGAGCTTTATAAAGCAAGACCATTCATTTCTCCATTCATTAGACCAATCAATATTTTGGAGGGTTTAGAGGATTTGAATGCAACCAAAACAGAGTCAAATACGAATGCTATTGACAAACAAAAAATTAATTCGAAAACAAAGTAATATTGAAACTATATATTAAGTAAAATTGAATTTTAGAAAATACATATTGTTGTTGGGTTTCGTTCTGTTAAGAATGATTACTGTTTCTCAAAACGAGGCGACACCTTTTAAATTTTGGCGACTCACAGGTCTATCAGGTAAGGTGCTTCTTCGCGGTAATTACCGAGAATCAGAATCTTCGATAGGCGACTACAAGGTAAGGCAAACGGATGCTTTTTTTAATGGATTATTTCAAGTACGCACAAAAAGTTTTTTCTTGCATCCTAATTTTTGCGATGTGAGATTGAATGCAGATTACAATCCTCAATCAAGACGAGATAACTATGTAGGAATACCTGATTATACCGAGAAATCAAACAGTGGCGGATTAGACTTTTCTGCTCAATTTCTGAAGAAGAAGGCATTTAATTTTTCAACAACAGTAAACTTGAATAACACTTTACAGAACATTGAAAATATAACCAGGATAAGGTCGAAAACAAGACAATATGGCGTAACGGCTAATTATATTAATAAGATTCTCCCATTGTCTGCAGGTTACAATAATAATAAATTGGAACAACAGACTATTGGGTCGGATCGGATATTTAGACTGCACCAACAAATATTCAACGCAAGTGCTAATAAATCATTTTCGGAACATGACCATACCACTTTATTATTTTACCATACAGAAAATAAAAGCTCTCAAACCGATAGCACTTCAACAGTAGGGTTTCAGCCTTTCACAGTGTTAACAACACTCGATAATTGGGATTTAACTAATGATTTATCATTAGATAAACTACAGAAATATACTTTAACAACTAACCTTACGAATTCAGAAGAACGAGGAACGTATAAATATAAAAGATTGCAGGCGAATGAGCGTTTAAACATTGTTCTGCCAAGACGTTTCATATTCACTGGAATATACAATTGGGGACAAACCGAAGGTAATCAGTATAATGTAAATACCCAATGGCTGCAAGCTGCGTTAACCCACCAATTGTTCGAAAGTTTAAGAACAAGATTGTTTTATGACTATAATGAAAATAATCAGAAAAATGCATACGTTGATTATCGCAACCGATTTGGTATTGATCTTATGTATGTAAAAAAGATTTACTTGGGAACTTTAAATATTAATTATAATTACACGAAGGAATATCAAAAGATTACCACAACAAGTCCAGATATACTTGTAATTAGAGAACAGTATGTTTTGATTGACAATGAGGTGATTTTGTTGAGAAGGCCAAATGTGAATATAAATTCGATTGTGGTTAAAGATGTTACTGGCAACTTTATTTACCAACGATGGAATGGAACTTCAGGTGATTATGAATTATATGTACAAGGTACATATATCGAAATAAGAAGAATGCCTGGTGGAAATATTCCGAACAATGGGAGTGTATATATAGATTATTCAGCAACTCAAGGAGGAACAAACAAGTTTAATTTAGATGTTCATTCGCTTGCAGCAAGTGTGGCATTATTTAAGAATATTTTGAACGTATATTACCGTTTTATGAGTCAGAATTATAATGACCTTACTGTGGCCGAGGGTAAAGTGTTTAACTACTATACTCGTCATGTAATAGGTGTGAGGGCAGAATATAAATTGGTACGAGGAGGTATAGAATACGAGTATTATAAGAGTACTATAGTTCCTTATCAAGGCATGAAATATTACTTAGCATTTCAAAAATCGTTTAGTAAACTTACCTTTTCTATCAATGGTGATTTAATTGATTATCAAATGACGGATGAAAATGCAAGAAGACAGGATTATATTTTGAATACTAAATTGGCGTATGCTCTTTTCAGGAATCTGAGAGTTGACTTAGATTATATGTATAGAAGGATGAATATGAAAGGGAATAGTTTGGATTATCATACAGCAAGATTAGAATTAACATCTTCCTTCCGTAAGTTATTTATATCGGGTGGAGCTAACTTTTATTTTAACGAAAATAATAATACGAAAACAGTATTCAAAGGGATTTATATTCAAGTAACACGAAATTTTTAACCATGAAACACTCACTCTACTATATCCTCTCTGTCGCTCTGTTGTTGGCGATGATGGTTGTTAACGTTAACACCGCTTATGGATTTGAATTCATATCGAACGATTCGATTCCTCATAAAACAGATTCAATTTCTACCAAGAAATGCACCGATTGTCATGGAGCTTTGGTAGAAAAACAAATCAAACACGTTACAAAAACGGACAAAGGTTGTGCCGATTGCCATACTCCTGGAAGTTCGGATCACCCGAAAACTGCAATTAATTTAATAAAAGCAATGCCTGAGCTTTGTTTTTCTTGTCACGAAGAACGCAAAAAATTAATCACCACAGCCCCTTTTGTACACAAAGTAGTAAACGATAAAAAATCATGCACCAATTGTCATTCGTCTCACTCGACTGATGAAAAAGGACTATTGATTGCAAAAAGAAAAGACCTATGTTTGAGTTGTCATAATAAAGCTATTGTGGTGAGTCCAAAGAAAACTTTACCCGATTTGGATAAGCTATCAAAGACAGCAAAAACAATACACCCTCCATTTAAGAATTGTTCAAAAACATGTCACAATGCCCATGCATCGCAAGATCCGCGTTTGTTAGACCTTGCATTCCCTGTAAATAATTATTTACCAGTGAGTGTTGATTCGTTTGCTTTGTGTTGGGAATGCCACGAAATGGACCTTGTTCAAAAAGAAAAAACAACTACTACTAGTTTCAGGAATGGAGACAAGAACTTACACTTTGTACATATCCATGGTGAGAAAGGCAGGAGTTGTGTGGTATGTCACAGTCCGCATGCAACCAATAACCAGTTCTTGATAAGAGATAAAGTAGGATTTGGAAGTTGGGAATTCAGAATGAATTTTCAGCCAACCGAAACAGGTGGTTCTTGTGCTCCAGCTTGCCATCAAGAACGAAAGTATACGAGGTAGCGCTTCGTTAACGTTTTCAGAAAAACAATCATTTTAATTGTATTGATTCACCCCAACTAAAACTAGTTGGGGTGTTTTTTTTATGTAATTTCGAATTGTAAAATAGGAAACAGTGTGAATTGATTTTGAAAATTAATTGTACTTTTGACGGTATGAATACAGATGACAAATATTCGAAATTGCGCGAGACATTGATGAAAGAGGGCAACTGGCCAAAACTCTATATGTTCAAGTTTATTATACCTGCCACGAATAGAGAGATTGCTTTGGTTGAATCTAAATTCTCGGATGAGTCGGTAATTACTCAGAAGCAATCGTCAAACGGAAAATACATTAGCATTACGGTGAAAGAAGTGATGCTTGATGCCGATTCGATAATAGCGAAATACAAAGAAATGGAAGGAATAGAAGGCTTGATGGCTTTTTAGAAATTTAACTATCTATCGCGGCTGCCTTCAAACTCATACATTTTTCCTTCGTAATAAAATCCAACCGTATTGTTGCCGTATTTGAAAAAAGGTAAATCGCGGTAGAGATAAAGTTCACGAACGGGTTCGTTTAAAAAGTTTTCGTAGAGTTTTCCTTTGTAAAAATATTTTGGACGGTTGTTGTTATCGAGATACAAAGCCGAATTAGGACCTAAAATAAGATTGGGTTGTCCGCTGAATTTATCTAATGTAATTTTCTGACCGGCATATACCACCTTTAGTTCAGGGTCGTTGTAATAGGCGATGATGTTGTCTTTGGTGCGTTGAAAACTAGGCAAAAATGTTTCGAGTTGAACTAATTTGCCTGCATAATACAGCATTAAATTGTCGTTAGCATCAGTATAAAAAACAGCATTGTCGGCTACGGTATATGATTTTGGAAGGCGATCGGAAAGGGTATAATAAGCGCCATCGTAAAACACAATAAATGCATTGTTGAAACGGTCGAGAAAAGCAACGGTGTTCAATCCGCATTTGAAATTTCGAATGTTGTTGAGTTGCGAATCGAAGACTTCGTTGTTAAAAAACACCTTAAACTCATTGTTCATATCGCTATAAGCAAATACGTTTTTGCTGGTTTTGTTAGCGTTGATGGCTTTTACCGAGAAACCCGATTCAATGGTTTTTATTTCGCCATTCTGATAGGTCATGATGTTGAGATTAGTTACTTCTTGCCAAGTAACCATGTTGTCGGACACGGAATAATTTTGCGCCCAAGGCGACAATTCTTGCTTTTCGCCTCGTTCGAAAATCATCAATCGTTTTTGCATTTTGTACACCAACGCGTTGGCACTTGCAATCATTTCGTTAGGTATGTTTTCTTCAATGGTTATCACTTCGCCATTGTAATACACCTTGAGGTCGCCACCCTGACTGATGTATGCCAAATAATCGTTTCCTGCACGTATGCTGTCTACAGGGTTCGATTCGAGTTGAATGTTCTTGCCGTGATCGAATACATAAAAATGATTGTAATAGTCGTAATAATATCCTAAACCTTCTTGGGCAACGGATTGAATACCCAGCATGGCAAGCAACAAAGTGATATATAGTCGAAGCATAATGCGATTGAAAGCACAAAGATAGGGCATTTTACTTGGTTGACAATATGGATTTAGGAATTGGGATTTAGGATTTTTGGATCTAGGCTTTTCCGTTTCTCATTTATCGCTGAGAACGCAGAGTTGAAAATCGCAGAGTCTCCCAAATCCTAAATCTCACATCTCCTTTCAAATATACTTCTAAAATGAGTTTGATAATTGAAAAATGAGAATTTTTAGGTAAAAAAGTGACGGATAGGGTTCCAGAAACAGAATGTATCAAACCACAAGTGGTTTGCATGGTTTTGTTTTCGTAATGTATCAAAACACAAGTGGTTTACATGGTTTTGTTTTCGGAATGTATCAAACCACATTTGGTTTACATGGTTTCGTTTTCGGAATGTATCAAAACACAAGTGGTTTACATGGTTTTGTTTTCGTAATGTATCAAACCACAAGTGGTTTGCATGGTTACGTTTTACGTAATGTGTCAAAACACATGTGTTTTACATATTTCGTAATCCGGAATGGTATGTGTCACTTTTTTTGAATAACATTTCACTTCCGAAAGTGTATATAATTCAATTCGTTAGAACAAAACAAAGGATTTCATCACAAAAAGCCAAATCCTCTTTTTAGAACTTTATAATTAGTATTTAGAACTAAGTCCCTGAAACTTCGGGATAGAATTTCTTCTTTGCGTCTTATTAATTCAGTCCAGCAATTTGCTCTTCAATGGCTTTTATTTTAGCTAAAGCATCGGTTTCTTTTTTGCGTTCGTTGGCTATCAGTTCGGGTTTTGCTTTGGCCACAAAATTTTCGTTCGAAAGTTTTATTTGTACCGATTTCAGGAAACCTTTATTGTAATCCAAGTCCTTGGTAAGGCGCTCGCGCTCCGCAACCATGTCGATATTTTGAGTCACCGGAATATAAAACTCAGCATGTTCCACATTAAACGAAAAAGCATTCTCCACCTTAGCCGTTACATAATCGAAACTGCTAAGGTTGCAAAGTTTACTAATAATGCCATCGTAAGCATTAATAGGTTTTCCTTGATTCACTTTTTCGAACAATTGTAATTGTTCTTTAGGCGAAATATTTTTTTGCTTACGCAAATTTCGAACGCTGGTTATTACTTCCATCACAAAATCGAAGTCTTTTAAAATAACCATATCGGCAACCTTCGACTCAGGCCAATGGGCCACAATGATGCAGTCTTTCTCGTTCCGTTCTTGTATCAAATGCCAAATCTCTTCGGTGATAAAAGGCATAAAAGGATGCAATATTTTTAGAATCTTTTCGAAAAAAGCAATGGTGGTATCGTAGGTAGCTTTATCAATAGGCAATGATTTTCCGTCCACAAATTCGGGCTTAATCATTTCCAAATACCAAGCGCAGAAATCGTCCCAAACCATTTTATAGGTGGTCATCAAGGCTTCGCTCATTCGGTATTTGCTGTAGCAATCGTTTATAGCCATCAGCTGTTCATTCAGTTTGGCATCAAACCATTCAATGGCCATTCGGATGGTGTCGGCTTGCTTCAGGCTGGCATCCACTTCCCATCCATTCATCAGTCGGAAAGCATTCCATATTTTGTTCGAAAAATTTCTGCCTTGTTCGCAAGTCCCTTCGTCAAAAGGCAAATCGTTGCCAGCAGGCGAACACAAAAGCATTCCCACACGCACTCCATCTGCCCCATATTTCTCCATTAGTTCAATAGGGTCGGGAGAATTACCAAGCGACTTGCTCATTTTTCGGCCTAACTTATCGCGAACAATTCCGGTTAGATACACATTGTTGAATGGTTTTGCACCTCGGTATTCGTAACCAGCAATAATCATTCGAGCCACCCAAAAGAACAATATTTCGGGAGCAGTTACTAAATCGTTGGTTGGGTAATAATAGTTAATGTCGGCACCATCAGGATTTTTGAAACCATCAAAAACGCTAATCGGCCAAAGCCACGAAGAGAACCAAGTATCGAGCACATCTTCGTCTTGTTTTATATCTTCAATTTTGATGGCTGCATTATTCGCTTTCAATTTTTCAAGAGCCTCCTCTTTTGTTTTGCAAACAACGGTATTCCCTTTGTTGTCGTACCATGCAGGTATTTGTTGTCCCCACCATAGTTGTCGGCTGATGCACCAATCGTGTACATTTTCCATCCAATGTTTATAGGTGTTTACAAACTTTTCGGGAATCAATTTTATTTCGCCATTCAATACATTTTCCAAAGCAGGTTTCGAAATGTTTTCCATTTTCAAAAACCATTGCATCGAAAGTTTTGGTTCTATCACAGCATCTGTCCTTTCGGAGTAGCCCACCTTGTTTTTGATGTCTTCCACTTTCACCAATTGACCCATTTCTTCCAAGTCTTTGGCAATTTTTTTGCGTACCGCAAATCGGTCTTCGCCAATATAAAACTGAGCAGCAGCACTCATTTTGCCGTCAGGGGCAATAGTGTCAACCACTTCAAGTTTGTGTTTCACACCCAGATTATAGTCATTAATATCGTGGGCAGGAGTTACTTTAAGCGCACCCGTTCCAAATTCAAGGTCGATATACGTATCGAAAATAATAGGAACAGAACGATTCACCATAGGTATAATCACACGTTTGCCTTTCAAATGCTTGTATCGTTCATCCTCTGGATGAACACATACAGCAGTATCACCAAGTATGGTTTCGGGGCGAGTGGTGGCAATGGTTACCCATTCGTCAGCAGAACCTTCAATCTTATATTTTACATAATACAATTTCGAATTTACTTCCTTATATATTACTTCCTCGTCAGAAACCGCAGTCAATCCTTGCGGATCCCAATTCACCATTCTTACCCCACGGTAGATTTGTCCCTTGTTGTATAAATCAATAAATACATCAATAACCGCTTCGCTCAAATTATCTTCCATGGTAAACCGGGTTCTATCCCAATCGCAGGAAGCCCCAAGTTTTTCGAGTTGTTTCAGAATGATACCCCCATATTTATCTTTCCATTCCCAAGCATGTTTCAGAAATTCTTCGCGCGATAAATCAGTTTTTTTTATTCCTTTTTCCTTCAACAAAGCCACCACTTTTGCTTCGGTAGCTATTGATGCATGGTCGGTACCAGGTACCCAACAAGCATTTTTCCCTTGCATTCGTGCCCTTCTAATCAGTACATCTTGAATAGTATTGTTGAGCATATGCCCCATGTGTAGCACCCCTGTTACGTTAGGAGGAGGAATCACAATGGTATATGGTTCGCGCTCATCGGGCAACGATTTAAAAAATTTCTGCTTCAACCAATGGCTATACCATTTGTCTTCGGTTAGTTTGGGGTCGTACGTTTTTGGTATATCCATAATTTATTACTTTCTTTGCGTTTCGAAAAAGAACGCAAAACTACAAAAAATTAATTTTCATACCGATTTTTGATTTTGGCACGGTTTTAGTAAATAAAAAATTCGTAATATTTAATCTTATTAAAACGTTTAGATTTACAAGATGAAAAAAAGACTAATTACATTCAGTACTGTATTATTAATGACAGTTGTTGCAAGTGCACAAGAAGCACCTAAAACAGCAACCACCACTGCTACTCCCGCTTCAACTAGTTTGGCAGAGATGACATTTGAAACCGATCTTCACGATTTCGGTACCCTTGAATATGGAGGAAATGGATCGTACGAGTTCAAGTTTAAGAACACAGGCAAAGAGCCATTAATAATATCGAATGCCAAAGGTTCGTGCGGTTGTACAGTACCTACTTACCCAAAAGATGTGCCTATCAAACCAGGCGAATCGAATGTAATAAAGGTAACATACGACACAAAAAGAGCTGGTAATTTTTCGAAAACAGTAAGCATCACTTCTAATTCGAAAACGCCAGAAAAGGTGATATCAATAAAAGGAGTGGTTCAACCAGCACCTACTGAGGAGGCGTTTCCAACAAATGGAAAAAGAGAAAATGGTGCAGTGCCATTAGAAAAACACTAAATAACAGAGTAAAACAATAAACAATAATAAATAACAATT
>Ga0114977_10002484_pt1 | contig 11846 bp, 11 predicted proteins | sample S_130805_MF_Meta_FD_87026 | JGI IMG/M metagenome (GOLD analysis project Ga0114977, IMG submission 87026) | Freshwater microbial communities from Lake Simoncouche, Canada to study carbon cycling - S_130805_MF_MetaG | ecosystem: Environmental > Aquatic > Freshwater > Lake | place: Lake...
ATCGATTGAGATTTGTTTGTGTTGTGCGGCTAATAGATCTTTAAGCGCTTCTTTCGTTAATTCAATATTTATGGGCCGCTTATGGAATCTAGCAAATGCATCAATTCTATTTAACGCACCCTCAAGCTCTCGAATATTAGACCTAACATGTTTGGCAATAAAAAAAGCAACATCCTCTGGGATAGGGTTTTTCATGGTTACGGATTTTTGCAATAAGATTGCAACGCGCATTTCTAAACCAGGTGGTTCAATGGCAACTGTTAAACCACAACTAAAACGTGATGTTAATCGTGGTTCAATCCCATTAATTTCTTTTGGAAATGTATCACATGTGATAACTACTTGTTTATTATTATCAATTAGTGAATTTAAAGTATAAAAAAACTCTTGTTGCGTTCCTGGTTTATCTGCAATAAATTGAATATCATCAATTAATAATAAATCTAATGAGTTATAAAAACTTTTTAATTCATCAAATTTTTTATTTTGAAAAGCTTTAACTACATCAGAAATATAATTAGTTGCATGGATGTAACAAATATTGGCTGCCGGATTTTCTTTTTTTAAATAGTTTCCAATGGCTTGTATTAAATGTGTTTTACCAAGACCAACGCCACCATATATAAATAATGGGTTATAAGTTGAGCCAGGTAAGTCAGCAACTTGTATTGCTGCTGAATGAGCTAATTGATTGGCTTTGCCAGTGACGAAGTTGTCAAATAGAGCAGCAGAATTTAACTTGCTATGGTTTTTAATTGATATTGGTTGGTTTGAAGTTGATTCCTTTTTTTCAACATTAATTAATTCTTTGTGAACTTTTATGGGGTTAATTTTCTTAGAAATACACAGTTCAATTTTAGGTTTACTAGGGAAGTATTTTAAAGAGCGATTTGCAATCTCATTCAAAAATCGTTCTTGAATAATCCCAAGAATAAAACTATTGGGTGTGTAAATAAATAAGGAATCTCCCTTTAATTCAATATATAAAGGAGAAATCCAATTGTTAAATTGTTGTAAAGGAAGTTCTTGTTTAAAAAACCCAAGACATTCATCCCAAAGTTGGTGAGCGGGCATATTAAGTAGCTAAAAATCTATTCGAATGTCATTCTACAGCCCCGACCAATAGTTATCCACAGTATTAATCGGACTTGACAGAATGTCTCTAGCATATTGTAATCGCAAACTTTTCAAAACCAATCGATTCTAGGAGATAAAATGAAGCGCACATATCAACCATCTGTCATTAAAAGAAAACGCACACACGGTTTTTTAGTCAGAATGAGAACTAAAGGTGGTCGCGCAGTTATAGCTGCTCGTCGTGCTAAAGGCAGAGTTCGTCTAGCTGCTTAATTAAATGTGGGTAAAAAATTTCCATTTGATTGCCGGCTTCACCACACATATGAGTATGATTTAGTTTTTAAATCCTCTAGGCTGGCAACAAAATGGTTTACTTTATATTACCTACGAAATAATAAAAATTTTCCTAGAGTCGGCCTGATAGTAAGTAAAAGGCTCATTCATAATTCTGTTAATCGAAATAAAATCAAACGGATAGCTCGAGAAAGCTTTAGAAATTTAGCTTCTGATTTATCCTTAATGGATTTTGTAATTCGAATTAATAAAACGATAATAAATAAAGAGGATAGTGATGCATTTAGTCAATCGCTATCCAGTAAACTTGGGACTTTTCTGCAGATAAAAAATGATTGAAGTATTTATTCTTAAGTTAATCAGATTTTATCAATTTGCAATTAGTCCGTTATTCGCTCCAAGTTGTAGATTTTCGCCAAGTTGTTCGCATTACATGTATGATTCCATTGGTAAATACGGTTTCTTTAGAGGCGGATTGCTTGGGGTCAGAAGAATTTTTCGGTGTAATCCGTGGCATGCTGGTGGTTATGATCCTGTCCCCTAATTCAATGTAATTCAAGGTATATTTCGATGGATTTTCAACGCATATTATTGATTGCTGTTTTTTCTTTATCATCATTAATGCTTTGGGAAAATTGGCAAACATTTCAGCATCCTATCCCCGTTTCTGTTGATACTAACAAGATTCCTAATGCCGCTTCTAATGCGTCTATTTCAGGAAAATTAGCTAAATCCGCTAATTTACAGATATCGAATGCTGCCGCTGAAGTTATTGGTGAAAAAATAACTGTTAAAACGGACGCGCTATTAGTTGAACTTAATACCGCTGGCGGTGACATTAGACGCGTAGAGTTGTTAAATCACAAAGATACCAAAGACATATCTAAGTCATTTGTACTTCTTCAACAGCAAGGCGAGCTTACTTACATTACTCAATCGGGTCTTTTAAGCAATGATTTGCCTAGTCACAATGACTTACCTAATCACAAAACAGTATATAAGACTGAAAAAGTAAATTATGTTCTTGAAGACAACGCATCAGATGTTGAAGTCAGGCTGATTGCTGAAACTCCCTATGCACAAATAACAAAATACTTAATATTACATAGAAACAGCAACTTAATTGATGTTAAGTATGAAATTAAAAACAATGGTATTGATGCAATCAATTCCACAGCCTATTTTCAGTTAATTAGAGATGGTAATTCACCTGAAGGCGAGTCAAAAATGGTCCCAACCTACAGTGGACCTGCAATCTTTACCAGCTTAGATAAGTTTAAAAAGATTGATTTTCCAACTTTAGCCAAAGAAAATCATAACTACAGCAAACAAAGCAACGATGGTTGGGCAGCAATGCTGCAGCATTATTTTGTAGCAGCTTGGATTCCAAAAGGAAGCGATTCTCGTGAGTTGTATGCAAATAAAGTTGAAGCTAATTTGTTTGCCGTTGGTGTGAAATTGCCTATTCCCACCATTCTTCCTGGGCAGACAATTTCAGTCAGTGCGCCATTATATGTTGGCCCTGCAAGCACTCGTTTAGATGAAGTTGCACCAGGTCTTGGTCTTACTGTTGATTACGGATGGTTGACCATTATTGCTTCCCCGCTATTTGTTGTGCTGTCATTCATCCAGGGTTGGGTTCAAAACTGGGGTATTGCCATTATTGTGTTGACGCTTTTAATCAAACTTCTTTTCTTTCCATTGTCGGCGGCAAGCTACCGTTCGATGGGAAAGATGCGTTTAGTCGCGCCTAAGCTGGAAAGAATTAAGCAGCAGTATGCCGACGATCGTGATGGTTTAAATCGCGCCATGATGGATTTATATAAAACTGAAAAAATAAATCCATTGGGTGGTTGTTTACCGGTAATTATTCAAATCCCAGTATTTATTTCCTTGTATTGGGCGATTCTTTCCAGTGTAGAGCTTCGCCATGCGCCATTTTTTGGTTGGATCACAGACTTGTCAGCATCGGATCCTTATTACGTGTTACCAGTAATTATGGGTGTAAGTATGTTGATTCAAAGCCGATTGAACCCTACGCCACCGGATCCTATTCAAGCAAAATTAATGCAGGCAATGCCAGTTATTTTTAGCGTGGTCTTCTTTTTCTTCCCCGCTGGATTGGTGCTGTACTCGGTAGTTAATAATCTTCTATCTATTGCCCAGCAATGGTATATCACCCGTAGCCAGCAACTTGAAAGTGCCGGTAACAAATCTGCCTGATGTCATTGCTGCGATTGCCACGCCTGCTGGGCGTGGCGGCGTTGGCATTGTTCGAGTTTCTGGTTCCAAATTAGACTCATTCTGCATCGCCATCTTAGGCCGGATTCCCGTCATTCGGACTGCAACCTATTCAGTTTTTCAAGATGTCGATGGCACGCCTATCGATCAAGGTATTGCCATTCTGTTTGAAAATCCGCATTCCTTTACCGGGGAAGATGTGCTTGAACTCCAGGGACATGGTGGTCCGGCTGTTATGCAGTTGTTGCTAGCGCGGTGTTTATCATTAGGTGCCAGATTAGCTGCACCAGGCGAGTTTACCCAGCGTGCATTTTTAAACGGAAAGATTGACCTTGTTCAGGCTGAAAGTGTTGCTGATTTAATTGAAGCAACCAGCGCTCAAGCTGCTCGAAGTGCCGTTCGTTCACTGCAAGGTGGCTTCTCTGCGGGTATTCATGCGCTGGTCAATCAGTTAATCGAATTGCGTGCTTTTACTGAGGCAACCTTGGATTTTCCAGAAGAAGAGTTGGATTTAACTGATCTAACTTGGCAACAAAATAAACTCGCGCAAATACAAGCCGAGTTGAGAAACGTACTATCCCAAGCTCAGCAGGGCAGCATTCTGCGAGAAGGTGCCAACATCGCGTTGATTGGTCAACCGAACGTTGGTAAATCCAGTTTGCTCAATGCTCTATCCGGTGACGATATTGCTTTGGTTAGCGACATTCCAGGTACAACACGAGATGCAATTCAGCAATCGATCAGCATAAAAGGCGTCCCGATTCACTTGGTCGATACAGCGGGCATTCGCGATACAGAGGATGTTGTTGAAAAAATGGGGTTAGATCGAACCCGTCGAGCAGCGAATAAGGCTGACTTGGTATTGCTGCTTCGTGATATTCGATCTTCCTGCGAAGAAGAAAATCCTGACATTTACGGGATGGTTCCTGTTGCTACACCACGTTTGGTTGTGTTTAATAAAATTGATTTGCTGGGTCAATCACCCAGAATCGAACATCTAGCAGACGAAACGCACATTTTTTTGTCAGTAAAAACAGAAGATGGTTTAGATCTACTGCGAAATACAATTTTAGAAATAATCGGTTGGCACGCTGAGTCCGGTGTTTATATGGCTAGGCGCCGTCATTTAGATGCGTTGCATTTGGCGAGCGACGCCTTAATTCGTGCCGCCGATCAGATTAATTGCCACGAAATTTTTGCTGAAGAATTGCGTGACGCACTTGAGGCGCTCAATACCATCACTGGAGAATTTTCAGCTGATGATTTGTTGGGTGAGATTTTTGGTAAATTCTGTATTGGTAAGTAGCGCCAATGTTTCACGTGAAACTAGTTCAGGTATTTATTGGCTCGCGCAAGTTGATGTATGATGCGCCCCTTTCTTGGGATGTCGGATCGAAGTTTTATGCGTAAATTTGATGTAATTGTAGTGGGCGGTGGTCACGCCGGCACAGAAGCTGCGCTAGCGAGTGCGCGTATGGGCTGTGACACCTTATTAATTACCCATAATATTGAAACTTTGGGTGTTATGTCATGCAATCCATCAATTGGCGGCATTGGGAAAAGTCATCTGGTTAAAGAGGTTGACGCCATGGGTGGCGCAATGGCCGCTGCAACAGATGAGTCCGGCATTCAATTTCGAGTATTAAATTCTTCAAAAGGCGCCGCTGTTCGTGCAACTCGCGCTCAAGCCGATCGTTCCTTGTATCGATCAGCAATTAGGCATCGCCTAGAAAACCAACAAAATCTCTCGCTATTTCAACAAGCTGTCGCTCGATTATTAACTGATGGCGATCGTGTGGTAGGCGTTGAAACGTCAATTGGTCTAAAGTTTGGCGCCAAAAGCGTTGTGCTGACTGCGGGTACTTTTTTGTCGGGTTTGGTGCACGTCGGTTTATCTAATTACGCCGCTGGCAGGGCTGGCGATCCTGCGTCAATTGAGCTTTCGCGTAATTTGGCTGGTTTGTCATTGCCCGTTGGGCGTTTAAAAACGGGGACGCCGCCTAGAATTGATAGTCGCAGCATTGATTTTTCAGTAATGGCTGAGCAGCCTGGCGACAATCCGACCCCTGTTTTCTCGTTTATGGGCAAAAGAGAGCAACATCCTCAGCAATTACCTTGTTGGATTACCCAAACAAATAGCCAGACTCACGACATTATCCGAGCGGGACTCGATCGATCCCCGATGTTTACGGGTGTGATTGAAGGTGTGGGGCCGCGATATTGTCCTTCTATCGAAGATAAAATTACGCGCTTTGCAACCAAGACGTCACATCAGATTTTCCTTGAGCCTGAGGGTTTGAGCACCAATGAAATTTACCCAAACGGTATTTCAACAAGTCTGCCGTACGATGTTCAGTTGGCGCTGGTTCGTTCTATTAAGGGGCTGGAAAATGCGCATATCACTCGTCCAGGTTATGCGATCGAATATGACTATTTTGACCCTAAAAATTTAAAACTATCTTTGGAGACGAAATCGCTCCAGGGTTTATTTTTTGCCGGGCAAATCAATGGCACAACCGGCTACGAAGAGGCTGCCGCGCAAGGTCTGTTGGCGGGAATTAATGCCGCTAATCTCGCTAAAGAGCAGGATGCTTGGCATCCACGGCGTGACGAAGCTTACTTGGGGGTTATGGTCGATGATCTGATAACCAAGGGCGTGACTGAGCCGTATCGCATGTTTACCAGTCGCGCTGAATATCGCTTGCAGTTGCGAGAAGATAATGCGGATATGCGATTAACCGAAATCGGTCGAACAATGGGCTTGGTTGATGACGCGCGCTGGCACGCATTTTCAGAAAAACGCGAGAATATTGCGCGTGAGTTAGAAAGATTGCGGTCCACTTGGGTTAATCCTAGGATGATTTCGGAAGCTAATGCGCTACGTGTTTTGGGAAAAAATCTAGAGCACGAGTATTCGCTTTATGAATTGCTCCGTCGTCCAGAAGTCAATTATGCGTCTTTAGCGACGCTCCTTGATAATTCGCCTGCGGTAGATGCGGTGGTCGCCGAGCAAGTTGAAACACATATTAAATATCATGGCTATATAGAGCGTCAGCGCGATGAGATTGCGCGTCAACAGAATAATGAAGATACGGAATTGCCGATCAATCTGGATTATTCACAGGTTCAGGGTTTGTCGATTGAAGCGCGGCAAAAACTTACCTTGCATAAGCCTGAGTCGCTTGGTCAGGCTGCTAGAATTTCAGGCATTACGCCTTCCACGATTTCGCTATTGTTGGTGTATTTGAAACGACGAGGCGCGCGTTTATTGCAGGAAGAATCCAATGCCGCTGCCTAACATTTTTCGACAGGGTATTGCCGATTTGTCGTTGACGATTGACGACCAATCGCAGCAAAAAATGCTGGATTATTTGGCATTGCTGCATAAATGGAACAAAACCTATAACTTGACTGCTATTCGCCAACCGGAACAAATGGTGATTAATCATTTGTTGGATAGTTTGGCTGTTTTGCCATATTTGTGGCAAGGAAAATGGTTGGATGTTGGTTGTGGTGCGGGACTGCCCGGCTTGGTGCTAGCGACGGTTAAACCGGAGTGGGCATTTACTTTGATTGACAGCAACAGTAAAAAAACCAGCTTCGTAGCGCAAGCTATTATCGAGCTGGGTTTGAAAAATGCTCAGGTGATATGCGGTCGGGTTGAGGATCTTCCAGCCAGCATAAAATATGATGGCATCATTTCTAGGGCGTTTTCGGATACTCAAGATTTCATCATGAAAACGCGCCATTTGCTGGTGGCTGGTGGTGGTTGGGCGGCGATGAAAGGGCTGCCGGAAGATGAGCTAATGCGATTACCGGTTGGCATTTCGGTTGAATCTATTCACACGTTGAAAGTGCCAAATTTGCTGGCGGCAAGAAGTTTAGTGGTGTTGAGGGAAAGTTTATGAGCAAAATACTTGCAATAACAAATCAAAAAGGCGGGGTGGGGAAAACCACGACCACGGTAAATTTGGCGGCGAGTTTGGCGGCAGCTAAGCAACGTGTTTTGTTGATCGATCTGGATCCTCAAGGAAATGCCACGATGGGTAGTGGGGTTGATAAAGGGGCACTGGCCTCGTCAATTTATGAGGTGCTGCTCGGTCAAAAAAGCGTCAAGGAAGTGCGGGTGACGGTCGCTCCAGGAAAATATGATGTGTTGCCATCAAACAGAGAGTTGGCTGGCGCGGAAATCGAGCTGATCGAAATTGAGCGGCGTGAAACTCGTTTGAAAGAGGCGCTGGAAGCGGTGGCAGATGAATATGATTACATCTTGATTGATTGTCCGCCGGCGCTAAATTTACTGACCTTAAATGGTTTGTGTGCGGCGCAGTCAGTGATGATCCCGATGCAATGTGAATATTATGCGCTAGAAGGATTGAGCGATTTAGTAAATACCATTCGTCGGGTCCGTTCTAGTTTAAATCAGCAGTTAGAAATTGAAGGGTTGTTGCGGACGATGTTTGATCCGCGTAATAGTTTGGCGCAGCAAGTCAGCGATCAGTTGCAACAACATTTTGGAAATAAGGTTTATCGTACGGTGATTCCGCGTAACGTTCGGTTAGCGGAGGCGCCAAGTTATGGTTTGCCGGTATTACATCATGACGCAAGTTCAAAAGGCGCCAAGGCTTACCTCGCTTTGGCGGGTGAGTTCCTGAATAATGCCGCTGAAAAAGCAGGCAAAATAAGCAAGGAAGAAAATGGCAAAGCCAAATAAAGGGTTGGGACGTGGTTTAGATGCGCTAATGCTGGCCGGTAGAAGTGAAAAAGACGATGTGCTTCGAGATTTAAGCGTGACGTTGCTTAAACCGGGCAAATATCAACCGCGCTCACAAATGGACGAGGAATCGTTGAAAGAATTGGCTGCGTCGATCAGGGTGCAAGGCGTGATGCAACCCATTTTGGTGCGGCAATTACCTGACGATAGTTTTGAAATTATTGCAGGTGAGCGTCGTTGGCGAGCAGCGCAATTGGCCGGTTTAAATCACGTGCCAGTTTTGGTACGAAGCGTGGCGGATAACGCAGCTTTAGCGATGGCGCTGATTGAAAATATTCAGCGCGAAAATTTAAATCCATTGGAAGAGGCGGTCGGCATCCAACGATTGATCGATGAGTTTGATATGACGCATCAATTGGCGGCTGACGCGGTTGGGCGTTCGAGAAGCGCTGCGACTAACTTGTTGCGCTTGTTGAAATTACCGCCGGTTGTGCAATCAATGTTGATGGCGGGAAAATTAGATATGGGTCACGCCAGGGCATTATTACCACTAGATTCTGCCCAGCAGATACTGTTAGCAAATAAAATTGTGCTGGAAGATTTATCGGTAAGAGATGCGGAAAGATTGGTAAAGAACGAAAGTGAGCAATTACCAATCAACCAAAAAATAATTAAAAAAATGGACCAAGATGTGCTGAGGTTGCAAGAAAAAATGAGTGCATATTTGGGGGTTAAAGTGGTATTAAAGACCAATGCTAAAAAAGGCGGTTCGCTCACGATACAATATTTGAGTAATGAGCATTTGGATGAGCTTGGCATTCGGTTGTTGGGCGATCAGTGGTTGGGATAAGTGCACAAAGTAATAAATGCTTGACGAGCAGCAAAGGAATGTTAGAGAATGTGCGCAAATAAAGGCCTGCCAATTTATAAAAGGTCGTAAAGGTGGCAGGATGACAAATAAAATAATAAAAAGTCGAGCTTTCAGCGAAGCGACAAAATGGCAATTAATAATAACCGCAAGTTTGACGCTAATTTCCCTGTCTATTGCGGGAATTAATGCAGCGTTGTCTGCATTAATCGGCGGTCTGTCGGTAATTGTTGGTAGTTATGTCGGAATGAAAATAGCGCAAGGTGGTAGGTCGAATGTTGCGGCTAGCGTACTGATCGTATTGTTGAAAGCAGAAGCAATTAAAATAGTTATGGTGACGTTGTTGCTGTTTCTCGTTTTTAAGTTTTACCAGGGATTGGTTCCATTGTCTCTGATTGGGGGGTTGGCGGGTTCTGCGTTGGCATCTGGCGCGGGGTTGCGATCTGTTGATAACGAAAAAAATTAAGGTCTGGGATGTCTACTGAACACACACTGACGCCATCAAGTTACATCGAGCATCATTTAACCTTTGGCGTAAAGCAAGTTGCTGAAGGAAATTTCTGGTCTATAAACTACGACACACTGGTTGTTTCTGGCTTGTTGGGTTTGGTTATTTTTGGATTGCTGTGGTTGGTTGTTCGGGGCGCCACGGCCGGTGTACCAACTAAACGCCAAGCGTTTGTAGAATTGTTGGTCGAATTTGTCGATAGCCAAGTAAAAGGTATTTTCCACGGTGATCGTAATGCCTTTGTTGCACCAGCAGCGCTGACGGTGTTCGTTTGGGTGTTGGCGATGAATGCAATGGACTTCCTGCCGGCAGATATCATGGCTTGGGTTTATTTAAATGTGTTTGGTCTAGAACATTTCCGTGCAGTTCCCACTTCAGATATAAATGCAACCTTCGCACTAGCTTTGGCAGTGTGGTTCCTGATGATATTTTTCAGTATTAAAGTTAAAGGTTTGGGTGGCTGGATACATGAATTGTTCTGCTCACCATTTGGTGCGCATCCGCTTGTGTGGCCGGCCAACTTCTTGTTTAACTTGATCGAGTATGTGTCTAAACCGCTTTCGCATTCTTTGCGTTTGTTTGGCAATATGTACGCGGGCGAAATTATTTTCCTGTTGTTGGGTATGTGGGCGGCAACTGGTGTTGCGGGGACAATATTTGGGGCATTGCTTGGCGCAGGTTGGGCAATATTCCATATTTTAATCGTGGTGTTGCAGGCGTTCATCTTTATGATGTTGACGGTTGTGTATATTGCGATGGCGCATGAGAGCCACTAAAAATTTTTAAAATTTATTCAACCTAGTAAATCGAAAGGAAGCAAAGATGGAAAATTCAGTTCAGTTTTTGGCGATGGTTCAAGCGTATACCGGTATTGGTATTGGTCTGATCATTGGTTTGGGTGCTGCTGGCGCTTGTATCGGTATTGGTATTATGTGTGCTAGCTTCTTGGATGGCGCTGCTCGTCAACCAGAATTGATTCCAACCTTGCAAGGTAAAGTTTTCCTGTTGTTGGGTTTGATCGATGCGTCATTCATTATCGGTGTTGGTTTGGCAATGATGTTTGCATTTGCTAACCCACTTCTTGCTGTCATCAAGTAATCAATTGGCGGCTAAACACTGGCCAGCGTAAGGAATCTAGATGAACATTAATTTGACACTGTTTGCACAAGCCTTGTCATTCGCAGTTTTGATTTGGTTTACTGTCAAATTCGTTTGGCCGCCTTTGTTGGCGGCAATCGAATCACGGCAGAAAACGATTGCGGATGGCTTGGCTGATGCGGAGCATGCTAAACGTGATCTTGAGCTGGCCGCTAAGCGTTCCGCCGAAATATTGCGTGAAGCTAAAGGTAAGGCCGGTGAAATTATTGGTAGCGCAGAAAAGCGTTATACCGAGATGGTAGAAGAAGCCAAGATGCAGGCAAAAGTTGAAGGCGAGCGAATTATCGCTGGCGCTAAAGCTGAAATAGACCAAGAGGTCTTCAAGGCTAAAGAGCAGCTACGTTCGCAAGTGTCAGCAATTGCGCTTGAAGGTGCGGCGAAAATATTGGGTCGTGAAATTGATGCTAAAGCGCACAACGACTTGCTCGATAAACTAGTGGCGAAGATCTAATCATGGCTGAAATCATTACCGCAGCAAGACCGTACGCTCAAGCGGCATTCGAAGTTGCACAAAAGCAATCTGACTTGCAGGGTTGGTTAGAGATGTTGCGGGCGATTTCAGAGGTTATTTCTCAGTCTGAATTAAATGCACTAATTAAAAATCCACGCGTTCAGAAAAATCAACTGGAAGGGCTGTTGCTGGAGTTGCTTGGTAAGCAAGCAACGCTCACGCAGCAAAACTTCCTAAAGATTCTTGTTGAAAATCAGCGTCTAATAATGTTGCCGGAAATAACTTTGATTTTTGAAACATTAAAATCTGAGGCAGAAAAAACATTAAATGTGCAGGTTGACTCAGCGTTTGAGGTTACGGAAGAGCAGCAGCAAAGCTTAATTCAGTCCTTGAAGAAGCGTTTGGGTAAAGAGATCAAGCTGGAATGTAAGATAAATAAAAGCTTGCTGGGTGGCGTTGTTATTCGTGCTGGAGACAAGGTAATCGACGGTTCTGCGACAGCACGACTCAGAGAATTGTCCACCGCATTGGCCTG
>Ga0114977_10002486_pt1 | contig 11844 bp, 8 predicted proteins | sample S_130805_MF_Meta_FD_87026 | JGI IMG/M metagenome (GOLD analysis project Ga0114977, IMG submission 87026) | Freshwater microbial communities from Lake Simoncouche, Canada to study carbon cycling - S_130805_MF_MetaG | ecosystem: Environmental > Aquatic > Freshwater > Lake | place: Lake...
AATATATGGTGATATGTTTGAACAATCTGAAAAAGGTAAATTTGATGCTCTATTTGATAAATGTAAAGCAACAGATAATGTTAACTTTAGAGGATATGGTTTAAATGAACAAATAAGACAAGCATTAGATGATACTCATATTTATGTGTATCCATCAATCTTTGAAGAAACTTCATGTCTTGCAGTAATAGAAGCTATGTCAGCAGGATGTCATGTAGTGACTACTAATTATGGAGCTTTACCTGAAACTTGTGGTGAATTTGCAACAATGATTGAATTTGATTCAAGTGTGAATAATTTAATTGAAAGGTATGCAGATACATTAAACTCTGTACTAGACAACTATAAAAATAATCTTTATAAAGAAGATCTTGAATTACAGATAAAGTATTATGAGAAATATTACTCTTGGAATACAAGAATAGAAGAATGGAAAAACTTTTTAAATTATGTCAGAAATAAAAAAGAAACAAATTAAATTATTCATAGCAACACCAGCTTTCGGTCATCAAGTTACAACTAACTATATGAATAGTGTAATGAGATTTGTATCAACAGCACATCCTAAATTACAAGTATCAACAGCAATACATTTACAATCTGGAATGGCATTAGTTACACAAGCTAGAAATAATTGTGTAGCATCTTTTATGAAATCAGATTGTACACATTTTATATTTATAGATGCTGATATTGGATTTGATCCAGAAGCAATCTATAGACTATTAGAAAAAGATGAAGATATAGTTCTTACCCCATATGCTGTTAAAGGGTTTGGTGCTAATTACGGTTTACAATTTATAGTACATTTTCCTAATAAAGAAGAAGTTAAATTAGGTAAAGATGGTTTTGTAGAGATTACTGCAGGACCTACTGGATTTATGATGATTAAGAGAGAAGCATTTGAGAAGATGAAAAAAGCATATCCTGATAAAAAAACTGTTAATAAACAATTAGTAGGTAATAAAGTAGAAGTCATGGATGAAGATTGGTATACATTCTTTGAAACAGGTGTGGATCCTGTAAATGGTTACCTAGGTGAGGATATTTGTTTTTGTAAATTATGGGTAGATATAGGCGGAAAAATATATGCCGATGCTACTACTGAATTAACTCACTTTGGGGGCCATGCTTTTAAAGGCTCATTAAGCATGATGTTTAAACCAAAACCTGTTGACCTTACGATAAAATCGTAGTAAATTAAGCCTTCCAGGACATTTGTGCCTGCATAAGATGCATGATGAGATAAAAACCATAATATCTTTATATAAACGTTTTGATAGGTATAAACGTTTTACAGATAAAAGTTTGCTATTTCACATACTTCCATCTTATCAACTAAAACAATACAAATTGCACAAACAAGGAGATGAAGTGATTGCTTTTACTAACTGGGCTTTTTTAAATGATGAAGCTGAAAAACGCTTTCTTTCAACAACTTTCTTAAAACCATTAGATTGGAATAGCGGCAATAACGTATGGCACATGGATACCATTTGTGTTAAAAATATTAAAAAAGTTATGTCTTGGACTAAAGAATATTTTAGAAAAATTTTAAAAGTAGATCAACCTCTTAATTGGGTACGTATATCCAATGATGGAGTTATTTATAGAAAATCACAAAAATTTAAAAGGGAGTTTCATAATTAAATGGGTACAGGTGTTGAATATTTAGCAGCAGAAGAATTACTTGGAGCAGAGATATTAGGTGGTGCTGAGTTATTAGGTGGTGCAGAAGCATTAGGTGGTTCAGCAGTTTTAGGAGATTTTGCAGGAACAAGTTTAGCAGGTGATATAGGAGGAAGTCTTGGACTCGGAGGATTTGGAGGAGGGTACGGAGGACTTGGAGCATTTGAAGGACTTGGAGGAATTGGAGGATTTGGAGTTGGACTTGGAGATTATGGACTTGGAAGTTTGGCTAGTTCTTTTGGAGGATATGCAGATGGTCTTGGCGGAGTTGGTATTACCGATGCAACAGGAGTACAAAATCTTTCTAATGTTATGGGACCAACAGGTGGTTTAAATAATCCACTAGGTTATGGAAATGCTTTATCATCTCCATCAGGAATTTATGCTACTCAACCAGGACAATTTGTAAATAATCTTCAAGGAATTCAAAATCTACAAGGAGTTGGTGCTAATTTAATAACTCCAACACAAGAAGCATTAACTCAATCTTCTTTAGCGTCTGCTGGTACAGACTATGCTTCTATACCAATGACACAATCACAAGTTGCAGCAACAAATGCTTTTAATGCTAATGTTCCATATACAGGTGGTGAGGCTATGTATTCAGATTATACATCTTTACCAATGACTCAATCACAAGTTGCAGCAACAAATGCTTTTAATGCTAATGTTCCATATACAGGTGGAGCAGATGAATTAACTTATAAATACAATCCTGATAATGTAGGTAAAACTACTGGACAATTAGGAAGAGATGCAACAGATTTAGAACGTTCATTAGTGACAGGTAGTGGAGATGTTGGTCCAGGAAGATCAACAAAAGAATTACTATCTACTTATGGTAGACAACCAGGAACAGCACCTGGGTTTTTAGATAATTTAAAAACTATTGCAAGTTTTGATAGTGGTGTGGATTTAGATACTAGATTAGAAGCTTTAAGTAATGTTGGCTCTAAGGCATTCAATACAGTTTTTCTTAATAAAAACGGAGATTTAAATATGCCTGCTGCATTTGCTGCATTATCTTTATATCCAACTTATGCTGCAGCAAAAGCAAAAGCAGGTGAAATAGGTGTTCCTTTTAGTGAATCAGATTACCAAGCTGGTAAAATTGCACCTAGTAGACAAAAATACGCTGCAATGGCTCCTAAATCTGCTTTTGGAATAACAACAGCAGCTAATGGTGGAAGAATTAAATTTGGAGCTGGTGGAATGAGTGACAACAGGATTTCTCAATTAATACAATTATTAAGAGATGCTGATGCAAAAGGGGATCAAGATATGGTGGATCAAATTAAATTAGATTTATATAGAGAAACTAGAAAAGCTACTGGTGGAAGAGTTGGTTATGGTGATGGTAAATTAGTATTAGAAGAAGGACCAGCAAATAAAGCTACAAGATTACAAATGGAAAAAGCAGCAAAAGAAGCTCAAAAAAGATATGCTGATATGAAAGCTAAAGAAAAATTAATGGATAGAAACTATAATGAACAATCAATGTATGATTGGAAGAAGAGTCAAAAAGAATTATTTGATGCTGCGCCAGAAGAAGGGTATCCGTCTTTACCTGAACCAACAGCACCTATGCAAGAAGAAGGTGTATTAAGTATTAGATTAACACCTACTCAGAAAAAAGCTAAAGGTGGACGAGCTGGTTATGCAGATGGAGCAGGTCCTATTCCACTTGGATTAGTAGACTACAGAGGTACTCCTTGGGAAAATTCTTTTAAAGCAGTAACACAACCAATTGAAAGAAAAATAGGATTATTTTCAAATCCAGATGGAAGTTATCCTGGTGAAAATATGACAAATCCTATTCAAGCATTACCAAGACCGGGACAATATGACACAAGCGGTGATGGAATGGAATCTTTAATTAAACAAATTATAAAACAACCTTATGTTCCAACTAATCGTCCAGTAAATGATCTTTATCAATATTATTTAAATCAAGAAAATGATGAAGATAAAAGAAAACAAATTATGGGTAGGGTTAATCCTTTATTTGGTATTAAAAAAGCACATGGTGGAATGATGAATCATCCTATTAGAAGATTAGAAGGTGGTATTTCTGAATTAGATTTAAGAGCAAAAGGTGGTTTTATACCAATAGGAGTTAAAGAAAAGGCAGATGACGTTCCTGCTATGTTAAGTAAAAATGAGTTCGTATTTACTGCAGATGCTGTTAGAAATGCAGGTGGTGGAAGTATTAACAAAGGTGCCCAAAAGATGTATAAGCTAATGAAGTCTTTGGAAAATAAAAAAGTTAACAGAAAAGCAAATTAAATGGCAGATACAACAACAACCACGATAGCACGACCAGCCCCGTATATAGAAGCAGCGGGTCAAAATTTATTAGACATAACTACAGGTCTTGCGGGCCAACCAATAGATACTTCAAAATTTGCTCCACAAATAGCTGGACAAAATATATTTTCACAACAAGCTCAACAGCAAGCAGCAACTCAAGCAGGTCTTGGTTCATTAACATTTGATCCAACTACAGGAGCAGCTACAGGGATGGGTCAAGGAACTGGTATTGCTGGTTATCAACCTTTTTTAAATCAAGCACAAGCATATTCAGGACCTCAGGCATACCAACAATTTATGTCTCCTTATCAACAAGATGTTATTGATACAACTTTACAACAATTTGATATTCAAGCGCAAAAAGGATTACAACCATTACAAGCTAATGCTGTTGGCGCTGGAGCATTTGGTGGAGCAAGACAAGGAATTCAACAAGCTGAATATCAATCATCAAGTGATTTAAATAGAGCTTTACTACAAGCACAATTACGAAATCAAGGATTTGGACAAGCACAAGGTCAAGCTAATATTGCATTTGGTCAACAACAAGGATTAGCTTCATTACAACCTTCATTAGCTCAATCTTCAATTCAACAATTAGGTGGAATAGGAACTACAAACCTTGCATACCAACAAGCAATTTTAGATGCTCAAAGACAAGCTGCACAAACATCTGCTTACGAACCATATCAAAGAGCTCAGTTTTTACAAAACTCTATTGGTGCATTAACATCTGGTTATCCTCAAACTAGTAGTGTGACAGGTCCTCAACCAGCAACAACTAGTCCATTAGCCACGGCTCTTTCTGGTGCTGCCACTATTTATGGATTAGGCAGTTTATTTGGTGGTAGATAAATATGAATAGAACTTTAAAAAGACCCATGTTTCGAATAGGTGGTCAAGTGAACCAAGGATCAGGGATCATGTCTCATGTTGAACCTAAAAATTATATGACTGGTGGAAGAGTTATGGCTGCTGGTGGTTACGATCCAAGAGGAACTTATTTTGGTTACGGAGCTGACCCTAGAGGAACTTATTTTGGTCCTAGTTCAACTGCACCATTTTCAGAAACTCCAGGTATGTTTGATCCTTATGCAACAACAGGAGCTGCAACAGAAACGGAAAAAGTTTCAGCATTTGAAAATTCATATGAAAAAGCAAGACAAAAAAGAATACAAGATTTAGAAAAAATACGTAAATATGGACCAAAAGCTGTTGCAGCAGCTGAAACAGCAGCTGGAACTGCTGCAGGTTATACTGGTATATTAGGACCGGCTGTTGCTGGTCTTGGTTTAGGATATGGTAAAAGAAGATTAACAGATTATTTAATATCAGATATTGAGAAAAGAAAAGCTAATATTGATGGTACAAAACCAGCTAACTACAAAGAAACTACTCCTACTGGAAGTTTATTAGCATATAAAAATTTAACTTCTCCAGGAACAATAACTACTGCAATAAATGAAAACGGAGATTTAGTAGATAGATCAACAGGTGAGTTATTGGATAGAGAACCAGGTAATACTGATAAACCTCCTGTTCAACCTAAACCAGCAGCTAAAGATCCAAAACAACAAATAAGAGAAGAAGCTGATTTTATTAGAGATTTAATTAAAGATGAAGATACAACGACAGCAGAAGCTGCTTTTGTTTTGGCTAGAGCATTGGCTACTCCTGGTGGAATAGGTGAAAAAGTAAAAGCTGCAAATGAATTATTAATTCCTATGGCTAAAGATAAATCTAAAACTAAAAAAGACATTACATTAGAAGCGTATAAATCTTACAAAGAAAAACAACTTGAAGAAATAAAAGCTGGAAAATTAAGTGATTGGGGTAAAGCATCAAGAGAAGCTGCTGAAAATGCAAAACTTGCTGGAGATACAAGACCCATCGCAGAAATTATTAAAGAATATAATGATTTAAAATTTGGTGATGAAAAATATACGGATAAAATAATTGCTGCATCAAAAATGAATGATCTTTCTATTATTGTTGGAAAAGTAAAATCTATTAGAGAGGTTGAAGATAGAATTGAAAATAAGGAAAAAATAGATAAAGCAGATAAAATACTTTATGAAAAAAACAAAAAAGAAGTAGAAAGATTTAAATTAGACAATCCAGAAATATTTAAAAAATATTTTGGAGCAAAAGCTGATGGTGGAAGAATTGGATTTGCATATGGATCACCAGAACCAGAACAACCACAGATTAAAAGCACAACTTTAAATGAAGGTGGTGATGAAACACAATTAAAACCTGTAGTAAAATTAAGTTACCAAGAATTAAGAACAAGATTACCAAAAGAAATTTCTGATAATATAGTTTTATTACTTTCTAATAGTGATCAAGCTTTACAAGAGTTTGCTTATATTACAACTCAACAAGATATTAATGAATTTAATGCTAAATACGGAGTAAATCTAGTATTGCCTTCTAATAAATAAGGGAGGAACATGGCAACTTCATTTGAAGAACTACAAGCGCTAGCTGAAAGTTTAAGATCAGTAACAAGTGATGAAACAGAAAAAGCTCGTGCTTCTCCATCAGCCGTTGAATATGCTGTAGATATAGCTAAGGCACCTTTTAAAGGTTTAAGTAGAGCTGTTCAAGGTTTGTTAGAATTAGGAGCTCTTCCCATAGATTACGTAGGAAATACAAATTTAATTAAACATATTGATGATGTTTTTGAAAAAATAACTCCAGAGACTCATACAGGTGTTGGAGAACTTGTATCTACATTTACTCAATTTGGATTACCCCTTGGTGTGGTTACAAAATTAGCTGGTGGTATTAAAGTATTAAATAATGCAACAAGAATTAGAAAATTATCTTCTTTAGAATCTCCTTTAGATAAAGCTGGAGAATTAATCAGAAGAATGGGTTATTATGGAGCTATTGGAGGAGCTTCTGATATTATTGCTTCTGTTCCAGAAAGAGATCAAACTCTTACTGAATCTTTTGGTTTAACAGATAAAACGGATGTTACAGAATTATCTGGGTCAGAAAGAGCTGCTGAAACATTAAAATCAAAATTAAAATTTGGAGCAGAAGGTACTGTTATCGGTGGTGCTATACCTTTGCTACCTACTGCAGCTAATTTAGGATATAGATATGGACTGGTTCCTGCCGCAAAAGGAGTAGTATTAGCAGGAGAAACTATTCTAAGACCTTTAAATTATACTGTAATAAATCCTTTGACTCAATTAATAGCAGGAGTTGAAAGCAAAGGTATTATTCCAAAATTAATGACATCTACTAGTGAGTTGGTTGAAAAGGGATATGATAAAGTAGCAAGTAAATTAGGAATACCTCCCGTTGATCAATGGAAAAATTACACTACAAAAGGATCTATAAGTGAATATGTAATTAACAGACTTAATTATATAAAAGAAGGTTTTAGTTCACCTGGAGTTCTTGGCAAAGAAATTTCTACTGAGAAATCTAAGTTAAAATCAACATTAGCAGCTAAAGGCCTTGATGCAAATAGATTAGATTTAGAAATGCAAAGTAAATTGGAACAATTGATTACTAATGGTGAAACTAAATTTTTTAAAGAAGAAAAAACATTATATGAATTACAAAGTCAAAACAATACAATTTTTAATTATATTAAAACTCCTGGAGAAAAAGCTAATGTAATTTTAAAAACATTGGATAAAGATATTCAACCTTTGGCAAAAGAAATGAAAGAAATTTTAAAAAAGAGTAATATAGAATTTGGAGAAGCTTTAGTAAAAGAAGGAGGAGATTCTTTTATACCTTTAGCACAAGAATTTATTCAAAGAGCGGATAGTGCAACAAAACAAAGATTTGCTGCATTTAATAATAAAAATTATCAATATCCTGTTGAAGCTAATGAAAAAGCTATAAAATTTATGGAAGAAAGAGTTAGGACAGAAAAAACTTTTATGAATGCTGCTATGGGAAAAGCTGAAATTAAAAAAATACCTTTGGATCAAGCAGTAAGAGAACAAGCTATAGATCAATTAGATAAATTAAAAAAACAATTAATTGATTCAGATAAAACTCCAGAATATTTTTTTAGTGCTATATCTAATTCTTTTAAAATAAAAAAACCTATAATAACAGATTTAAGACCAGGAGAAACTTTTCCAGATGTAATTAAAAATTTATTTGATGCTCCTCAAACATTAACAAAAGATGGAAAAATAATTCCTATTACAAATTATAAAACAGCTGTTCTTGATACAGTAGTTCAACAAGCTAAAACTATACATGAAAAAAGATTTTTTGATGATACAGCAAGACTTGGATTAGAAAATGGATATATATTTAGAAGTCCAGAAGAAGCTTTAGCAAAACTTGAAATTAAAGGAGTGCCAAAAGACGTAAGAATTAATTTTGCTAATAGTTTAAGAAGAATATCGGCAAGTGGTGAACGTAAAGCAGCTGATTTAAGTAGTTTTGCAACTGATCAAAGTATTTTATTTAAAGAACCACATTATGCAACTCCTGAATTTGCAAATGCTTTATTAGATATAAATAAAAATACTAATAGTTTATTTGATAATCCAATTATTAAAGGATTAATGGCAGCTAAAGCTGGAGCTCAAGTAACTAAAACAATACTTTCTCCTCAAGGACAAGTAAGAAACTTTACTGGAGGAGGTTTGTATGTATTTGGTAATGGATTATTAGGTGGAAGAGTAAGCATGAAGGATGCTGCAAAAGAAATAATGACTGATCTTTTTAATTATACTTCAAAAAATCCAGAAGAAATTGAAGCTATGATTGCAAGTGATATAAAAAGAGGAATATCTAAAGATGCTAAAGGTGTAATAAATTATTTAAGTGACGCAAAAAAATACGGAGTTATAGATCAAAACGTTATAATTAATGAATTAGGTCAAGTTATGACTGATTTTTCAAAAAGAGGAATGAATTTTGATTCTGTTATGAATAATAAATTTATGAAACAACTTGCAAATATATATCAAGGTAGTGATAACTTTTGTAAAGTGTTTGCTGATAAATTTTATACTTCAGCATTAAGACCTACAGTAAATAATTTAGACGATGTAGCTGATTGGTTTCAAACCATAGCAAAACAAAAATTTAACCCTAATGATTTATCTACAGGTTTAAAAAAAGATTTAGAACAAGGATTAAGAGAGATGTCCGCTTATTTAACAACTAATACAATACCTACTTATAGTAAACTTCCAGAGTTTATAAAAAATTCAAGAAATATTCCTTTTGGTAACTTTGTTGCTTATCCAGCAGAAATTTTAAGGACACAAGCAAATATGTTAACTATAGGAGCAAGAGAACTTACTAGTAATAATCCTTTAATAAGACAGATGGGGGCTAAAAGATTAATAGGATCTGCTGCAACATTAGGTGGTGTAAGTACAGCATTTTTAAAAACATCAGAATATTTTACAAATATTAGTGAAGATAAAAGAGATGCATTCCAAAGAAATTTTGCCGCTGATTATGAAAAAAACTCAGTGTTAGTTCCTTTAACATCTTCTGATAGTAAAGGTAATTTTAAATATTTTAATTTTTCTTACACTAATCCCTATAACACAATTGTTCAACCTGTAAATGCTATTTTAAAAGCATATGGTGATGGAACATTAAAAAAAGATAGTGTTGGTACTATAGTTAAAAATTCTTTATTTGGAACTATGGAAAGACCAGGAGCTATATATGAATTATTTTCTCCTTTCTTTACAGAATCTATTGGATTAGAAACATTAGCTGATGTTGTTTATAGAGATGGTAGAACAAAAAGTGGTAGTTATGTTTATTATCCTCAAGATGATGATTTAACTAAATTATCTAAAGGTTTGGGTCACTTTTTTTCAACATTAGAACCAGGAGCTTCTTCCTCAGTAAGAAAAATTTGGGAAGGTGCCACAGGTAAATTTACTCAAGCCGGTACAATAAGGGACCCTGGAACTGAGGCTTTAGCTTTATTTGCTGGAGTTAGAATTCAAGAGGCTAAACCTATAGCAAGTATGCCTTTTATATTAACTTCATATAGCAAAGATAGAGAAAATGTAGGTATTAAATTTTCTTCTGTGGCCTATGCTCCAATATCTACTCAAGAACAAAGGATAAAAGCTTTTAGAGATTTTTTTGTAGAATCATATGATTCTCAAACTAAAATGTATCAAACATTAAAAGATGCTCAAAAATTAGGTATAGATGAATCTGAATTAAAAAATATATTAGATAAACGTTTAAAAAATAAAACAGATGTTAATAATTTAATGAATGGAGTATTTAAAACACCTAATTTTAGTGAAGATAGATTTAAAGCTTTGATTGATAGATTATCTTTAGAAAGCCCTGTTAAAGCTGCTAAATTAGAATCACAAATAGAAAATGTAAAAGATGTTTTTAGAGATTTAAAAGGTAATTTTATTGGATCAGAATTAGGTTTATCAAAAGAAAATTTTTCAAATAGAATTGATAGAGTATTAACACCTCCAGTTAGAAGAGTAAGACCTTCTGGACCAACTCCAGTAATGGATTTATCTTCTACTTTTGCACCTACATCTAGTTATTTAGGAAATACGTCTGCTACTACTTATGTTAATACTCCAGCACCTACAGTAATAAATTCAACAAATCAAAACGCATCAAAAACAACACCAGAAGAACTTAGAAGCGTTTTTGGAAAATATAAATCAGGTGGGAAAGTAACATCAGCTTTCTTTAGGAGATAATTATGGAAGGACTTGGATCACTTTTAAATAGTTTATTAGCAAGACAAGTAGGAATGAGTATACACGGAGATCCCTTTAAAAATTCCATGGATCCTTATGGAATATTAAATACACCACAAGCACAACAGGTATATGGTCCAATGCCCATGGAACAAGCACCTTTAAATATTCCTTTAGAAGGATCAGCAGAAGAATTACCTCAAGGATATAGATATCCTGATGTTAAAGAAGAATATTTTAGAAAAAACTATATGGCTAATCAGTTAGAACCAACAAGAGCTCAAGTACCACCTATACAAATAGGTAATTTACAGTTCACGCCCAATGCTAATTATTCAATGACTGAAGGATCTTATGGGGTACCTGGATTAAAATCTAAAATAGCCAATAGTTATTTTGGTGGAAACGTTAACTATCCATTTGGAGATACTGGTTTTTCATTTCAAGGTGCTTATGGAAAATCTAGAACTAATGAAAACCAACAATACAGAGATTATCCTTCTCAAAATTATACAAACACTTCATCACAATTTGACACGGGTTTACGATATGATAGACAGTTTGAACCTGGTGAAGGGTTAAATTCTTTATTTAAATAATCATGGCAAACGGAAAAGAACCTAAAACAACTGGAGAACATATAATAGCTCTTTACGGGCATATTACCGGTATGAAAAGAGACATGAGACAGTTAAAAGAAGAATCTTGTCGCAATCATTCTAAATTTGATAAAAAGTTTGAACAGTTGACTTGGTGGATCATCGGAGGACTTGGTTCTACTATAGCAATTCTAATTGGAATAGCTTTGAATTTATTAAAATAATTTCTTGCATATAGGTTAAAAAAACTATATTAGGCGATCATGAATAATAAATTACTTGTGCATAAGCACTTAATTGTTCGAGCAGAAGCTAAAAATCCTCCAATGGATGAAACTATTCTTACAGAATGGTTTAAGAAATTTATAGATGAAATAGGTATGAAAGTTATGATGGGACCATACGTTAAGTATTCTCATATGATTGGGAATCGTGGTATTACCGGAGCTGCTATTATAGAAACATCTCACATAGTAATGCACGTTTGGGACGAACCTGACCCCGCCTTATTACAATTTGACGTTTACTCCTGCGGCGAATTTGATCCT
>Ga0114977_10002492_pt1 | contig 11824 bp, 12 predicted proteins | sample S_130805_MF_Meta_FD_87026 | JGI IMG/M metagenome (GOLD analysis project Ga0114977, IMG submission 87026) | Freshwater microbial communities from Lake Simoncouche, Canada to study carbon cycling - S_130805_MF_MetaG | ecosystem: Environmental > Aquatic > Freshwater > Lake | place: Lake...
CATCAAGTATTATTATGCCTTAAAAGGTTTTATAATTTCTATAAAATGTCCCGCGTCTTACTAAGGTGTCGGGACATTTTTATTATCTTTAGTTATGGGATTACAATCATTAGAAGTAGCCGATCGTTTATTAAGATATGTGCAAGTGGATACGCAGAGCGATCCTTATTCCGACAGCTTCCCCTCTACTGCAAAACAAAAAAATCTTTCTAAAATTTTAGTGGATGAATTGTTGGCCATGGGGGTGCAAGATGCACAGATGGATCAGTATGGGTATGTGATGGCCTCTATCCCTGCCACGCATCAAAGAAAAGTGCCTGTAGTTTGTTTTTGCGCGCATGTAGACACAGCGCCCGATTGCAGTGGCACTAATGTCAAACCCATTTTGCATGAAAATTATAATGGAGCACCCATTATTTTACCAGACGACCCTACACAAATAATTACAAAAGCTGCTTATCCTTATTTAAAGAATTTTATCGGTAAGTCTATTATTACTGCTTCCGGAAAAACTTTATTAGGTTCGGATGATAAAGCGGGCGTGGCTATTATCATGGAAATGGCTAGTTATTTAATGAAAAATAAAAACATTGAACATGGGTGCATTAAAATTTTATTTACACCTGATGAAGAAGTAGGCCGTGGTACCGAACATTTAGATCTGAAAAAATTAGGTGCCGATTTTGGCTATACTTTAGACGGAGGGGAACTTGCCTGTTTTGAAATGGAAACTTTTAGCGCCGATGGTTTAATTTTAGATATCCAAGGAGTGATCGCACATCCTGGAGCTGCCAAAGGCGTAATGCAAAACGCCATTAAAATTGCCTCCGCCATTGTTGCAGCTTTGCCTAAGAATGAATGGAGCCCTGAACATACTCAAGGACGTTCTGGTTTTGTACATCCGAATCAAATTACTGGAGGGGCAGAAACTGCGCGTATTGAATTTTTAGTGCGTGATTTTGATACGACTCAATTGAAAGTGCATGCAGAAAGATTATATACGCTAGCAAAAGAGGTGATTGCTTCAAATCCAGATTTTTCAAAAGCTATAGTAAAAATGGAAATTAAGGAGCAGTATCGAAATATGAGAGAAGTAATTGATCAACATCCTGTCATTGTTGAAAAAGCTTTAGAAGCCTATAAATTAGTAGGTTTAACCCCCATTGTCACACCCATAAGAGGCGGTACGGATGGTAGTCGTATGAGTTTTATGGGCCTACCCACTCCTAATATATTTACTGGCATGCAGGCCATTCACAGCAAACACGAATGGATAGGGGTTGCGGACATGGAAAAATCAGTGGAAGTATTGGTTAAATTGGTGGAAATAATATAGGCCATTGATAGTTATTCACATGTTTTTATATTTAGACAAAACCGATTAACTTTAAAAAATAAATTTAACGCTATGTTGTTTTTACTACAGGTTGCAGAAGATAAAATATCATTATTGAGTTTATTACAAAAAGGGGGCTGGATCATGTATCCGTTGTACCTGCTTTTAGTAATAGCTATTTTTGTTTTTATAGAACGTGTATTGGCGATTAAAAAAGTGGGCAATATTGATCCTAAATTCATGCTTATTATCAAGGACAATATTTTATCTAGCAATATAGAAGCAGCAAAAAGTTTAGCTAAAAGCGTAGACAATCCAGTAGCTAAAATGATTGAAAAAGGAATCATTAGAATTGGAAAACCTATTGACGCCATTGAAAAAAGCATGGAAAATGTAGGTAAATTAGAAATGTATTCCATGGAGCGTAATTTAAACGTACTCTCCTTAGTGGCGGGTATAGCGCCCATGTTTGGTTTCTTAGGAACCATTATTGGAATGGTGCAATTGTTTTATGGCATTGCTTCTACAGGTGAATACACTTTGAATACCATCGCAGGTGGTATCTATACTAAAATGATTACTTCAGCAACGGGTTTAATAATTGGATTGATTGCTTATGTAGGACACAATTATATTTCAACACAGATAGATAAGGTAGCCAATAAAATGGAATCGGCCAGTGCTGATTTTTTAGATATTTTACAAGAATCCACTCATTCTTAATTTTACTACATGAATTTAAGAAAACGATTAAGAAACTCTCCCGAAGTGCACACTGGTGCATTGAATGATATTTTATTTATCTTATTGTTGTTTTTTTTAATTGTATCTACCTTGGCCAATCCCAATGTGATTAAGGTATCTAATCCAAAATCGGCTAGCGATACCAAGGCCAAACAAACCGTGGTGGTGACTATTGATAAAGAGCAGCATTTGTTTATCGGCTCCACGCCAGTGTCTATCGAAGCTTTACCTGTTGAGTTAAAAACTTTCTTAGCCAAAGAAACCGACAAGCCTTCTGTTGTTATTAATGGAGATAGCCTAGCCAAATTAGGCGTAACCATTCAAGTGATGCAAATTATAAAGTCGTTGGGGGCTACTCCCGTGGTAGCAGTGAATCCGGCACATTAGATTAATGGTCAGCTGCAATCTATTATTATTTCAAACTGGCTCTTATCATTCTGTTTTTTCCAAAACTATCTCTTCTAATTTCTGCATGAAAATTCATTTCATCTAACAATTGAAGTATGGCTTTTCCTTGATCATAATGAATTTCAAAAAATAATTGACCCTTGGGGGCTAAATATTTTTTGGCTACTTGGGCAATGGCTTTATAAAATACTAATGGATCCTCATTGGGCACAAATAAAGCAATGAGTGGTTCATAGTTTTTCACCTTTGCCTCCATATTTATTTTTTCTCTCACCGGAATATAGGGAGGGTTGCTTACCATGACATCAAAGCTATGCGCTAGTGTGGTTTCGTGAATAATGTCTTGTTCGATCCATTCAATAGTCGCGTCCAAATTAGTCGCATTTTTTTTAGCAAGTTCCAATGCATTTACACTAATGTCCATGGCAGTGACACTGCATTCGGGCAATGCTTTCTTTAAGGAGATGGCAATGCAACCAGAGCCCGTGCCAATGTCTAATAATTGCAATGGTTTGGCAATGATATGGGCATAGTCTACTACCCATTCTACCAATTCTTCTGTCTCTGGTCTTGGAATTAAAACATGTTCATTCACTATAAAATCATTGCCCATGAACCAGGCCTTGCCTAAAATGTATTGAATGGGCTTGTCATTTAATAATGCTGCAGTGTACTCGTTGAATTTATTTATTTGCGCCTCCGTCAATGGTGTATTGATCTCCACTATTTGCTGCACTCTGTTCCATCCAGTGACTTCCTCTATGAGCATGCCCAATAAACTGTTTAATTCAATGGACTCTATTTTTTTACTGAGCGATTGCTTGATCGCTAATTTAATTTCTGCTAAAGTCATACTGCAATGTTACAAATGATTACGCATTATGAACTAGCTTTGGCCTTATAATTACAAGAACTTACCTTTAAATGGATCCTGATTTTTATTATACCATTGAACAATCGGCTGTGGCTGAGTTTAAAGAAAGAGGGAGTCGTTTTTTGGCTTATTGCTACCCTGTGGATTCTATTGAAAGGGCTAAGTCCTATATCGCAGCATTAAAAAAAGAACATCCCAAGGCGGTACATTATTGTTTGGCTTATCGAATGGGCATAGATGGCAATACTTTTCGGGTAAGTGATGACGGAGAACCCTCAGGTTCGGCTGGTCGGCCCATCCTCGGCCAAATAGACAGTAAGCAATTGACCAATGTTTTAGTGGTGGTGGTAAGGTATTTTGGAGGAACTTTATTAGGCGTGCCTGGCTTAATCAATGCATATAAAACTTCTACAGCATTGGCCCTTCAATTAATCCCAATGGTGCAAAAGGCAGTAGAAATTAATTATGAATTGAATTTTGACTACCATCAAATGAATGAAGTAATGATGATTGTCAAGCAGTACAACTGCCAGGTGACCGAACAATTAGCCCAATTATTTGTTCAATTAAAAATAGGCATACCTAAGCATCGTTTGGAAGAAGTTTTGAATAAGTTTGGCGAGTTGCGTGAGGTAAGTTTGAAACGCATTGAAAAATAAAAAGCTAAATTAAAATTTGGTGCGCTAGTATTTGTAAAATCCTTCTCCAGTTTTAACACCTAATTTTCCTGCATCAACCATCTGTATCAATAAAGGACAGGGAGCATATTTGGTATCCTTAAATCCTTCTTGCATAATGCTTAAAATATTTTTACAAACATCTAAGCCAATATAATCGGCTAATTGCAAGGGTCCCATGGGATGGGCCATGCCTAATTTCATGATTTGATCAATCGTTGCAACATCACTAACCCCTTCTGACAAAGCATGGATGGCTTCGTTGATCATGGGCATTAAAATTCTGTTGGCAATAAATCCTGGAAAATCTTTTACTACACATGGAATTTTATCCAAGACCTTGGTCAAGGCTACAATGGTTTCCGTGATTTTAGGATCTGTGGCCGCACCATTGATAATTTCTACAAGTTTCATCACTGGCACTGGGTTCATAAAATGCATGCCAATAACCTTGCTTGGTCGTTGAGTGGCAGCAGCCAATTCGGCGATGGAAATAGAAGAGGTATTGCTGGCTAGAATACAAGCTGCTGGCGCATGTTGGTCGGCGGCTGAAAAAATTATTTTTTTAATAGCGCTATTTTCTGTTGCAGCTTCAATGACCAAGTCTGCTTCTTTTACACCCATTTCAATTTCAGTGAAACATTGGATGTTTTGAAGTGTACTTATTTTTTCTGCTTCGGTACTGATGCCTTTTGCAATTTGCCGATCTAAGTTTTTTGCAATAGTCGCGAGGGCTTTGTCTAAGGCGCTAGATTGGGAATCTATTAAGTTTACTTTAAACCCTTTTTGAGCCATTACATGTGCAATGCCATTACCCATGGTGCCTGCTCCAATAACTGAGATATTTTTCATGGAGCTATTATTTTCTTGTTTTGTAATCTCCTCTTTTCCAAGAATTGATAAAGGATCTCCAAGCACTTGGATTCAAAATATTCATTGGGGGCAACTGACCTGAGTAATAATATTTAGCGGCTTGTTGTGTTAAGGAGGCGCCTACGGCTTCTTTGCCATCGTAAGGCAAACTTGATAAGATGATCCTTTTCTGACTCATGCTTGTGTTTTTTCTTACTGTTTCATATAAGTCGTCATCTACTTTAGAATTAACAAAATCTCTATCAAATTGCGCACGGGTGGGTCTAGGTTTTAAAATGGTCGCAGGTAAAAAATTAGTATCATTCACCAGCAATTGTATAACACTGTATTGGTTGCCTTCTAATTTAGCAGGAATAAGAATGGTTCTATCTTTAAATCCAACACATGAAAAAGTGATATGTTCTCCTTTGTTCACTGCAATGGAAAACACCCCATCGTTATTGGTAATCGTACCTCTTCCTTTTTTCTCCACTACCACACTGGCAAAAGGGACCGCTTTTAAACTATCGGCCGTCATAATTACACCATACAATTGAACCACAGAATCTCTGTATATATCTATATCCTGAGCATGGGCTGTCTGGGTTTTTAGACCTATCAAAGCAATGGCCATAATTAAAATAAACTTTCTCATGTAGTTACAAAATTAAGTCTCCTAGTTTAAATATACGAACACAATTTTTTTGTCAAAATTGGTAGTTTTTAAGGCAAAAACCTATATTCTACCTTCTAAAACAGCAAAATAAGTACAATGAGCGTTAACTTTGCGTGGATCTATTTTATTTAACAAAAACTTTCAAAATGACCGAGGCGGAAATATTAAAAGCATTGAGTAATGTACAGGAGCCAGATTTAGGGAAAGACTTGGTGACACTCAATATGATCAAGGACTTAAAAGTGGAGGGCAATGAAGTGAGTTTTACCATCGTGCTCACCACGCCTGCTTGTCCTATGAAAGATTTGATGAAAAATGCTTGTGAAAATGCCATCAAATTACTAGTGAATAAAGCGGCCATTGTTAAAGTGGATTTTACTTCTAATACCAGTAGTTTAAGAAAGGATGAAAAAACTGTTTTAGCAAAAGTTAAAAATATCATTGCAGTAGTGAGTGGAAAAGGGGGCGTGGGTAAAAGTACTATTTCTGCAAATTTGGCCTTGGCCTTGGCAGAAGGTGGTGCCAAAGTGGGCTTGATGGACGCAGATATTTATGGGCCTAGTGTTCCTATTATGTTTGGTGTAAGAGGACAAAGACCAATGATGAAAGATGAAGAGGGCAAAGGAATTATTTTACCATTAGAAAAATTCGGCATTAAATTGATGAGCATAGGTTTGTTGGTAGATGAAAAAGATGCCGTGGTTTGGAGAGGTCCAATGGCTTCGAGTGCCATCAGACAATTCATTACTGATGTGGATTGGGGAGAATTAGATTATTTAGTGATTGATATGCCGCCAGGCACAGGTGATATTCATTTGACCATCATGCAAACTGTTCCTGTAACAGGAGTTGTGATTGTTACAACGCCACAAACAGTCGCATTGGCAGATGCTAAAAAAGCCATTGCGATGTTTGGACAAGCCAATATTCAAGTACCTGTGATTGGACTAATAGAAAACATGGCATATTTTACTCCTGCAGAATTGCCTAACAATAAATATTATTTATTTGGTAAAGAAGGTGGAAGGAATTTAGCTTCTGAATATGATTTGCCCTTTTTGGGTGAAGTGCCCTTGGTACAATCCATTAGAGAAGGAGGAGATGAAGGCGTGCCGGCCATGGTGGGAACAGAGGAAACCTCTAAAAATGCATTAAGGGCTGTCGTTTCCAATGCAGTAAGGCAAATAGCCATTAGAAATGCCAATATTCCTAAAACAGAAACCATTTCAGTTGCTTAACATGTCCACTAAAATTATCATTGCCATTGACGGCTATTCTTCTTGTGGTAAAAGTACATTAGCCAAAGCCTTAGCAGCTAAATTGGAATATGTATTTATTGACACGGGTGCCATGTACCGTGCAGTGGCACTGTATTTTTTAAGGAACAAAATTGCCTTTGATGATGATGCAGCCATCGTCGATGCTTTAAAAAAAATTACTTTAAATTTTAGTTATAACGCTACCAGTTTAAAATCTGACATGATTTTGAACAATGAAAATGTAGAAGCCGAGATTAGAGAAATGGCCGTAAGTCAAAAAGTAAGTGAAGTAGCCGCCATAGGTGCAGTAAGAGATTTTGCTGTGGCGCAGCAACAAGCCATGGGGCAAAAAAAGGGAATTGTCATGGATGGCAGAGATATTGGTACCGTGGTTTTCCCCAATGCGGAGCTTAAAATATTTGTCACCGCCGAACCAGCCATTAGAGTAGAAAGACGTTTTTTAGAATTACAAAAAACCAACCCATCAATTAGCAAAGAAGAAATTGCAGAAAATTTGCAACACCGAGATTTATTAGATACCACTAGAGAAAGAAGTCCATTGAAACAAGCAGCAGATGCTAGCGTATTGGACAATTCAAAGATGAATAGAGAAGAGCAATTTAACTTGGCCTTAGCTTGGGCTTTGGAAAAAATAAATCAAACAAAGAATTAATTTCAATTTAGGAAAGCCAATGTGCACTTGCTGCTTCAAACTCGACTTCTAATCCATAAATACTTACAATTTTTTTAATCGTCGCTTCCACTACGGTATCTGGACAGCTAGCACCACTGGTCATTAATATGGACAATGGGGTGATATCAGGTAAAAAATTAGTCACTAATTCAGACTGCTTGGTTATCCAATTGTTGCGAATAATTTGTTTTGCGTCAATAATTTTATTGGCATCATCAATAAAATAAGTGGGTAACTTATGCTCACATAGTTCCACCAAATGGGAACTGTTGCTGCTATTTTTTCCACCCATTACAATGGCTAAGTCGGCGGGCTGCTCTAGAAGGCCAATCACTGCAGATTGATTGTCATTAGTGGCATAACATAAGGTATCTCTGGTATCTGCAAAATGTTGACTTAGATTTTCTTTCCCAAATTTATTTTGAATGATATTTTTTAAATAATCAGAAATGGCCTGTGTGTCTGAAGCCAATTGAGTCGTTTGATTGATGACGCCAATTTTTTCAAAATGAATGCTTGGATCAAAAATACTATTGAATCTGTTTTTAAAAAAAACGCTAAACTCACTAAGCGGTAATTCCCCTAAAATAAACTTACCTAAGACAATGGCTTCTTTCATGTCGTTGACAATCAGGGTAGGTGTTTTGTCTGCCGCATGAGAAAAAGTAGCCCTGGTTTCTTCATGTTTGGGTTTGCCATGTATGATAATGGTAAATCCTTTTTTCGCAATTTGATCGCCTCGGTTCCAAACTTTTTCAACAAAGGGACAGGTGGTATTGTACTTTTGAATTTCTATTCCAATTTTATTGATCTTGGCTTCCAATTCCAAAGTGGTCCCAAAAGCAGGGATGATGACCACATCCTCTTTATTTAAAGTAGACAAAGGAATTATTTCATTGCCATTGGTATCTTGTAAAAACTGTACACCTTTTTTTAATAAGTCTTCATTGACTTGTGGGTTGTGAATCATTTCACTGAGCAAGAATATTCTTTTCCCTTTATTTTCTTCAATGGTTTTGTAGGCAATGTCAATGGCATTTTCTACCCCATAACAAAAACCAAAATGACGTGCCAAATAAAATTTTACTTTCCCTAAATCAATCAGGGAGGGACTAAAGTCTTTTTTTAATTTATCTTCTTCTTTCCTTTTATGCTTAATCGCAGTAATCAAATTGCTGCGATAGCCAGAAGGAACCTCAAAATGCTTCATCTTTTTACTTTTTGCGTATTACTGCTACAAAAATACATGCTTCCCTTGTTTTTACCCTATTTTTTGGGCATTCTTAGTATAATTCTACAGATACTCCCTACGACAACTTATCTTTGCGCCATGAATTACGTTTCTGTTGAAGGTTTGACCAAAAGTTATGGTATTTACCCCTTATTTAAAGGCATTAGTTTTAACATCAATGAGGGTGATCGCATTGCCTTAATTGCCAGAAATGGGGTAGGGAAAACCACGCTTTTGCGCATTTTGGCTGGAAAAGAAGTGCCAGATGCTGGAACTGCAAAAATTCACAAAGATGTTCATTTGGTTTTGTTTGAACAAGACCCTCAGTTTATTGAAACTGCCAGCATTACACAAAATTTATTCAATCAAGATCACCCCGTGATGAAAGCCATTAGCAATTATGAAATGGCCATGGAATCAGAGGATGAAAATTTGATTACTGATGCTATCATGGAAATGGAAGAGCGCAGCGCTTGGGATTTTGAATCCAAGGTAAAAACCATTTTAACACAATTAAATATTCATCATTTAGAACAGCCCGTTTCTAAATTAAGTGGGGGCCAGCGTAAACGAGTTTCCTTAGCTAAAACATTAATTCAAATTGGATTCGAGCCTAAACATGTTTTATTATTGATGGATGAGCCAACCAATCATTTGGATTTAAATATGATTGAATGGTTGGAGAATTATTTAGCACAAGAAAAAGTAACCTTATTATTGGTTTCGCATGATCGATATTTTTTAGAATCGGTGACCGATGAGATTTGGGAATTGGAAAGAGAAAATTTGTATTCTTATAAAGGTGATTATGAAAATTATTTAGAAAAAAAAGCCGCCCGAATAGAATCTGAATTGGCCAGCATTGATAAAGCAAAAAATACGTTTAGAAAAGAATTGGAATGGATGCGCAAGCAGCCCAAGGCAAGAACGACCAAGAGTAAAAGCAGACAGGATAATTTTTATGAGGTAGAGGCTAGGGCCAAGCAAAAAATCGAAGAGACCAATTTGCAATTGGATATGAAGATGACCAGGCTTGGGGGCAAAATAATAGAAGCTAAGAAAGTATACAAGTCCTACGGAGAGACCGTGGTCTTGAAAGGCTTTGATTACACCTTTAGTAAAGGAGAGCGCATTGGTATTGTGGGAAAAAACGGGGTAGGAAAAAGTACTTTTTTACAAATATTGCAAGGCATCACACAGCCGGATAGTGGAAAAATTAATGTAGGGGATACCATTGTGTTTGGTCATTTTTCCCAAGAAGGCTTGGTGTATAAAAAAGACATGCGGGTGATTGAATATTTGAAAACCTATGCAGAGAATTTTCCATTGGCAAGCGGTGGTTCCTTAAGTGCTGCGCAATTTTTAGAATTATTTTTATTTACACCAGATAAACAATACACCTACTTAAGTGCTTTGAGTGGTGGGGAGAAGAAAAGGTTGCAATTATTAACCATCTTGTTTAAGAATCCCAATTTTTTAATATTGGATGAGCCTACCAATGATTTAGACTTACCAACCTTGGCGGTCTTAGAGCAATTTTTGATAGATTTTGCTGGCTGTGTTTTATTGGTATCGCATGATCGTTACTTTATGGATAAATTGGTGGATCACTTATTTATCTTTGAAGGAGATGGCGTGATTAGAGATTATCCAGGCAATTATACGCAATTTAGAATCTTAGAGAAAAGCAAACAAAGCTATGCTTCTGTAAGTTCTGATATCACTACACATGCTTTGCCAGTCAAAGAAATAGCAGCCATTGCACCTGCAGAGAAAAAACAAACTGAGAAGGCGGCTTCTGAGAAAATGACTTACAAGGAAAAGTTGGAACTAGATACCTTAACCAAGGCCATTCCTGATTTAGAAAAGAAAAAAGAAGTTTTGTTGGGTCAGTTAAATGAACCCAATTTGGATTATAATTTAATTACCTCCATCAGTGAGGATTTATCAAAAGTGAATCTTGCTTTAGAAACGGCAGAAACTAGATGGTTAGAGTTAAGCGAGAAAGCAATTGGATAAAAAATGAGGCCTGGGGCTATTGAAAAATGAGGCCTAAGTATTTTTACAATTATTTTTATTGGCAATAAATTGTAGATGAATTAAAACTACATATTTATGAAACCAATTGAAAGACTTCATGTCTATTTACAATTCAGGACCATTTCACCCCATTCCTTTGAGAAAAGAATTGGCTTATCCAATGGGTATTTTTCCAAACAGTTAAGAAATTTAGGCTCCATTGGCTCTGACATCTTAATCAAGATAGATAATCAGTATGCAGAGCTAAACATTCTATGGATATTGACTGGTCAAGGGGAGATGCTCTCGCCTAGCTTGGATACTAATAACACTATTCCATTGATGCAAGTGGATGAGTATTTAAACAAGTATGAAGTAGAGAATAAAAAAATGAAAGTTTTGGAATCGGATTTAGAAAAGCTGAATGTGGTTTTAAAAGATAAAGACAAAATAATTTCCTTATATGAAGTGATCGCCAATAATAAACCTCTGATCAATTCTGAAAAAATTGAAGATTCAACTGGCTCCTTTGGTTAATCAAAAACTTATATAAAAAAAGGAGCTACTGGATGGGTAGCTCCTTTTTAGGATGATTTCATTTTAAAATTTATTCTGCATAAGAAGCAACAGGCTCACAAGTGCAAACTAGGTTTCTGTCGCCATGTGTATTATTTACTCTAGCTACGGTTGGCCAGAATTTATTTTGTTGCACATAATACAATGGGAAAGCAGCTTCTTGTCTAGAATAAGTATGAGTCCAATCGTTGGCGCAAATTACTTTCTGTGTATGCGGTGCATTTTTTAAGGGGTTGTCTAATTTATCTGACAAGCCTTTTTCAATCGCCGTAATTTCATCATGAATGGATAGTAAAGCATCGCAAAAACGATCTAATTCTGCTTTGTCCTCGCTTTCTGTAGGTTCAATCATAATGGTGCCTGCCACAGGAAAGCTTACTGTAGGTGCATGAAAGCCATAATCAATCAATCTTTTGGCAACATCTTCTGCTTCAATACCAGCACTGGCTTTAAAAGGCCTTAGGTCAATGATAAATTC